>OBLW0100003666.1_pt1 | contig 11902 bp, 10 predicted proteins | sample 1520161 | NCBI WGS metagenome assembly OBLW01 (sample SAMEA3539309, study PRJEB22396) | soil metagenome | biome: tundra; feature: field; material: soil | place: USA | collected 2010-05 | depth 0.15 m
TGACTGGAGTTCAGACGTGTGCTCTTCCGATCTACAGGGGCCAGGGCTCAGAGATCAGGGATCGGCAGGCGCGCGGCAAGGCCTCGGCGGCCTCGGTCAATTCGTTTACGCCGCAGCGACGTACGAAGCAAGCATCGCGCGGTCAACATTCTACTGATCCCGGAACCCTGTTCCCCGAACCCTGATCGCAAATGGACTCGTTCTTCGACCGATACCGGAATCTGGTGGTGCTGCTGGTCATGCTGGTGGCACAAATCATCGGCCTCGCCGTGCAGGTGCATCAGGCCGATTCCGGACACATGAGTCTCGATACGCGCGACAGCAGCGGCGTTCGCTTGCTCCGCCTTTGGGCCAACGCCCTGGTCTCACCGCCGGAGCGGCTCATCCATTCTTCCGGCCTCGGCGTATCCGGTCTCTGGCAGAACTACATCGACCTGCGCCATGTTCGCCAGCATAATGAGGACCTTCAGAAAACCGTCGACCGGCTGCGCCTTGAGCAAGCCGCTTTGCTTGAGGATGCCCGCCAGGGCGAGCGCCTGCAGGCCCTCATGAGCTTCCAGGAAAAATACACCTACAAGACATTGTCCGCGCAGATCATCGGCTCCAGCGGCAGCGACCAGTCGCGCGTCTTCTATCTTGACAAGGGATCTGCCGACGGCCTCAGCCGCGACATGGCGGTCATCTCTCCTGACGGCATCGTCGGTAAGTTGCGCGAGGTGTATCCCCATTCCGCGCAGGTGCTGGCCATCAACGATCAGTCAAGCGGCGCGGGCGTGATTCTCGAAACCACGCGCACGCGCGGCATTCTGCGGGGCAACGCCGCCGGCCAACCGCAGATTGTCGGCGTGATGGCCGACCAGCGCATCCAGCCGGGCGAGAAGGTGCTCACCGCCGGCGGAGACCAGATTTTTCCCCGAGGCCTGTCGGTCGGTGCAGTCGAGAAAGTGATTCGCGATCCCGATCGCGATTCGTTTATCGAAATCATCATCAAGCCGGCTGCGCACCTTGAGCAGCTCGACGAGGTGCTCATCATCACTTCCACTCAGCCGCGCTTCCCCGCAGACCAGCAAAAGGATATGGCGACCAGCGAGTCCCTCAAGGGCGCTGAGGTAGAGGAAGAAAAGGCGCAGAAAAAAGCCTCCGACATCATGGCCGAGCGGCTACCCGGGCTGATCGACCCGAACCTGCCGCCCGACCAGCAGCCTCTGAATGACACCTCCAACCCGAACCCTGTGGGGCACACGCCGCAGCCGCTGCATCCGGACCGCTTCACGCCGGGCGCCGCGGACGGTCAGGTCCCAGCACCGTCCAGCGATCCCGCGCAGAGCAAGCCGACGCCGAAAACCACCGTCCCGAAAAAGCCCGGAGGGCCTCCGCCCGCAACTGCGCAAGCGCAGCCCGACACAAATCCTTTGCCGCGGAGGAACCCCTAGCCATGTCGGTATTGACAGCAGACACCCGCCGCGACTTTGAGATCCATCGATTCCCCATCATCATCTATGCGCTCGTGCCGTTGGCCTCGCTGGTGCTGCAGGCATGGCTGCCGCGCGTGCTGGGGCCGTATGCCTGGTTCGATTTGCCCCTTGTCGTCACCGTTTATTTCGCGCTGGGCCGGCGCAGCCCCATCCAGGGGACGCTGATGGGCGGCGCGCTCGGCCTCTTTGAAGATGCGCTTACACACCAGGCCATCGGCATCAATGGCATCGCCAAAACCGTGGTCGGTTTTCTCGCAGCGTCGGTCGGCGTGCGCATCGACGTCGAAAGCCAGACCATTCGCCTGGCCCTGATTTTTTTACTCTCCCTGCTGTCGAGCGCGATCTACATCTTTGTCTATCGCGTCTTGCTGGGGCTTTCCCTGGATTCGAGTTGGCTCGTCGAGTTGCTCAAAGCCTTTGGCAACTCGGCCATCGCGCTGGTTCTCTTTCCCCTGCTCGACCGATTCCAGATTCGAGACTGATGATGAACAGAGATCAGGGGTCAGGGTTCGGGGATCAGAGAAGTTGGAATCGAGTGAAGGGTTTGGGCTTTGGGCCGTATGTTGGGGCTGTTTAGGCTCTTGCTGAAATGAAACGCAGTATCCTGAGAGTGCAGTCAAATGGCTTTTGACAATTTCACACGAGGCGAAAAGCTCTCCAGCGTCAAGCTGGCGGTCGTGCAATACGGCATTCTCTTCATGATGCTGGCGCTGGCCGCAGGGCTATGGCGGCTCCAGGTGCTGGGCGCGACCAACTTCCGCGTGCTGGCGGAGCAGAATCGCATTCGCAAAGTGCCGATCCTTGCCGCGCGCGGCAAGCTCTTTGACCGCGAAAACCGCCTCATCGTCGACAATTATCCCTCCGTTTCCTGCTTCCTGGTCCGCGAACAGAACCACAACATCGACGCCGATCTGCCCCTCATCGCCCGCGGCCTCAACCTCGATCTGGACCAGTTGCGCGCCACCCTGCAACACTACCGGCTTTCTCCCGGCTACCAGCCCATCCCCATCAAGCAGGACATCACGGCCGACGAGCAGGCCTTTATCGAAGCCCACCGCAACGAACTACCCGAGCTTGAAACGATTGACGAAGCACGCCGTCTTTATCCCCGCGACGGCTTCGCCGCCCACCTCATCGGCTACGTGGGCGAGGTCAGCGAAGACATGCTCAACGACCCGCGTTATGCCGCCTACGAACCCGGCGACGTGGTGGGCAAGGCCGGCGTCGAAGAAACCTACGATCAATTGCTGCGCGGCCAGGATGGCTCCCGCGACGTGATTGTCGACAGCCATGGCCGCGAGGTGGGCTACCTCGGAATCCAGCACGCGCAGCCCGGCAAAGACCTGCGCCTGACCATCGACAACGACCTGCAGCGCGCCGCGGAGCTGGCCCTTGGCGATCGCACTGGCGCCGTCGTGGCCATGGACCCGCGCAACGGCGAGATTCTGGCCATGGTCTCGCGCCCCAGCTTCGATCCCAACGAGTTTGCCGTGCGCATCGACCGCGCCGACTGGAACAAGCTCGTCACAGACCCAGCTCATCCGCTGATGAACAAGGCCATCCAGGCCCAGCTCGCGCCAGGGTCCACCTTCAAAATCCTCATGTCGGTGGCCGGCCTGCAGGAGGGCCTCGCGCAGAACCTCCACGTCTTCTGCAACGGCGGAGCCAATTTCTACGGCCACTTCTATCATTGCGATGAGAAGCACGGCGCGGTGGACATTCACAACGCCATCCCCATGTCCTGCGACTCGTTCTATTACACGCTGGCCGACAAGCTTGGCATCGACCGCATTTCGGACTACGCCACCCGTTTCGGCTTCGGCCAGAGAACCGGCATCGACCTCCCCGGCGAACAGGCCGGCCTTGTGCCCTCCGCCCAATGGGCCATGAAGACCTACCACCGCAAATGGTACGCGGGTGAAACCATCTCGGTCGGCATCGGCCAGGGAGCCATCGAAGCCACGCCCATTCAGCTTGCGCGCATCATCGCCGGCATCGCTTCCGACGGGCACATGGTCCGGCCCCACACTGTTTTCCCCGACGAACTGTCAGACGATTTCCGCCGCGCGCTGACTGACACCTTCCCGGGCACCGGAAAAGCGGACCTGCCCATCGATCCGGAAAACTGGAACATCATCACCGATGGAATGGCCGAGGTGACGCAGCCCGGGCTCTACCACACGGCGGGCTCCGCGCATCTTGATGGCATCGACCTTGCCGGCAAAACCGGAACCGCCCAGGTGATGAGCCACGAAGCCTTGAGCAAGGTCGCCAAAAGCCACACCAACAATCCCAATGTCTGGTTCATCGGTGTTGTCCCTCGCCGCAACCCTGAACTGGTGGTCGCTGTGCTCTGGCAGAATGGCTCGTTCAGCTATTACCCGGCGCGCATCGGCTCCAAGATCGTGGCAGCCTACGTGGAGAAGCAGCGCCGCGTGGCCCACAACCTGCAGCCCGTCAAGGAGACGCCGCCGCCTGCTCCGGTCGAAGTCGGCGCCTTCTGGTCTGAGCCCGGCCCGACCGATGGAAAAGGCGGCGCCGAGACGGCCCGCATCCATGGCAGCCATTTCTTCATCAACCCAGGCCAGCCTGCCGCCCGCAAGGCCGCCGGCCCGTCGGGGATAGGCGCCATGCTGCCCAGCCTTCCCTGGAAAAAACCATGAGCCCCGCCCGCCGCTGGATCAGCTTTCGCGACTTCGACTGGGGCTTGCTCGCCATGGTGCTGGTGCTCTGCACCATCTCCGTGTTTGAAATCTACTCGGCCACCTTCCACACCCGGTTTGCCAGTTTTCCCACCAAGCAGGTCTTCTGGATCGCGGGCGGATTGGCCATGATGTTCCTCCTCGCCAAAATTGATTACCACCGGCTCCTCGACTGGGCTCCCTGGGCCTATGGCGTATTTCTTGTCGCCCTGATCGCGGTCAAAGCAGTGGGACACAAGGTGCTCGGCGCGCGCAGGTGGATCAGTGTCGGCCCCATGCAATTCCAGCCCTCGGAATGGGTCAAGCTCGTGCTGATTCTGATCGTGGCCCGCTATTTTGCCAACCTGGGCGGCCGCAATCTCACCTGGCGGGAAATCTTCAGAGCCTTCGCCCTCGTGGGAGTCCCCATGGCCCTGGTGCTCATCCAGCCGGACCTGGGCACAACCCTGACCTACGCGCCCATCCTGGTAGCCGGGCTCTTCCTTGGGGGGATCAATGTGCGCCAGGCGCTGATTCTCTCCACCTGCGCCGTCGTCCTGATTGGCGGTGTGTGGACCAGCGGCAAAATCCTGAAACCCTACCAGAAGGCCCGCCTCACCAGCTTCATCAACCCCGATAACGACCCGAAGGGCAGCGGATACCAGATCCGCCAATCCCTCATTGCCGTCGGCTCCGGCGGCATATGGGGTAAAGGGGCCGAAAAGGGCACTCAGACTCAGGGCTACTTTCTCCCCATCCCCTACACCGATTTCATCTTTGCCGCCTTCAGCGAGGAACACGGGTTCATCGGCGCTGTTTTAGTGCTGCTGCTATACTTTTCTATATTGATGCGTTTGATTCAAAACGCTCAAACAGCCGCAGACCTGTCCGGCTCCCTGATTATTTTGGGGGTGGTGGCTGTGTTGACCTTCCAGATTGCGGTCAACGTGGGCATGGTCATCGGGTTTATGCCCGTCACCGGAATCCCTTTACCGTTAATGAGTTACGGCGGATCTTCGGTGTTGTTTACGTTCCTGGCGCTGGGTGCGGCGATGAATGTCCGCATGCGCCGGTTCGTTAACTGATGCGTTCCGGCTTGAAAATCCGGACGCTGGTTATCAAGTTTGCCTCTTGTCGCGCCCCGGAACCGTCCGGGCCGCAAGAGTAGTATTTTCAAGCATTTCGCCGGCCCGGTCCGGATGGATCGCGCGCCCGGCAGGACAAGGGTTCATGAGCACGCAGAGACGGGAAAACCGTTGGCGGCCAACAGGTTGCATGGAATGCGCGGGAAGCTACCGGCTTTCGGGCCTCGCTTCTTTCGCGCTGTACTTCCTTGCACACGCTAGCGGTGGAACGGCCCCGCCGGATTTTCCGGCTTGGTTGGCCACAATCTCTCTGCAATCGGATTACCGCAACACTCAAATCGTTCGGCTTGTTCCGTTGAACATCCGCCTTGGTTTTCCGCCCCCAGGGGGCAATCACCGCGCGGCAGCCGTCACGTTAAAGTCTTTCGGATCATCCTCTCTGCACATCCCCTCTTCTTCCGGTCTTGCGCGTCTCCATCCATCCTTGCCGCGGGTACTGGCTGTCATGAACAGCCGGACGGAAAGGTACGATGGCAAAAGAGATTTGCATCTCCAGCACGCCGCATGAGACGCGGCTTGCGATACTTGAAGACGATCAACTCGCGGAAATCTACTACGAACGCGAAAATGAATACACACTGGCGGGTTCAATTTACAACGGGCGCGTCACCCGCGTCCTTCCCGGCATGCAGTCGGCATTTGTCGACATAGGTCTCGAACGCGATGCCTTCCTCTATGTAACCGACTTCCTTGAACTTGAAGACCAGGAAGAATCCGACGAACTGGAGAAGGCAGCCGCCAGCAACCCCAATCAGCCGCCCCGCGAAGTGCATCACGGAGGCGACCAGAACGAGCAACGCCCTGCCCAGAGACCTGACGGCCGGCAATCCGATGGCCGTCAAGACCAGCAGCGCCAGGACCGCAATGCTCGCGACCGCCGTCCGCCGGCTGAAAGCGCGCCTCTCAGCGCCGAGGCGGAATTCTCCGCGCCGCAATCGCTCATCATCTCCGAACAGCAGCAGGAATCGGGCGAGGAATCCTCGGACGAGCACGGCGCGAAGCGCTGGCGCGGACGCCGTCGGCGTCGCGGCGGCCGTGGCGCTTCCGGTGGCCCTGAAGGAGCACCTGAATCCGGGAAATCCGGCCCTGAGGCAAACGGGGCTCCTGAACCCGTAGCTCCCCAGGAAGCCCGTCCCACCCCGCAGCCGGCGCCCCGCGCCGAACGCGCCCCTGCACCCTTCGTCCTTCCCGGCGAGTCCCTTTCGCGCTACGGTGGGGCACTGGCCGAGTCAGAGCAAAAGTCCGCGGCGCCATCGTTGCCGCCCGCGCGCACGCTGCCCTCTTCCCGCCCATCAACGCTCATTGAAGCACCTCTTGCGTGGGACGGTAGCGGCCTTCTTCCCGGCGAGTCGTTGTCAAAGCACCGCGGCCGCCAGCCCGAACCCGATGCCGAGAGAGCTCCCCAGCCGCACGAAGCCCTCGACGCCGCTGACCAGATCGAAGAGGAATCCTTCGTCGAAGAGATGACCGAATCCGTCGAATCCGCGCCTGAAGCAGCCCAGGAAGTTGAAAGCCAGGCTACGACGGAAGACGACACGATCGAGGTCATCGAAGAGCAGCTTGCCGATGTGCCGCATTCAGAACAAACGTCCATCGAATACGAATCGGCCGAACCAACTTCGGATGCACCTGCGTTTTCGGATTCGACCACCGAACGGGACGCGACCGCATCGCACCACATCGATCCGAACCCTCCCAGCGCCTTCCGGCTCTTCGGTCTCGGCGGAAAGAAAAAGAAGGGCGATGAGCCCGCCGCCGAAACGCCCGCGGCTCCCAGTCAGGCCACCACGGCCGTAGCGTCCGTTTCGACTTTCGCCCCCGGCAGCGGCCTCGTCGAAGAGGAAGTGATCGAAGGAGAAGAGTTCGACGCTCCCGGTCATCATCACCACAAAGGCGACGAGCACGACCTGGACGAATACGAGGAGGAGACCCTGCAGAACCAGATTCGCTCAGGCGAATTGGGCGAAATGCTGCAGGAAGCGCACCTCGATCACCGCATCCAGCTCGACTTCGACGAGAAGAACGGCGAAGAAGAAGAGGAAGACGGCGAAGAAGAAGGCGAAGAGCCAGTTGTCGCCGATGGCCAGCCTGCCGGCGCGCCCCGCCCGCAGCGCGATCGCGGGGGCCGCGGCCGTCGTGGACGTGGCGGGCCCGGTGGTCAGGGTCAGGGCAACCGCCGTGGTCCTTCGCGCCGCTCCGCGCAGACTTCTGACCTGCCCATCATCAGTGATCTTCTGAAGCCGGGCCAGGAAATCCTGGTCCAGATCGCCAAAGAGCCCATCGCCAAAAAAGGCGCCCGCATCACCAGCCACATCGCTCTGCCCGGACGCTTCCTCGTCTTCATGCCCACCGTTTCGCATGTGGGCGTCAGCCGCAAGATCTCCTCCGATGAGGAGCGTCAGCGCCTCAAGCGGATTCTCACCAGCGAGCGCGGCGAGGCCTCTGGCGGCTTCATCGTGCGCACCGCCGCCGAGGGCGCGTCGGAAGAAGAATTGCGCTCCGACCTGCGCTTCCTCATTCATCTTTGGGATGAAATCAAGCAGCGTTCCGAATCCTCCAAGTCACCCGCCCTCATCTATCACGACCTGTCGCTTATCGAGCGCATTCTGAGGGATCAGGTGAGCGCCAACTTCTCGTCGATCTGGGTTGATTCGCAGGAAGACTACGAGCGCATCGTGCGCTTCCTCAACCGCTTCTCGCCCAACCTGGTGCGGCGCGTCAAGCTCTACACCAAGGAGACTCCGCTCTTCGAGCACTTCGGCATTCAGGACGAAATCTCCAAGGCGTTGCGCTCCAAGGTCTGGCTCAAGAGCGGCGGTTCCATTGTCATCAATCAGACTGAAGCGCTCGTGGCCATCGACATCAACACCGGCAAGTATGTCGGCAAGTCCGCGCGGCTTGAAGATACGATCGTCAAGACCAACCTCGATGCCGTTCCTGAGATTGTGCGCCAGATTCGCCTCCGCGATTTGGGCGGCATCATCATCATCGACTTCATCGACATGGATGAGCGCAAGAATCGCTTCAAGGTAATGGCCGCTCTTGAAGAAGCACTCAAGAGCGATCGCGCACCAACCAAGGTTCTCCAGTTTAATGATTTTGGTTTGGTGGCCATCACGCGCAAGCGCGTCAAGCAATCATTGGAGCGGACCCTCAGCGTTCCCTGCCCCACCTGCCAGGCTACCGGCATGGTGAAGAGTCCGGCCACCGTATGCAACGAGATTTTTACCGAGCTGCGCAAAATGCGGAAGCACTTCGAAAGCGCCGACGTCCTTCTGCGCGTCAACCCCGAAACCGTCAAGGTGCTCAAGTCAAACAACGCGCGCTGGCTCACGGAATTCGAAGAGCTGGTCGGCAAGAACATCCTGGTCAAGAGCGACGCTACACTTCATCCTGAGCAGTTCGACATTCAGGGCTGAGTCGTCACTTCTATTCAATGGCGATGGCCGGAGCGATGCTCCGGTCATCGTGTTTTCGCCCTCATGCTCTCGTCGGCATTTCGCCCTTACTCCATTTGTTGTAAAACCTGCTAACAGACAAGCCGGATCGGTATCATCCTTTTCGCGCCTGAAACGTCTATGTAAAAATGCCCCTTTGATTCATCTATATTCACGCCGTATCCTTTTGCGTTTCTGCCATTTCTCGCGCAACTTCCCCTCCCCTCTCGGTGTCTAAGTGGTTAACAGGAGCTTCGCAAGTTTTCGCGCGAGTTCTGTTTGGCTACATGCATGACTAACAATCCGAAACATGAGGTTACCAGCATGTCATCCTTCTGCCGGGTGTCGCTGATGCGGCATGTCACCATTCTTACCGTAGTGGCGGCCTTCGCGACCGCTTTCGCGAGTGCCCAATTCGCACCCTCTCCCAACCCTTCCGCCTCGGTTTCCGCTTCTCCAACCGAATCGAGTTCGAGCTCGCTCGACCTGCCCGATCCCAGCGCAGACGGAGCTGCCGCTATGCCTGCTGCGCCCGCTGCCACTCCCGCCCGCGCAGGCCAGAACGGCGGCTACGATCAGAATGGCGGCTATCAGTCGCACAGCCGCTTCAGTCATCTCACGTTTGAGGCCGGCGGCGGCGCCAATGGCCCCACCAGCTACTCCTCCAGCTACATCACCTGGGGCGGCAACTTCACGGTCGGCGCCGGTTATCACTTTAGCCAACGGCTGAGCACACTCTTGGAGTATCAGTTCATCGACGACAAGCTGCCCGGCGCAATCATCGCGGAAGCCGGATCCGACGGTGGCCATGCTCACATCTGGTCGTTGACCTTGGATCCAGTCTTCGATCTTTTTCCCAAGAGCTCCAATGATCTCTACATCACCGGCGGCGGCGGCTTTTATCGAAAAGTCACCAGCTTCACCATCCTCTCACCGACCCAGTTCTGCACTTATTTCTATTGCGGCGTGGGATACGTGCCTACAGTCGCAGGTCATTTTTCCAGCAACCAGGGCGGCTGGAACGTCGGCGGCGGCTATCAGCACAGAATGGGAGGCATGTACGGCGAGAGCAAGGTCAAGCTCTTCGCCGAAGTGCGTTATCTCGACGTGCTCTCGCCCGCCTTGACGACTTCGCCCAACGGACTGGGAACGACCACCGTCGGCGCTGACACCAAGCTCGTTCCTATTACTCTCGGCGTTCGCTGGTAGAGCGTCGCAGGACAATGCCGGTTTCCCATCCTTGCGGTCCGCTTCGGCGGATGCCGCAGGATGGGAAGCCCTCAAGCCTCGTGCAGCAATCTATAAAATCCCGAGCACCCTCAGCCGGATCAATCCGCCGGCCAGCACGCCCAATGGTGTAATCGCTACGAGGCTTAGCTGGTACCAGATCGGCTGCTTGCCGCGCGATTGCAGCACGCTCAGTGCGGCGATCGCCAGCACGATGATTCCCAATCCCAGCACAAGAATGAGTGGATTGCCCTTCGCAGCCCACGCCGTCACGTAGCCCCCCGCCGCAGCAGCTAAAAACGAATAGCCAAGGTTCACAAAGATGTAGCCCAGCTGGGGCTTGGTCTCCGTGCCTGCCCAGCTCGGCACCATGCGCGCCAGCAGCGCCGTCATCCCAATCACCAGCGCGGCCATCGTGGCAAAGCCCGCCAGCAGCGCCAGAAACGCGTGCACCATCACCACGGCTTTTTCTCCGTCTCTGTGCCCACTTCCCCTCGTTCGATCCGGGCAAGAAATGTCCGTGCCAGCCGCGGCTCGCCGGGGTGGCTCTCTCCGTGCATGCTGCACAGGTCGAGGAACTCGTCGCAAAGAGCATTGGGTTCGCCGGCCTGGTGCGAGATCGCCTGCAGCGCAAGCGCCAGTTCGCGCAGCCGCGCCGCCTCGCGCCACGCGTGCGTCTCATCTTCGTCACTCATCAATTCCAGGTCAGAGAACAGGCCGCGCCGCCCGCGCGCGCACTCCTCCAGACAAGCCAGAAGCTGCTCCGCAAAAACCTTGCTCAGCGTCTCCAATTGCCCGAAGTCCATCTCGTCGTGTGAGTCCATTGGTTCTGACCTTCATGCGTGCTGTTTTTCGATTCTTTCCAAGAACGCTTTCGCTAGCTTTGGTTCCCCCGGGTCGTTAGGTCGGTGAAATTTGCTCAGTCCCAAAAATTCCTCGCAGAGCTCATTTCGCTCACCTGACGCTGCGCGAATTGCCCGAATCGAAATCGCCAGCCCGCGCACACGTTCAAATTCCGGCCACGCCTCAATTTCTGGGAAACGGTCGTAGGCACCAAAAAGCCCCCAGCGCCCATGGGAGCATTGTTGCAAACAAGGAATGAGCAACTCGCTAAATTCCGCTTCGAGTTGCTTAAGCCGTTCAATCTGAATCTTGTCTCGCCGCTTCATCCCGTCCTCTACTTGTTCACTTGCCTTGCATCGCCGCTTCCACTTCATCGGCCGTGTGCGGCAGGCCCGCGTCCAGGTCAATGAGCTTGCCGTCCGCGCCCACCAGGAAATCGCACTCGATGCGCACCCCGATCTTTTCCTCCGGAATGTACACACCCGGCTCGATGGTAAACACCATTCCCGGCTTCAGCACCGCAGGATAATTCCCTGGGTCGTGCACATCGATGCCCATCATGTGGCCCAGTCCGTGTTCCCAGTACTTGCCCAGCGGCTGGCCGTGCAGATCTTTGCCGTGCGTGTTGATGTAGTCGTAGGCCGCCACATCGAGCGAATCCGGATCCTTGTGATAGAAGTCGTTGATCTTCGACTTGCCCGCAACAAACGCGTTGATGGCCGCTTGCTGCGCGCCCAGCACGATGTCGTACATCTCGCGTTGCCTCGTGGTGAAGTGCCCGTTCGCCGGCACAGTGCGCGTAATATCCGACGCGTACATCGAGTACTCGCAGGCCGCATCCACCAGCACCACGTCGCCATCTTCCGCGGTGCGCGAGTTCTCCGAGTAGTGCAGCGTCGTCGAATTGATGCCGGTGCCCACGATGGGCGCATATGCGGGCCGCTCGCATCCGTGCTCAAACCACACCGCGGTCATTTTCCCTGCAATGGCGCGCTCCGTTACGCCGGGCTTCACATCCTGCATCATCTCTCTTTGCGCGGCGATCGAGGATCGGAAGAGCACACGTCTGAACTCCAGTCACTTAGGCATCTCGT
>OBLW0100003667.1_pt1 | contig 11901 bp, 9 predicted proteins | sample 1520161 | NCBI WGS metagenome assembly OBLW01 (sample SAMEA3539309, study PRJEB22396) | soil metagenome | biome: tundra; feature: field; material: soil | place: USA | collected 2010-05 | depth 0.15 m
TCACGGGGCCAAGCCGCACGGCCGATATCGAGCAGATTCTGGTTCGCGGCGTACATGGACCGGGACAAATCACAGTGGTCATCGTAGGCTGATGAGGTAGGACAGACGATCGCCTTTTGTCGTCTGTCAACCTCGGCGATTTGGCGTGGCAAGACAGACCACGCAGGGCGATGGTCTGTCCCACCATGGTCCCGCCACCACTCCGCGTGGTAGCATCATGACCTGATGTGGGGCGATGCTGACACGGCGATTGGCGGCAGCCGCGACCGTTTCCCTTCCACCCAGGTGTCGCTGATCGCTGCCGCGGCCGGCGAGCCGCTGGCGATGGAGCGCGTGGTGGCGCTCTACTGGAAACCGGTTTACAAATTCATCCGCTTCAAGTTTCGCAAGGACAACGAAGCCGCCAAGGACCTCACGCAGGGCTTCTTCGCCTCTGCCATGGAGCGCGATTTCTTCCAGCGTTTTGATCCGGCGAAGGCCGGCTTCCGCACGTATCTGAGGCTGGCGGTGGAACGCTTCGCCGCCCATCAGCACCAATCGGAGAACCGCCAGAAGCGCGGCGGCGGGGTGGAATTCGCGGAACTGGACACTCAGCCGGCGAGCGGCGAATCGCCCGAAGAGATCTACCTGCGGGAATGGCGCCGCCAGTTATTCACCCTGGCCATCGAAGACCTGCGGGCAGAGTGCACCGGCGCCGGCAAGCATACCGAGTGGGCGGTCTTCGAAGCGTACGATCTGGCGGAGGATGAGCGGCCACCCTACGCCGAGCTGGCGCGCCGCCACGCGGTGGCGGAAACCTCGGTGACCAATTACCTGGCGTGGGCGCGCCGCAGGCTCCGCGGTTTCGTGACCGAACGCCTGCGCGGCGTGACTTCCGGCGAGCGCGAACTGCGCGAGGAGATGCGGCGCCTGTGGAACTGAGCGATCCGGTGCTCCGTCACCTGCGCGAAGTGGTGGACCTTCCCGACCTTGCCGGCACGCGCTACCGGTTGGAGGAAGAGATTGGCCGCGGCGGGCTGGGAGTGGTCTACGCCGCCCGCGATACGCAACTCGACCGCCGCGTGGCCCTCAAGGTGATGGACGCCCAATGGGCGGGCGAAGCGCGCTTGATCGCGCGCCTGGAGCACCCCGGCATCGTGCCGGTCTACGAGACGGGAGCCTTGCCCGACGGGCGCGCATTTTACGCCATGAAACTGGTGGCCGGGACGCGCGCCGATCGCTACGTGGAGGGAAACCCGCCTTTGGGTGAACGCTTGCGAGTGGTGCAGCGCGTGGGCGAAGCGCTGGCATACGCGCACAGTTGCGGGGTGCTGCACCGCGATCTCAAACCGCAGAACGTGATGGTGGGTCCTTTCGGCGAAGTCTACGTGATGGATTGGGGCGTCGAAGGCGTCGCCGGGACGCCGGCCTTTCGCGCCCCGGAAACATCGCTCGACCAGCGCTCCGACGTGTACGCATTGGGCGCGTTCGTGCGCTTCGTGTTGCCCGGGGACGCGCCGCCGGCGCTGGGCGCGATAGCGGTCAAAGCCATGAGCGAGCGGCCCAGGGACCGCTACCCTGATGTGGCCGAAGTGCTGCGCGAGATCGAGCGATTTCAGGACGGGCTGGCCGTGAAGGCTTATGCGGAATCGCCCTGGCAGCGGGTGCGGCGCTTTGCCAGGCGCAACGAAGTGCTGCTCTGGCTGCTGGCGGCCTACGCCGGCGTAAAGTTTCTGCTGTTTTTTGTGCGCGGCGCTTAAAGAAACCGTCCGCCACGCGGAATAAGAGAGAGAAGGAGCCAGGAGACAATGAACAAGATCTTAGTAGGGCTGATTTTCGGAGCGGTTCTGGGAGCGCTCGACGGCGCGTCGGCGTGGTTTTACCCGGAAGTCCGCAGCGTGATTGCGAGCATCATGGTGGGGTCCACCATCAAGGGAATGCTGGTTGGGCTGCTCAGCGGGTGGTTTGCGCGCAAGGTGAATTCCACCGTGTGGGGGATTGTGGCGGGCTCCGCGCTGGGCCTGGCGTTTGCCTTTGCGGTGGCGGCAATGCCGTCCGAAACCGGGCACCACTATCTGGAAATCATGGCGCCAGGATTCGTAGTGGGCGCGATTATCGGTTTCTTGACCCAAAAAATGGGGACGCCCGTCCCCGCGAAACGTAGTAGCTAGAAAGGAGAATTATGCCGAGACCAAATCACTTCGAAATACCCGCCGGAAACCCGGAGCGGGCCATGCAGTTCTATTCCAGCGTGTTCGGATGGAAGTTCCACAAGTGGGAGGGGCCTGTGGATTACTGGTTGATTACCACCGGCGAGCCCGCCGAGCCCGGAATCAACGGAGGCCTGATGCCGCGGCGCGACCCGAATCAGCCGTGCGTGAATACCATCACCGTGGCAGACATCGATGAATCGCTACAAGCCATCGCCGAGGGCGGTGGGGTGTGCGTGGTGCCCAAGATGGCAGTCCCCGGCGTGGGCTGGCTGGCCTACAACAAGGATACCGAGGGCCACATCTTCGGCATCATGCAGATGGACGCCGCCGCCGCGTAGGTCACTTCGCGGGCGCGTCGGGCGGGAGGGGAGCGGCCACGAGATCGATGGTCTCGATCACGTGGCCATCCAGCGCGATGGCCTGCATGTGGAACTTGTCGCCTGCGATGTGGATCTGGGTGAAGTGCTCCACTTTTTCCACCTTCAGGGTGACGCCGGGGATGGGCTGATCCACCGCGGCCAAGGGGGCGCCGCCGCCGCCCGTCACGATGTAATGCACGCCGTTCTTCAGGTGGTGCTGGTAATTGTGGTCGTGTCCCGCGAACACCGCCGTCACCTTTTGCTTTTCGAACAGGGGTATCAGGGTGGGGGTCTCTTTGCTCATGTGGCTGGGCACCTGGTTGGCGGTGATTGGAGGGTGGTGCATGACCACGAAACGGAAGTCGGCCTTCTGGTTTTGCGACAGGTCGTCCTCCAGCCAACGGAGTTGATCGTCCCAAAAGCGTTCGCGGACGGCCTTGCCGGGAGAGAGGTTGTTGACATCGCTGTTGAGCAGCGCGAAGTGGGCCGAGCCCCAGTTGAAGGAATAATAGGCGGTATTGACGTCGAAGAAATCGTAGAAGCGGGCGTTGTTGCGTTCGTGGTTGCCCAGGACGGGGAAGAACACCGTCTTCCGAAGCATCTCGCGTTCGATGTCGAAAAACACCGGCCATTGGCCGGTATCGTAACCGTCGGTCACCAGGTCGCCGGTGTGGAGCACGAAATCGGGGTCGGCTTGACTGATAGCCTGGACAATGCGGCGATGCAGGTCGTCGCGCGTACGGGTATCGCCGAAGACGACGAACTGGAAGTCGGCGCGTCCGGCGGGTGCGACTTTGAAGTGGCCGCGCCGCTGGTCGACGGGCGCGGCGCCGGGAATCTCGTAATAGACCGTTTCGCCCGCCTGCAGCCCGGTCATGGAGATTTTCCCGGATTGCAGTACGGGAATGCGGCGGGCGGCTTCGCCGGGTTTGGCTCCGGTGAGGACCTCTCCGGTTTCCGTTACCCAGCCGATGGTGGCGCCGCGCGCGGCGGGGTTGACCACGTACGGACCGCCGACCAGCTTGTCGGCAGCCTGCATCGTTGCCAGGGCACAGAAGGCGAGGAGCACACGAGAGTGGGTCATGAAAGGCATTCTAGCCGCATTCACCGGCGCCCGTGCTCCTATTTCCCCTTCAGGCGGAAGGTGAGGCCCACCACCGCGGTCAGCGGGTATCCCGGCGTGCCGTGAATCCGCCACATCGCCGCCTCTCCCGGCAGGCGCGATTCGAAGTAGTTCTGCGTCTCGTAGTAGTCCCGATTGGTCAGGTTATCCGCATCGTCGCGGTTTTCATGGGTGTGCTACGAATCTGGAAATCGTATTACCAGCACTTCGCAACGCGCACCGCAAACGGATTGGCTTCCGCCACGTCTTAAGACGTAAAATCGTAAGATCAAGGAGTTCTCGCTTGCTCAAAATCGCGTTTTTCGCCTCTGTGTCCGCTTGCGCCTTGGTCGCCCAGTCTCCGGCGCCCAACGCCTCCATGGTCCGTTTCGACGTCAAGGCCATCGATAAAGCCGCCGATCCCTGCCAGGATTTCTACCAGTACGCCTGCGGCAACTGGGTGAAGGCCAATCCCATCCCCGCCGATCAGGCGCGCTGGGGGCGCTTCAACGAACTGGATGAGCGCAACAAGCAGGCCCTGCGCGCGATCTTAGAAGAGGCCGCCAAGCCAGACCCCGACCGCGACAGCGTGACCCGCCAAATTGGGGACTACTACGCGGCTTGCATGGATGAAAAGGGAATCGACGCCCGGGGACTGGCGCCGCTGATAGCGGAGATCGACCGCATCCGCCAACTCTCCGACGAGTCGCAGCTTGCCGAAGAGATCGCGCACTTGCACCGCATTGGAGTTGCGTCCTTATTCGAATTCGGCAGCGGGCAGGACTTCAAGGATTCCACCGCCGTGGTGGCCCAACTGGATCAGGGCGGGATTGGCATGCCGGACCGCGACTACTACCTGAAGGACGATGCCAAGAGCGTGGAACTGCGCCAGAAGTACGTGGCGCACGTGGAGCGCATATTCGAATTGGCGGGCCGGACGCCGGAAGAAGCGAAGGGCTACGCCGCCACGGTGATGCGCATGGAGACGGAACTGGCCAAGGGATCCCTGGACAACGTCTCGCGGCGCGATCCGGGAAAAATCTACCACCCTATGAAGAAGGCGGATGTGGCTGCGCTTGCCCCGGCCTTCCTGTGGCAGCAGTACTTTATGGGCGCGCGGGCGCCGGACTTTCAGGCGATCGTAGTGTCCCATCCCGAGTTCTTCAAGACCATCGAACGGCAGCTTAAAGACACGCCTCTGGAGGATTGGAAGGTTTATCTCACCTGGCACCTGCTGCATTCCGAGGCCCCACTTCTGCCTTCGGCCTTCCTGAAGGAGAACTTCGAGTTTTACGGCCGGACGCTGACCGGCGCCAAAGAAATGCGCCCCCGCTGGAAGCGCTGCGTGGAATTCACCGACAACCAGTTGGGCGAAGCGTTGGGCAGGAAGTATGTCGAGAAGACCTTTGGCGCTGCTGGCAAGGAGCGCACGCTGAAGATGGTCCACACCCTGGAAAAGGCGCTGGGCGAGGACATCGATAAGCTGCCGTGGATGACTGCCGCAACCAAGAAGGAAGCCCTGGTGAAACTTCAGGCGATCACCAACAAGATCGGCTACCCCGACCATTGGCGCGAGTATTCGAGTGTGGAAATCAAGCGCGACGACGCCATCGGCAACGGCTTCCGCGCCGACCAGTTCGAGTTCCAGCGCCAGTTGGACAAAATCGGCAAGCCGGTGGACCGCCTGGAGTGGAGCATGACCCCGCCCACCGTCAACGCCTACTACGATCCGCAGATGAACAACATCAATTTCCCGGCCGGCATCCTGCAACCGCCTTTCTTCGATAGCGCCATGGACGACGCGGTGAATTTCGGCGGCATCGGCATGGTGATCGGGCACGAGTTGACGCACGGTTTCGACGACCAGGGCCGGCAGTTCGACCCCAAGGGCAATCTACAGGACTGGTGGACGCCCGCCGACGCGAAGGAGTTCCAGCAGCGCGCGTCCTGCGTGGACGACGAATACTCGAGCTTCACGGTGGCGCCGGGAGTGCACATCAACGGCAAGCTCACGCTGGGCGAGAACACGGCCGATAACGGCGGCGTGCGCGTGGCGCTCATGGCGCTGATGAACACCATCGGGACCGGGGCAAAAAAGATCGACGGCTTCACGCCGGACCAGCGGTTCTTCCTTTCCTTCGGCCAGGTGTGGTGCTCCAACGAACGGGAGGAGTCGCTGCGCCTCCAAGTGGCCACCGACCCGCACTCGCCTCCGAAGTTCCGCGTCAACGGCGTGGTGCAGAATATGCCGGAGTTCCAGAAGGCGTTCTCCTGCAAGGCGGGGCAGCCGATGGCCAAGGCCAACGTCTGCCGGGTCTGGTAGGGTTGGCAAGCGCTCCAGACCCCGGCGTACGCCTGCGGTCGGGAGCGTTCTGACACCTTATTTCATAGTCAGCGCTACCGGGTTGGAGGCCGTACCGTCCGGATTCACCACTTGAACGGTCCAGTTGCGTAGCGTGGTGCCGACACTTACGGCCACCTGGATCTGGCTGGCGGAGGCGGACCTGATGGCCGTGCCTTGCAGCGTGGTCGAAGAGCCGGTGGTTGTCAGCACGACCCGCAGTCCCGATCCGGTCTGGAAACCGGAGCCGTTGACGGTCAGTGTCTGCGACCCGGCGGAACGCGCGATCGGATTCGGATTCAATGAAGCGATCACCGGCGGCGGGGGCGGGGCGACCACCCGCAGGCTGCCGTTGCCGGAGGCGAGCCCGTTGGGATTGACCACCTGCACCGTCCACGTGCGCGCCACCGTCCCGACGTTGACCAGCGCCAGAACCTGGGTGCTATTCACGAAAGCGATCTGCCCGCCGCTTATGGTTGTGGAGGGTCCGCCCGAATAACCCACGACTACCTTTAGCCCCGCGCCCGATACGAAGCCCGACCCGTTGATAGTGATGACCTGGCTGAAGTTTGAGCCGGTCAGCGGGTTAGGCGTCACACTCCCGACCACCGGGGGGACGGGCGGCGCCACCACGCTCAGGCTCGCCGCGTTGGATGCCGGCCCAGCCGTGTTGGCCACCGTGATGCTCCAGGTCTGCGCCGCCGTGCCGGTGTTGATGGTGGCTTGCATTTGGGTCGCGCTGAGGCTGGTAACCGGAAGGCTGGTGCTCACACCGCCATGGATTGCCGTCACCGTCGCGCCGCTCAGAAAACCTGTGCCGGTGATGGTCAACGTCTGGGCGCCGCTCGATCCCGTCATCGGATTAGGGCTGACGGAACCGACCGTCGGACCCGAAACCGGGCGTGCGCCCCAGTTGAAAGCCATGGCGTAGGCATCCACCGACCCCAGGCCAGTGGCCAGGTCGTAGCCCGTGGTGGCGGCATAGCCGGTCATGACACCGACCTTGCCGGCGGCCGTGGAGCAGCCGGCTGAGCCGCCCACGCAGGGCACCGCATTGGCGCCGGCGGTGACATCGTGCCAGGCCGCGGGCTTTTGGGCGGCCAGCGAATAAAAGCGCGTATTCGGGTTGCCATTGCGGCCGCCGGTGTATTGATCGACGATGGCCATCAATCCGGCGAACGCGGGCGAGGATGCCGAGGTGCCTCCTACCATATAAAGGCCGCCTTCGCGATACACCAGGTAGCCATCGTGCCCGGCCGCCGTCAGCGAAACGTCCGGCAGATAGCGGTGATGTCCGTTGGTAGTGCCGGGGTCCACCGTGGGCACCCCCGCGCCGGTCTGCCACGCAGGGTTAGCGTAAATCGAGCTCACGCCGCCGCTACCCGCATAGAGATTGTTGCCGGTGGCGTTGGCGGTGGTGTACGCACTCTCGTTCCACGTGGTCTCCGGAATGTAGCCCTTGGCGGAAGCCAGATGCGCATCGTTTCCCGTATTCCAATAGGTGGCCGCACTGGTGATGTCGGTGAACTGGGTGCCGCCGACGGCGACGTTATACGGCGTCGAAGCCAGGCCGTTGACGCCGAGACCCGCTGTGGCGGGAGTGCGCGCGCCGGGACTGTCGCAGCCCGCGGAACCGGAATCGCCCGACGAGACGAATACCGAGATCCCCTGCGCGGCGGCCTGCTGCCACAGCGCGTTGTAGAACTGGTTGCCGGAACCCATGGCGGCTTCGCAGGCGCCGAAACTCACGCTCATCACTGCCGCCGCATTGTTGTTGACAATGTACTGGCTGGAAAGATCCACGCCGTCGGAAGCGTTGGTGCTGGCGGACACGACGAACTTGACCACGGCGCCCTTGGCCACGCCGCCGGACCATTCCACGTCCAGATCGGCCTCCATCTCTTCGCCGGCGCTCACAATGCCCGGGTCTTTGCCGTTGACGATGACTTGCGTATTGTTGCCGGGCAATCCGAAAGTGGAACGGAACGTGGCCACGTCGGTGAGCTTGATGTTGCTGCGCCCGGCGATGGCGACGGATTGTCCGGTGCCGTCGAAGTTGGTGCTCCACAGCGGCGCCACGTTGTAGATGACGGCAAAATCGTACGGACTGAGCCCGCGAGCGCCGCCGTTGAGATTGGTGGCCGGGTTAGACGCCTGGCCCAGCACCTGATGCATCGGCTGGTGGCGGAAGTCGTGCAAGGAGAGCACCCCGCCGATTACCGGAGCCAGAGCTTCGGGGATCGCCAGATCCGTCGCGTTTGCCAGGTGCCGGACGCCATCCACCTCATACTGGCGCATCTGGGTCTGAAAGGCGTGTTCCACCTGGCCCGCGGTGCCGCTGAACTCAAGCGTGCGCCGGCCGCGGCCGATCTCATCCACGTGGAAACCGTTGTCCTGAAGCCACCCTGCAACCGTGTCGATATCCTGCTGGGCGGGACCAAACCGCTCGCCGAACTGCTCGGGTGTCAGCCATTCCTGGAAGTGCGGGGATGCGGCATCGTGTTGGTCGGCCAGCAACTGCTCCAGCGCCGCCTGTTGTTCCGGGCTGCTGGAAAGCTGCATCTGAATTCGCTGCATGGGCAGGTCCGCGGCGGCGCGGCCGAGGTCGCGGCCCGATCGTGTGAAGGGGTGAGTGGTACGGCCCAGGCGGGTAATGCGCGTGCTATCGACGCGCTGGCTGATGCGCGGCCGTTGCTGGGCTGTGAGCACACCGGTGAGGGCAAAAATCAACAGGAACGAAGCGCTGCGGAATCTGGACAAAGGATTATCCCCTTTTGGAAGCCTACACCCTCACATCGTCCGCTCCTGACGCTGTCTTAAGTTAATTGGTACTATGCGGCAAAATTTTGCCGCCAGTAAGAGCCTGGCGTTCCCGGAACTGCGTGCGAGCGCTCCGCCCTTCTAGTGCTCCAACGGTGTCACCGGGTCCAGCAGCGCCCAGCACACGATACCCATCAGGTAGATGGCCGCCGACACATAGAAGGTCATGTTCCAGTTGTTATGCGTCCAGTAGAGGATGTAGCCGATCATCAGCGGCGAGAGGGCGCCGCCGACGTTGCCCATCATGTTCATCATGCCCGACAGCGAGCCGGCGTGTTTGCCGCCCACGTCCATGCAGGCGGACCAGGCGCCCGGCATCACCAGATCGTTGGAGAAACTGGCCAGCCCGATACACAGCATCGCCGTCCGCGGGTCGTTCATCCGGGTAGAGAGCAGCAGAAACATACTGGCGCCGGTAAACCCGATGTAGGCCATGATGCGGCGGGTCTGCGGCATGCTGCCCACCCAGGGCGCAAACCGGGCGGCCAGAAAGACGCTGGCCAGGTTTCCCAGGCCGCCCATGAAGAGCGGCGCGATGCCGAAGATGGCCACCGATGCCACGTTCAAATGGCGCGCCTCCCCCAGGTAGGTGGGCAGCCAGGTGATGTAGAAATACCAGCCGTAGGAAAGACAGAAGTATTGCAGGCAGATCATCCATACCTGCCGCGACGCAAAGAACTTCGCCCAAGGCACGTCGCCGTGCGGGCGCGCGTTGGCGCTCGCCGTGCGCACGATTTCCCGCTCCGCCGCATTGAGCCGCGGATTGTCCAGTGGGTTGTTGCGGTACCAGCGGTAGAAGAGGACGCTCCAGATCACGCCCAGTAAGCCGAAAAGTTGAAAGGAGTGGCGCCATCCCACTTGATACATCACCAGCGCCACCAGCGGCGGCGTGAACGCGCCGCCCCAGCGCGCGCTCAGCCACATGATGCCTTGCGCCCGCACCCGTTCCTCCTCGGGGAGCCAGGTGGTGAACGTCTTGGTGAGGTTCGGGAAGCAGCCCGCTTCTCCCGCCCCAAAGAGAAACTGGGTTACCGCCAGCGACGCCAGGTTCCAGATCGAGCCCATGGCGGCCGTGCAGCAACTCCACCAGATCACGATCCGCATGAGCACGCTGCGCGGCCCCAGGCGATCGCCCATGTACCCGCCGGGGATTTCGAACATGGCGTAGGCCCAGCCGAACGCCGTGAAGGCCAGGCCCATCTGGCGCGAATTCAGCCCCAGGTCCCTGGCGATATACGGGGCGGCGAAGGAGAGGGATACGCGGTCAATATACGTGACCACTGCCAGGGCGGCAGCGAAAACGATCACCCAATAACGTACGCGCGTCGGCGCCTCGGCCCCGATCACGCCAGGGCATCCTTGGCCGATGCCATCCTGCTGAAATCCCGTCTCGAAAACATGAATGCCCTCACCCCCGGCCTTTGTAACCGTCACCATTCTATCCGATAGCTCGACTCCGCCACACCGCGATGGCGTACGTCTTCGTGTTATACGGGAGGACGGCGATGGCACTCGGACGGCCCATCATTTCGGTCATTTTGGGCGACCAGCACAGCCGATGAGATCCTCGCCAGCATAGCCCGCTTTTGTAAACGAACTTTAGAGACAGGACACTAGCGGTTTTCCGCGCGCGGCTTTGCGGGCACGGGGTCGTGACGGTCCGCCGGCAGCAGCAATACCGGCAGGAGGCCGCTCAGGGCCACCAGCGCCGCCAGAACCCGCATGCCCATCGCAAAGGAGCCGTTGGAAGCCTGCAACGATGCCAGGATCGCCGGACCCGCCTGTCCGCCGAGGTTCCCAATCGAGTTGATCATTGCAATTCCGCCGGCTGCCGCGGTACCCGTGAGGAAGGCGGTCGGTAATCCCCAGAACGGTCCGATGATGCTCCAGCGTCCGGAGACGCAGAGCGTCAAAGCGAAGACTACCATCAGAGGAGGGATTGGGAAAGAAAGAAGCACCAGCCCAAGCGAGAACCACCAGGCGGCGGCCGCCACATGCCAGCGCCGCTCTTTCAGGCGGTCTGAGCGCCGGCCGTGCACGATCATGATGGGGATTGTGATGAGGGGCGGGATGGCGGAGAGCCAGCCGAGCTGGGACTTCGCGAGCGCCGGAAACGCGCTTTGCAATAGTGTGGGAAGAAAGAAATCCACACCGTACCCGCCTACGACGGAAAGGAAATAGATCACGCTCAGCAGCATCACCTTCCAATCCAGCAGGGCCTGCTTCAAACTGAAGTGCTTCTTCTCCTCCTGGGCGGCCCTTTCCGCGGCCAGTACCGAAGTGAGCCACGCGAGTTCCTCGGGCTTTAACCACTTCGCGCTGCGCGGTCCGTTGGGCAGATAGAGCAGAACGGCGATCCCCAGAAGAACGGAAGGAATGCCCTCCACCAGGAACAGCCACTGCCAGTTCCTCAAGCCCAATTGCGGATGGTCGAGGAGCCAGCCCGAAAGCGGCCCGCCGATCACGAACGAGAGAACCGCCGACGTCATGAAGATCGCGACGGCTCTGGACCGGTAGGATTTGGGAAACCAGTAAGTGATGTAGAGGACCAGGCCAGGGAAGAAGCCAGCCTCCGCCGCGCCCAGGAGGAAGCGAAGCGAATAGAATCCCCACTTGCCGGTCACGAACATCATCGAGAGCGAAATGACACCCCACGTGAGCATGATGCGGGCGATCCAGATACGGGCTCCGACACGCTCCAGAAGAAGGTTCGAAGGCACTTCGAAAAAGAAATATCCCAGGAAGAAAATCCCCGCGCCCGTAGCATACATTGGCGTCGAGAGGTGGAGGTCCCCCAACATCGAGAGCTTGGCGAAGCTCACATTTACGCGGTCGAGGAACGCCGCCATATAACAGATTTCCATGAAAGGCAGCAGCCGCCATGCCACCTTTCTCATCACCTGGCGTTCGAGCGCGTTGGGTTCCATGCCGTCCAGTTGAGCACTAGTCGCGCCCGCCGTCAAAGTATAAGTGCGCGGCCTACCCTAGACCTTGGGAGCGCGTACCCCATACCGGTACACCAACGACCCCGCCCCGAGTGTGGCCAGCGCGGTCAGCGATGCGCGCGGCTGCCAGATCACGCCGTAA
>OBLW0100003668.1_pt1 | contig 11900 bp, 9 predicted proteins | sample 1520161 | NCBI WGS metagenome assembly OBLW01 (sample SAMEA3539309, study PRJEB22396) | soil metagenome | biome: tundra; feature: field; material: soil | place: USA | collected 2010-05 | depth 0.15 m
CCGTGACACCTGGAACCGTGACACCTGGAACCGTGACACCTGCTGGAACGGGGCCCCCGCGGTCTCCTCCGTCGCTCACCGCCGGTCCTCCATCTCGGGGGGAGACATCCGCCCCGGATTCACGTGAAACCGCCGCCGACACAGCCCGCCGTACCCGCCGAGCTGACGCGGTTTCGTCGTGCGTGTCCACCTGAGCCATCGACGCTCGCTCCTTGCCCGCCGCCGCAGCCTCCGGCCTGCCCGCGCCGAACCCGCGATCCGCTCCCTCCGCCGGCCAGCCGAGACCTCTCGGAGCAGGCGGCGGCTTGCCTGTGACCAGATCCCGGGAGCCCGGCCACGGTCCTTCCGGCCATCCCAGGCCGCTTGCGGAAGCCACCGCTGCGCTCCTCTCCCTGCCTGCCCCCGGCGCTCGCCTTGTCAGTGACCGCCCGCAATCAGCCGGACCACTGTCGCAGCCCGATCGACCTTACCGCCCCCGACCCGCAGAACGGTCACGTCTCCAACGCCCAGCCGACGCAACTCGGGACCCGCCCGGGCTACTTCGTCCTCTGCGCCGGCTCCTTTGATGGCCAGGACCAGGCCGCCCGGCCGCGCCAGCCCCAGTGCGAGCCCGGCCAGCCGCTCCATGGGCGCAACGGCGCGAGCTGTCACCACATCCGCCGCGATCTGCCCCGCCAGGTCTTCCGCCCGGCCGCAGCGGACCAGGGCGTTACGCAGGCCGAGCACTCGGACACACTCCTGGAGAAACGCCGCGCGCCGCTCCATCCGCTCCAGCAGGATCACCTGTACGTCCGGCAGCAACAACGCGAGTACGATCCCTGGCAGCCCGGCACCCGACCCAAGATCCACGAGTGTGGCCAGGTGCGGGGGGGCCAGGTGCGGGGGGGCCAGGTGCGGGGCGGCCGGGTGCGGCACCAGTTCCGCCACGGCCGCGCAGTTCAGCACGTGCCTACTCCACAGCCGTGGCACCTCCCGTGGCCCGAGCAACCCTTGGGCCACGCCCGCGCCCGCCAGTAGCCGGACATACTCTTCCGCGACCGCCAGGCCGGGGCCAAAGACATCCCGGGCTTCCGGGGGAGGGTCAGGTGCCGTGCCCCGCCACAGTGGGGACCGTGACGCAGCGGCAGGCCCTGCCAAAGAGCCGACAACCCTGCCCGGATCAGCCGGCAGGAAAAACGACCACCCGGCGGTTCGGCTCCTCGCCCTCCGACTCACTGCGCAGCCCGGCGGACGCGACGGCATCGTGCACAACCTTGCGCTCGAAGGGAGTCATCGCGCCAAGCCGCTTCGGCACGCCACTGCTCCTGACTTCCTCTGCGGCATCCTTGCCCAGTTCCGCGAGCTCGAAGCGACGGCGAACCCGGTACCCGCCGACATCCAGCATGATCCGGGTCCGAATACCGGTCTGCCGGTGCACCGCTAGCCGGGTCAGTTCTTGCAGTGCTTCGAGTACCTCGCCGCGGGAGCCGATCAGCTCCTGAAGCGTCGCCCCAACCACCGAGACAAGCGCCCGGTCCCCCTCGACGTCCATATCTATGTCTCCGTCAAGATCGGCCACGTCGAGCAGGCCTTCAACGTAGTCCGCGGCGATCTCGCTCTCCTGCTCGAGATCGGCCGGATCCGCCTCTGGCCGCGCTTCACCGGGATCGGCGCCGACGCCCGCTTCTTCCTGGCCAGCCACGAAATTTTCACCCTCAACGGACAGGACGGCCGGCTCATCCAGATCGTCCGGCTCGTAGTCCTCCGGCTCATCCAGATTCTCGAGATCGTCCGGGTCAAAGTCCTCCGGCTCATCCAGATCGTCCGGCCCTACCACGCCGTCCTCCGCGACCGCCTCACCATTGGTGGGCTCGCCGCCATTCGGGGCGCCACCAGCCTGCGGCAGGTCTGCGACATCGTCGCTGGTCACGGTAGGGGCGTTCTCCCCTTGGCTCACGACCGGGTCCTCCTCGCTCCGGATCCGTACAGTCCAGGGATCATGCCGGTCCGGGGTATCGTCCGATGCCTCACCGCTTGCCAGAGCGCCGGCTGCGCGGCTGGCGCACCGGCTGCTGCCTGATGAGCTTAGTCTCGGGCGGGGGCGGCTGCGCCTCGGGTTCCGCCCGGCCCTTCACCAGCCTGCGCAGCGCCCCGCCGGCGCCACCACCACCGCTGGCGCTCGCGCCGTTGGCGGACGGCGCCGCCGTCTTGGGCGCAGCGGCCTTGGCCCCGGCCGCCTTGGGCACCGTTCCCTTGACCGCCGTTCCCGTGGGTCCTGGGTCGCCGGCCCCGGAGTCGGCAGGCTGCTGGGCCGCCGCCTCTGGCTTCTTGTTACTTCCCCTGAGCTGGTTCACGGGCCTCTTGGACGCGGGCCTCGCGGCCGCCCCGGCTGGCTTATTTCCGGCCGCAGCCGCAGGCTTGCCTGCCACCGCCGGCCGCCTGGCCGAGGACTTCACGATCTGCTGCTTGACCGCCGCGCCGCCACCTGCGCCGGCTGCCGCACCCGTGGCACCGGCGGGAGTCAGCGGCGGGAACCTCTTGAACAGCACGTACTGCTGGCCGAGTGTCCACAGGTTCGTGGTCACCCAGTACAGAACGAGTCCGTACTGCCAGTAAAGGCCGGAAAGCGCGAAGACCGGCACGATGTAGGCCATGAATTTCTGCGACGACGCCATCGGGTTGTCGGGCGTCATCTGCGGATTCATCCCGCGCTTCGTGCTCTGCCGCACGGTCAGGAACGTGGTCACGGCACTCACCACGACGGTGGCTATGATCACCAGCCGGCTGACGCCTGAGATCGGGTACAACGACGGAGGGTGGAACGACTTCAGGAACTTGTCCGCCACCGTCACGCCGAAGATGTGCGCATGCTGGGCGCTCGCCACGACGGATCTGGTCAGCCCGTAACTGGCGTGGTCCTGGGAGATCGCACGAAGCACGCCGAACAGCGCGAAGAAGACGGGCAGCTGCGCTGCGATCGGCAGGCAGCCGGCCAGCGGGTTCGCCCCGTTCTCCTTGTAGAGCTTCATGGTCTCTTCGTTGAGCTTCTGCTTGTCGTTCTTGTACTTCTTCTTCAGCTCAGCGACCTGCGGCGCGAGCACGGTCATTTTCCGTGTCGCGTGCATCTGCTTGATGAAGAGCGGCAGCAGCAGCAGCCGCATGAGCACCACGAGGACGACGATCGTGAGCGCCCAGGCCCAGCCGCTGGCCGGGCCGAACAACGCGCCCAGCCCGGCATGGAGGCGCATGATGACCCACGCGACCGCGTCGTACAGGGGGTTGAGGGGGTTCACGAGCTAGCTCCCTTGAGATGGCGTAGATAGCCGGTCGGCGCGTCCTGGCGGTACCGGATCGAAGCCACCCCGGTTGAACGGGTGACAGCGGGCGACCCGGCGCACGGCGAGCCAGGAGCCCCGCAACGCTCCATGTTTCTCTACGGCCTCGAAGGCGTACAGACTGCACGAAGGCGCAAAACGGCACCGGGATGGCAGCAGAGGGCTGATAAACCCCCGGTAACCGCTAATCAGTGTCAGCAGTAGCCATGCGCCGACCGATGGCCGGGCAGCGGCCAGCCGGTCGCCTGACCTGGTCATCGGCTCAGCGCCCCAACCTGCCGCCGCAGCAACGTGGCTATCACCAGGTCAAGTTCGGCGGCGAGATCCACCTGGCGCGCGGTCGCGGCCTGTGGATTGGCTCTGACCACAAGCAGGCTACCTCCCGGCAGCGAGTCCAGGTACCCGAGCACGGCTGAACGCAGCCGGCGCCGCACCCGATTCCGCACCACGGCGCCCCCAACGGCGCGGCTGACCACAAACCCCACCCGGGCCGGCCCATCATGATCGGCCCGGATAAGCAGGTGGCCAGTCACCAGCCGACGGCCCGCACGGCTGCCGCCACGGGCGGCCGCCGAGAAGTCTTCCCGTCGCCGCATCCGGGCCGGTGCGGGAAGCACGGATGACCTCCCCCGCTGTCGGCGACCGCAGAGTGATCAGACACTGACCCGGGCGCGGCCCTTACGGCGCCGCGCGGCCAGGACCGCTCGTCCCGCCCGGGTCCGCATCCGCAGCCGGAACCCGTGCGTCTTCGCGCGCCGTCGGTTGTTCGGCTGGAACGTACGCTTGCTCACAGGGACTCCAGGTGCGGTGCTGGGCTTTGTCCCGCCACTGCACACCAACGGCGCGCATGCACGCGCGAAAGCAGGCCATGGTGGCTGGGTCTGTTTACGTTACGCGCAGCGCTGACCACCGGTCAAACCAGCGGCCACCCGCCAGGCCCACGCAGCGCTCCGCAACCCGGCCGTTTACCGAACGGCCACCGAGTCCGGCCCCTAGGCTGTGGACAACGAATCCGCCCGCCACAGCCGCGGCGCGGAGCGCAGCCGGATCCACGGGTACTGTTCCCACGCATATCGAGTACTCCACGACATGCGGCGTGCACAACCTGTGGACAAAGCTGTTGATCACATTGTGGGGGCGCGAGGTGGACAACTAATGAGCGAAGCGGACCTCGCGGCGGTCTGGGCCAGGTCTCTGGACGAACTCGCGACCATGCACATCGAGCCGCACCAGCGGGCGTGGCTGAAGCTGACCAGACCGCTGGGACTCGTCGAGAACACGGCACTGATCGCCACTCCCAATGAGTTCGTCAAGGAGCAACTCGAGACCAGGCTGCGGGCGCTCATCACCCATGCCCTGTCGCGGGAACTCGGCCGCAGCATCCAGCTTGCGGTGACGGTCGATCCGACCGCCGCGGCGATGGCCGCCTTCCCGCCCGCCTCGCTCGCCGAGGACGCCTTGCCGCTACCCGGCACCGCTGCGGCCGACCCGTCTGGCCGCCTGGGCACGCCACCCTCCGCCGGTGCCGCCAACGGCACTGGCACCAGCACCGGCGAGGTGCCTGCCCAGGCGGGCGGCGCACACGACAGCACGATCTCTGCCTTTGACCGAGGTGCGCCGTACAATCCGGTGGGGATCCGCGAACACTCGAATGCCGGGAGTCCGGCTGGCGCCGGGCCCGGCGCGCCTCGCCCCACCCAGGCCCGGCTCAACCCCAAGTACACGTTTGAGACGTTCGTGATCGGTTCGAGCAACCGTTTCGCGCATGCCGCAGCCGTCGCGGTCGCCGAAGCGCCGGCGAAGGCATACAACCCGCTGTTCATCTACGGCGACTCGGGGTTGGGGAAGACCCACCTGCTCCACGCCATCGGCCACTACGCGCAAAGCCTCTATCACGGCGTCAAGGTGCGCTACGTGAGCTCGGAAGAATTCACCAACGACTTCATCAACATGATCAGGGACGGCAAGCAGGACGGCTTCCGCCGCCGCTACCGCGATGTCGACGTGCTCCTGGTGGACGACATCCAGTTTCTGGAGAATAAGGAAGGAACGCAGGAAGAGTTCTTCCACACCTTCAATACCTTGCACAACGCTAGTAAGCAGATAGTCATCTCCAGTGACCGCGCGCCCAAGCGGCTGGTCACCCTGGAAGACCGGCTGCGCAGCCGGTTCGAGTGGGGCTTGCTCACCGACGTACAGCCACCCGAGCTCGAGACGCGCATTGCCATTCTCCGGAAGAAAGCGGTGCAGGAAGGCCTCAACGCGCCTCCCGAGGCCCTTGAGTACATCGCCAGCCGGATCTCCACCAACATCCGCGAACTCGAGGGCGCTCTCATCAGGGTGACCGCTTTCGCCAGCCTCAACCGGCAGTCGGTGGACCTCCAGCTCGCCGAGATCGTTCTGAAGGATCTCATCCCCGAGGCTCACGGCCCCGAGATCACAGCCGCCACCATCATGGGGCAGACGGCCTCCTACTTCGGGCTGTCCATTGATGACCTGTGCGGCACGTCTCGCTCCCGGGTCCTGGTCACCGCCCGGCAGATCTCCATGTATCTGTGCCGCGAACTGACCGACCTGTCGCTGCCGAAGATTGGGCAGCACTTCGGCGGGCGGGATCACACCACCGTGATGCACGCGGACAGGAAGATCCGGTCGCTGATGGCGGAACGGCGGCAGATCTACAACCAGGTCACCGAGCTCACCAACCGCATCAAACAACAGGCACGGTCCGGGTGAACAACCACAGAACAGTGCCGCCGGTCACAATCGGTACACACAGGCTGTGGACATCTCTGTGGACAGGCTTGGGACGAACAGAGGACAACTCCAGAAAATCAGCCGGCAGCCACTGGATAACTGTGGGCCCAGCGACCGCCCTCCACAGCACTTCCCCCGCGGGAAGCAGCCGCCGCACAGGCTCTGTGGACGCCGAAACATGCTCTGACCTGGGGAATCAGGCACTTTCCCCAGTGTCCACCGACCCTATGACGACTACTTATTGTTCTCCCACTGAATGCCAACTACCCAGTAGGCCGGGTCTCGCTCGTCCAGCCGTCCCAACACAGGCATCCGACTCTGCACCTCCGCCAGCAGCCCTGCTATGGCTTGGCATACCCGGCCCTTCGGCTGCTTGAACAACACGACGTCCGAGAACGCACTTTTCCAGAACGGGAGGCACCTTCCTGTGAAGATCGAGGTGGAACGCGACGTGCTGGCCGAGGCCGTGGCCTGGACAGCCCGCGCCCTGCCCAGCCGCCCAGCCGTCCCGGTGCTGGCCGGCATGCGTCTCCAAGTGGATACGGAGCTCACTCTCTCCAGCTTCGACTACGACGTGTCCGCACGGGCCCGCGTCCCAGTGGCGGTGGCTGAGGATGGGGTCGCGCTGGTATCCGGGCGCCTTCTGGCCGAGATCACCCGGAGCCTTCCGGCCAGGCCGGTGGATATCAGCTCGGACGGCACACGTACGACTCTCACCTGCGGGAGCGCCACGTTCTCGCTGCTTACCATGCCCGCCGAGGACTACCCAACGCTGCCGGACATGCCCGCCCCGGCCGGCACCATAGGCAGTGACTCCTTCGCGTCGGCAGTTGGCCAATCCGCGGCGGCCGCCGGCCGTGACGACACGCTCCCCGCGTTGACCGGCATCAGGATAGAGATCGCCGGCGACACCCTGACCCTGGTCTCCACAGACCGGTACCGCCTGGCGGTCAGAGAACTTCGGTGGAGCCCGGCCCGGCCCGACCTGGCTGCTTCTGTCCTGGTGCCTGCCCGGGCGCTCGCTGACACCGCCCGCGCACTTACGGCGGGTGCGGAAGTATCGATCGCGCTCGCGCTGCCAGGTGAGGAAGGGGCCGGGGGTGAAGGCATGATCGGCTTCGAGGGGGCCGGCCGCCAGACCACGACCCGCTTGCTCGGTGGAGACTTCCCCCGCTACCAGGCGCTGCTGCCCACCCATGTGAACGGGGTGGCGGAACTCGCGGCCGGGCCGTTCGCCGAGGCGGTCAAGCGGGTTGCGCTCGTCGCCGAACGCAACACCGCGGTGCGCCTGTCCTTCTCCGCCGGCCAGCTCGTCCTTGAGGCCGGAACCGGGGACGAAGCTCAGGCGGTCGAAGTGTTGGAGGCTGGCTACGAGGGAGACGACATCCAGATTGCCTTCAACCCGCAGTACCTGCTTGATGGTCTCACTGCGATCGACTCAGACGTGGCCCGTATCGCCTTCACCGAACCCGGTAAGCCTGCCCTGCTCACCGGTAAGCCTGCCCCGGATGAACAGCCCGACTACCGCTATCTGCTGATGCCGATCCGGCTCGGCGGCTGACGAGCCGGATCGGTGGAGAGTCACGCTGGGTTGGTTACCAAGACAGGAGCGAAGTCTCCCTGTCGTCGCTACGGAGCGGGTTCGGCGAGCTAGCCAGATGATGGTCGGCAACGGCTCGCACTGACGCTGGTGGTGCCCGCGGGTAACCTCTGCTGGTGTGCACCTGACCCGCCTCGCGCTCACCGATTTCCGGTCCTATGCGGCGGCGGATCTGGCTCTCGGGCCGGGTGTGAGCACACTGCTCGGTGCGAACGGCCAGGGTAAGACGAACTTTGTGGAGGCGGCGGCCTACGTCGCGACGCTCAGCAGCCACCGGGTGGCGTCCGACGCGCCCTTGGTGCGCCGCGGCGCGGAACGTGCCATCCTCCGCGCGGCGATCACGTCGCCTGAACGAGACAGTCTCGTGGAGATCGAGGTCAATCCGGGACGGGCCAACCGAGCCCGGCTGAACCGTGTGCCTGTACCAAGGCCCCGCCAGGTGCTTGGGGTGCTGCGCACCGTGCTCTTTGCACCCGAGGATCTTGCGCTGGTCAAGGGCGACCCTGAGCAGCGCCGGCGGTACCTTGACGAACTCCTGGTCGCCAGTGCGCCCCGATACGCGGCTGTGCGGGCCGACTACGAGCGGGTCGTCCGGCAGCGGACCACTCTGCTGAAATCGTTGCGGGTGCGGTCGGGCGGACGCGGGTTCGCCCGGTCCGGCCGGCCCCGGGACGGTGGTTCCCGGGACGGCAACCCCCGGGACGGCGGTGGTGAACAGGAAGAAGTTGGCAGCGAAGGCATGGGTCTGGGCGGCGCGCTCGATGCCTGGGACGAGCACCTGGCGCTGAAAGGCGCTGAACTGCTCGCGGGCCGGATCGAGTTGACCGCGGCCCTCCAGCCGCTGGTCGCCAAGGCATACGCCGAAGTCTCCGGGGAAGCCGGTGAAGCTGGCATCGGCTATCGCCAGTCCGGTGCCGACCAGTCCGGTGCCGGCCGGGACGCTGGTAGGGGCCTGGGTGATGGTGCGGGCCTGGGTGATGGTGCGGGTCTGGAAGGTGGTGCGGGTCTGGAAGGTGGTGCGGGTCTGGCGGGGAGTGCTGCTCGCCGCGAGGCTGACCGGGCAGTGCTCGCGGACGGACTGCGTGCTGCGCTGGCCCGGGCGCGGCCCGACGAGCTGGAACGCGGCGTATGCCTGGTCGGCCCGCACCGGGACGAGCTCGAGCTGCGTATCGGCGAGATGCCCGCCCGCGGCTACGCGAGCCACGGCGAATCCTGGTCGATGGCGCTCGCGCTGCGCCTAGCCGGCTACGAACTGCTGCGCGCGGAAGGCGACGACCCTGTGCTAATTCTCGATGACGTTTTCGCCGAACTGGACAGCGGTCGCCGCGAGCGGCTGGCCGGCCTGGTCAGTGGGGCCGAGCAGGTGCTGGTCACGGCCGCGGTATCGGCCGACGTCCCCGCCGTGCTGGCCGGGGCGCGGTTTGAGGTGGCCGACGGGGTGATCTCCCGTGCCTGACGATGACGCCCCCGGGCCGAACCAGGAAACAGCAGCGGAGCGCGCACGGCTCGCCCGTGAAGCTCTGGCCGGTGCGAAGGCTGACGCAAGGGCCCGCGGGGAGGCACCCCCGGTCGGAGCCATTCACGCCGACCGGCTCGCGGACGGTGACCGGCGCGCCGACCGGCCCAGGGCGCGCGGGCCGCGGCGCGCCCGAAGGGACGACCCGCAGCTGCTGCACACCGCCATCGCGGCACTTGTCGACGACCAAGGCTGGCAGATGGCCAGCGCCGTGGGCTCCGTGTTCGGCCGCTGGGACCAGATCGTGGGAGCCGACCTCGCCGCGCATACCCGGCCGGACGGGCTCAATGAGGGCGAACTTGTCGTGATCGCCGACTCCACGGCGTGGGCAACTCAGGTGCGGTTGCTCGCCGCCACGCTGATCCGCAGGCTCAATTCTGAACTAGGAGACGGCACCGTCAGGCGGGTAAAAGTGCGCGGACCGGAGCAACCGCGGCGGGCCGGCGAGTGGAGGGTACGCGGCGGCCGTGGGCCGCGTGACACTTACGGCTGAGACTGAGGGTCCTCCCAGGTAAAATGTAAGGGCGCCGCCGGGGGCAGGCAGGAGACCGGACGGGACTTGTGGCCCGGCGCGCGCGCATATCTTCCAGGAGGCTTGCTCTTGTCCTACGACGCACGTTCGATCACGGTCCTCGAGGGCCTTGAGGCGGTGCGCAAGCGTCCCGGCATGTACATCGGCTCGACCAGCGAGCGCGGCCTGCACCATCTGGTGCAGGAGGTCGTGGACAACGCGGTCGACGAGGCGCTCGCCGGGTACTGCGACCGGATCGACGTCACCCTACTCGCCGATGGCGGTGTCCGGGTCGCCGACAATGGCCGTGGCATCCCCGTCGATGAGCATCCAGTGGAGAAGCGCCCCGCGGTCGAAGTCGTGCTCACCACGCTGCACGCGGGCGGCAAATTCGACGGCAAGTCCTACGCCGTCTCCGGTGGCCTGCACGGCGTGGGCGTGTCGGTGGTTAATGCCCTGTCAGCGCGGCTCGAGGTGGAAATCCGGCGGGACGGATATGTCTGGCGGCAATCGTACGAGCGCAGCCAGCCAGTCACCCTGCTGACCAGGGGCGAGGCTACCGACGAGACCGGCACAATTATTTCGTTCTGGCCGGATAGTTCGATTTTCACGGAGACCACGGACTGGAATTTCGAGACACTCTCGCGCCGGCTTCAGGAGATGGCGTTCCTCAACCGGAGCCTGGCCATCAACCTGACCGACGAGCGGCCCGAGCATGTCAACGGCGAGCCCCGGCAGGTCAGCTACTGCTACGACGGCGGCATCGCGGACTTCGTGCGGTACCTGAACGCGTCCAAAGAGCCGGTACACGCGTCGGTGATCGACTTCGGCGAGGAGGGCGACGGGATCTCGGCTGAGATCGCGATGCAGTGGAACGCCTCGTATGCGGAGTCGGTGCACACGTTCGCCAACACGATCAACACGGCTGAGGGCGGCACGCACGAGGAGGGGTTCCGCTCCGCGCTCACCTCGATCGTGAACAGGTACGCCAAGGAACAGAAGCTGCTGCGGGAGAAGGACGACAACCTGACCGGCGAGGACGTCAGGGAAGGCCTGGCCGCGATCGTCCACGTCAAGCTGGCTGAGCCGCAGTTCGAGGGCCAGACCAAGACCAAGCTGGGTAATACCGAGGCCAAGTCGTTCGTGCAGAAGACCTGCAACGACCATCTACGGGACTGGTTCGAGCGCAACCCGGGCGAGGCCAAGGACATCATCACCAAGGCCACCCAGGCGTCCCGGGCCCGGATCGCGGCCCGCCAGGCCCGCGACCTGACCAGACGCAAGGGCCTGCTGGAGTCCTCGTCGCTGCCCGGGAAGCTGGCCGACTGCCAGTCGGGTGACCCGGAGCGCTGTGAGATCTACGTGGTGGAGGGTGATTCGGCCGGCGGCTCGGCCAAGCAGGGCCGGGACTCGGAGTTCCAGGCCATCCTGCCGCTCCGCGGCAAGATCCTGAACGTCGAGAAGGCCCGGATCGACCGGGTGCTGAAGAACAACGAGGTCCAGGCGATGATCACCGCGCTGGGCACCGGCATCCACGACGACTTCGATATCTCCAAGCTCCGCTACCACAAGATCGTCCTGATGGCCGACGCGGACGTGGACGGCCAGCACATCACCACGCTGCTGCTCACCCTGCTGTTCCGGTTCATGAAGCCGCTGATCGAAGCCGGGCACGTGTACCTGGCCCAGCCGCCCCTCTACAAGATCAAGTGGGACGGACGCGGGGCTGAGCCTGACTACGCCTACTCCGACCGGGAACGCGACGCCCTGATCGAGGCGGGCATCGCCAACGGGCGCAAGGACCCGCGGCCGCGGGACGGCATCCAGCGGTACAAGGGCCTCGGCGAGATGAACGCGGCCGAGTTGTGGGAGACCACCATGAACCCGGCGAACCGGGTGCTGCGGCAGGTGACGGTGGACGACGCGGCGCAGGCCGACGAGCTTTTCAGCGTGCTGATGGGCGAGGACGTCGAGGCCCGCCGCGCGTTCATCCAGCGCAACGCCAAGGACGTCAGGTTCCTGGACATCTAGCCCCACCGGGGGACACGGCGCGCGAGTCCCCGGGTCCGGTAGTCCTGGCCCAGCCAGATACGGAAGAGGTTGTCACGTGACCGACGTGGACGCGGGGGGCGCCCCGGCGCCGCAGCACGACCGGACCGAGCCGGTCGACATCCAGGTGGAGATGCAGCGCAGCTACATCGA
>OBLW0100003669.1_pt1 | contig 11899 bp, 7 predicted proteins | sample 1520161 | NCBI WGS metagenome assembly OBLW01 (sample SAMEA3539309, study PRJEB22396) | soil metagenome | biome: tundra; feature: field; material: soil | place: USA | collected 2010-05 | depth 0.15 m
CAAGAGAACAGGCACAGCGAAGCCCACCGCGACTCCGAAACCTGTGATCGCCGCCTTGGCGACAGGCCTTCGCCCCCACGAATGGACGGCCACGAGGGCGATGAAGACCACGGCGTAGCCCGCAAAATGGAAACGGAACCAGGAAGCGGTGCTCGCCACCAGTCCCGCAATGAAGTAACTGGACAGACGCCGCGCACCGAGCATCGATACGGCGGCCAATGTGAGTGAAATCGGGATGATATCCAAGGCGACATTGACCCAACTTCCCACCATCCAAGGCGTGCAGATCATCGCCAGCAGGAATGCTGTGCGGACTGGCCGGCTGACGGCAAAAAGCCGCCACATTGCGCGGTCGGCAAATATCAGGCAACCAACAGCCCCCAGCAGTCCCAAAGCTCGCTGCGAAACCAGAAGGTCTCCGGTCAGTTTCGTTAGCAGATAATTCAGCAGCGGGTTAGCAAACCCCCAACCCTCGTTTATACAGTATAGCAGGCCGCGCCGCTCCATGAGCAAGCATATTTCTCCAAATCCCCTGAAGTCATTAACATCCGGGATGGGCAAGAGCCAATTGACGGCCGTCGCGACCAGGGCGAGACAGCCCAATACCAGGAGCCATCGTTTCCAACAGGGAAGTTCAGACGGGTGGTCAGACTGCTTCGAATCGCTTGCCTTGCTAATCATCGCCGTTGTAGTTATCATGTCCGCCTGTTAATGAATCCTTTCGCCCTGACCTGCGGCAAAGGGCCAAAATCACTCCAATTTCCGGATGCACCTTGCGGGCGTACCCCCCCAAAGCTCCCGCGGCGGAATATTGTCTCGAACCAGCGAGCTCGCCGCCACTACCGCCTCCTCCCCGAGGGCCACCCCGTTCAATAGAGTGGCGCCAAACCCAACCCAGGCGCCCCGCCCGACTTTGATGCGAGCAGACTGTCGCGGAAAGCGCTCCCTGAGGAATTCGGAGCGATTGCAGTCCGCATGAGTCACAAAGCTGACTCGTCCGGAGACCACCGCGTTGTCTTCTATGCGGATACGGTTTGAAAGATCGAAATAAACGCAATCTCCGATGTAGCAATTCGTGCCTATTTCCAGGTAATTAAGTGTGCCGCACGAGTTGGCATCCTCATAGACATTGTCCAAGAAAAGGGATCTCTTGACTGTTGACATCTCTCCGACTTTCGCGCCTAGTCGCCTCAACAACGGAACTGACAACGCCGGCGAAGGATTTCTCAGGTATGGAATGGCAAATCGCATACCAAACACCCTGCAAAGGAAGAGCACCCCCAAACGATTACATTGGGCCAAAACCATTCGATTAGTCACCCAAGTGACAGATCACCTCATGTCATGTTAAAGCGTGACATCACTTGCCCCGGAGTACGGACTTCCGTTTCCTAAGAAGCCTTGAGGGCTCGCCTTACTGCGCGGATGACGTCCTCGACATCGGCGTCGCCCAGTTTTGCCGAGAGCGGGAGGCTCACAGTCTGGCGACCAATGCGCTTCGCGAAAGGGTAATGCTCGGGGGACCAGGCAAAGCGTTCCTGGTAGTAGGGGTGTTCCGGAACGCTGAGATAATGGACTCCGACGCCAATCCTTTGCTTTGTCATCGCTTCCAGGAAGGCGTCCCGGCTGATGCCGGTGCGTGCCTCATCCACGAGGACGGTGTAAAGGTGATACGCGTGCCGGGTGTCAGGAGCTGGAGGTAGGGGCAATGTGATCGGTAGTTCCTTGAACGCTTCGTTGTATGCATTCCAGATCTCCTGCCGGCGCAGCCAATTCTTCTCGACCCGCTGAAGTTGATGGATGCCGATGGCCGCCTGGAGGTCCATCATATTATATTTGAATCCGCATTCGACTACCTGGTAATGTTTGTAACCGGCGTCCGAGAAGCGTTTCCAGGCATCTCGCGACATGCCATGGAGGGCGAGGACCTTGCAGCGAGCTGCGTCCTCCTCGTTCCGGGCCAGGATCATACCGCCTTCCCCCGTGATAATGTTCTTGGTGACATAAAAGCTGAAACATCCAAAATCACCGAAGGTGCCAGCCGGCTGACCGTGATAAGTGGTCTCGATGGCGTGGGCGCAGTCCTCAATGACTTTGAGTTCGTGCTTTCGTGCGAGGGCACCCAAGATGTCCATGTCACAGGGCCGGCCAGCGAAGTGAACCGGCAGGAGCGCGCGGGTGCGGGAGGTGATGCGCCGGGCGACATCAGCAGGATCGAGGTTCAAGGTAACCGGCTCAACGTCGGCTAGAACCGGTTGCAGGCCCGCGTGGATGATCGCGTTGACGGTGGCGCAGAACGTGAGGGCGGTGGTGATGACCTCATCACCGGGCTTGAGCCCGGCGGCGATCATGCTGACATGCAGCGCGGCGGTGCAGGAATTGACGGCAACCGGGAAGCCGGATCCGCCTTTGTAAGCACAAAAATCTTGCTCGAAGCGAGCTACTTTAGGTCCGGTGCTGAGCCAGCCACTCGCCATGGTGGCCAAGACCTCCTGGATTTCGGCGTCCTCAATGGCGGGCGCGCCGAACACTAAAAACTTATCGCTCTTAAGCACCGGGGCGGTCGCACTTCCTTGGTTTGGCATGGAATGGGTTTCGCAAGGGGTTCGTCTCAGGAGTTGCACGGCTTTGCCGCAAACCGGACTAGGCGAAGAGGATTTAACACCCTTGAAAAACCTGGAAGAACTAGGATCCCCGCGGAGCGAACCTGAATCCCTGGGGGGGGGGAGGCTTGGTCCCTGTCACGGAGCCTGGCAGCGAGTTGTTACCGAGAAAGATGCTTTGTACCTGGGCAGCGGAGAGGGTCCGGTTATAGATCCGCACATCGGCGACTCCGCCCTGCAACCAACCGTTGTTGGGGTAAGATTGAAATCCGTTGTCTGGACTCGCGGATTCGTTGTCGGTGAAGTCCGGAGTGCCGCCATGCGTGTAACAGCCAACCGCAAGCCAGTGGTTGGGCTGAGTGACGGTACGAAACGGCGCATTCGCCACATTGTTCGTGACGAAAGGCGAGCCGTCATAGTAGCCGACGAACTGGTTCCCGCTCCAAGTCACTGAGTAATGATGCCAGCCGGTGTCAACTCCCGATCCACTGTCCGGGAAACTCACGGCGGAGGTTTTGTTCCCCGCCGCGTCGTGAATCCAGAACCGTGTGTTGAAGTAGGAATCATCCCGTCCCAGCCACCAGTTGTTTGCCCCGCCGTAGTTGCCCGCGTCCAACATCACCGAGTCGCCCGCCGATGCCGTGGTGTATCTGCCCCACACCGAAACCGTCCCGTTGGTGAGGTTCTCAAGCCCCGTCCAGTTGGTGACTATTCCATACCTATAAGTGGTAAACCAACCCGCCCCGAGTCCGTTGGGTCCGTTGGTCGCCGTAGGATAGTTGGTCGAGGGCGTGTTCAACGCGCTGTAAGGAAGGCTCATGTCGTCCAAGGATGGCGATGCGTCAGGCACGTTCGATATTCCGTTCCATCCGTTGAACGAGAACCACAACACAAGCCCTTCTCCCTGGTTAGCGGATAGTGCGCCCTTGGGCCATCCGGTGATGCTTCGCAATGTCCCATCGGCGTTCCGTGAAATACCCGGCATGATTGATTCCCATGAGTTGAGGTTTGTACCGGTTAAGTTCGTCTGGTTGAGCAGGTGAAAGTCCGACGCGGACACCCCGGCGAAAACGGGCACGGTGTTGCCGTCACCCACAAAGCCAAGAGCTGAATCAAAGGCGCTGGCAGTTGGATACGAGGTTGTTTGCCAACCGTAAATCGTATTTCTGCCCGAAACATTGTTCCAACCGAGCATCAAATCCGCAGTAGTGAAGTTGGTCCCCGCCACCGTTCCGTCAATCTGGTAGCCCAAGCCGAACTGTCCGCCGACGTCATGAGTGACAGCCAGGTTGTTGAACGCTCGCCACTGCCGCATGGTGAAAATGGTGCATTCAGTTGAACGCTGATTGTTTGCCATGTAATTGCCGGAATGACCGTAAAAGGTATTGTTGAAGAAAAAGAAATTGCTGGCCGTGATGGGGATGGCATAGCCGAGGTTTGGCTCAGTGCTGCCAACGAACCCCGCTATAGGAAGAACCGCCGTGCCGTCAGTCAGTGCGCCGGAGCCATAAATAATGTTGTTGTAGATGTAAACGTCCGAGACATTGGTCCATCCGTATTCCTCATAAATCGGATAGCCGTTCAGGTCTCGGAACAGGTTGTTGTAAATGCGACAATGATCAAAGCCGAACTGAAGCCCGTCAGGATGCCCGGCTGTAGGGTTCGGCCCCACCCAATCTAGAAACCAGTTGTCGTGAATGTCCACACCTGTAGCTCCGCCGCTGGCGATGTTGTCCGTTATATGGCTGAATATGCAGTGATGGATCTGAGCTTGACCGAACACTCCGGGGATTGACCCGCACTGGAGATCAAACCCATCCGCCCCGCTTCGAAGATCGCCGGTTATATCATGCACCCAGCAATAGCCGATATCCGTATTCCGCAGCGTGCCGGCCGTAAGGAAAATACCCGACACACTGGTTTCACCAAACTCAGTCGCGTTGCTGTAAACTCCTGTCACTTCAATCCACTTAATCTGCGTGCCTGTGGCGTGCGAGTAGATAGCCCGGGCAACCGGCCCGCCGTCCTTGAACTGAAATCCGCAGTTGTTCGTGATGTCTGACAACGCCCGCACAGTGAACGAATCCGAGCGTGCGCCGTCAATATGAACGTCAGTGTTAACCGCACTCTGGTTGACCCAGCAAAGCAGGCGGCAAATCCCCTGACCGTTCGGCGCGTTGGTCGTTGCCAGCTTAAACGTGATCGGCGCGTTGCTGCTGCCGCTCGCCGCGACATAAACAATCTCGTCGTAGTCGCCGGGGGCGACCCATACCAGCGCCCCAGGCCCGAGGTTGTTCCACGCGATGCTCGAAAAATTAGGCCATGCATTAGCCCAGTTCGTCCCGTTTCCGGCACCCGTTGCCGCCGCGTCAATGTACCAGACGCTTCCCGCAATGGTCTGCGATACGATGACGTTCCTGATGACCGAGTAAACCACACCCACTGCATTGCTGCCGACAACGCGATAGTAGCACGATGTCCCGTTCGCTTCGCCGGTATCTATCCACGAAAAGGACGCCTGGCCGGCGGCCGCGTGAATCGTCCCGAAAGAGTTGGTATTGCCGACGCTCACCTGCACGTACCACATGTCGGCCACGCCCGAGCCGATATTCCAAGCAACGTTGACCCCAGTTGACCCGTTATAGGCGGTTAAAGTCGACGGCTGGCCCGGTGTCGAACATGGGGCAGCACTCTGAGATGTTGACCATTCCGTTGTATAACCAAACGAGTTGGTTGCCGCTACTCTCCAGTAGTAGCTGACGTTCAGAAGGAATCCAACGTTCGTTCCGTACATTACTGCGGCTGGTGCACCCGCTCCGATGCTGGTTACATCCACCAATGTTGAGAAATCACTGTTCGTGCTCCGCTGCACCATGAACCCATCTGAGCCTGTTCCACTCATGTTTCGGAAGCTAAATCGGACTTGATTGGTGCTATCCACGGAAATCCTGAACGTGCTGGGCGCCTGCTCGCCCCATACAGCCAAAACCGGAGAAAGAGCGCTAACCGCTTGGGGCGCTGTGACCCCTTCCACGCAAAACACGCGGAAGCGGCAGTAAGCGCCTTCAGGGACCTTCTTAACCACCATAGCAGCAGTGCCGGAATGGACATCATCCACCGTATGGAACCAATCCACGCCATTGGTGCAGTTTTCGACAATGGTATAAGCGGCACTGGGGTCATTGTTTTGCCAGGTCAGCGTGATGCCGAGGTAAAAATGGATCCCATCGTCGGTGGCCAAGGTGGGCCCGGGCCCTAGTTGAAGGTTGCTCGGCGCGGCGGGCTGGGCGCAGACGGTGAAGCCGCCAAGATCGAGCCCCAAAAAGGCGACATATATAGCGACCGGCGCGAGCAACCAGCGCGAAAACAGGAGCGACGTGTGAGTGGTGCGGATAGTGAACATTCGTTTCAATCGGCTTCTAAGCCTACCGTAAGACTGAGCATGTGCGGTGCCAAAACGGGTCCGTACCGAGGGGACCGCGACATAACTTCGGGCGAGCCGATGCGAAACCGAGTGTTTAGTGACTCCCGAATAAGGCCGGCGCGTGCGAGTGCCGCGCGGAGACCGAGCGGAGGCGAAACTCGAGTTGTCGCTTTTTCGTGCATACACCAGCGATAAGCTATACAGCAGCCGGGAGTTGTCCACCCCCAGGCCGGGTCTTCAGACCAAGGTAATTCCTGAGTTAACCGTCACCACATTATTGGGCGCCAGATTCTCGTTCGGCACCGTTGCCGTGACTGCCTCCTGCGGTTCGGTCACCAAACGGAGGGAGGCCAGCATGGCGAGCGAAAAATACCAGAGGACCTTGGTCTGGTCGAAATATGAGATGCCCACGAACGAGACGCAGTGGGCCCAAAACATTACCCCAAAGGACCAAACGATGAATTCTTTAGAGACGTCATCACGAACCTCCTCGCGCCTTGCGCCCACCTCTTTGAACACCATAACAATGATTCCGAGGAAGAGGAACACGGAGAGCAGGCCACCATGCTTGGCAGCAACGCAGTATTGGTTGGCGACGTCATCCATACACCAGCCCCATTCCCCGGTGGCGCGGACCCCAAGCGCCCACCATTGGTCGATGTGTTCCATAAAATTGTCAATGACCTCGTAACGATGGTAGGAAGAAGAACCTGGGATGACATGTATGCGCCCGATGAGGGCCCAAACCGGGGCCTTCATCACCAGGTGCAACCCCAGAAGCGAGATTCCCACGCTCCATCGAACGACACGCATATGGTCGCGTAAGCGCCACATCAGGAGCCCGAGGGTGGCAGCCACGTACGTCAGCAGGGGGCCGCCGGAACTGGCGGTTACGGTGATAATGGTGACGGCGATGCACCCCGCCACCGCCAACCGTTTCATTTTCCCGCCTTGCCACCAGAGGCCAACAAAGAGAGGAAGCAGGACCGCGCCGAAGGTTCCGGCGGTGATAGGGGTCGAGAAGGCGGCTTGGCAGCGCAGCTTTCCCTCGCGCACCTGGACAAAGTTCACTAGAGCGCCGAGGGCGGACAGCCAGTTGCGCCGCGTGACATGCTCGACGGCCATGAAGCCGGCCACAACCACGCAAATCACCACAAGAGAGACGAGGATCCTTTGGAGGTCGGCGCGTTCGCGCAGGAGAATGCGGCAAAGGAAATAAGTGCCAAGCGCATCGACGATACTGTTGGCCACCTGGTAGATAAAGGAGCCGAACGTCTGCCACAGCAGCGTGTCGCCGATGAGCGTCCAGACGGCGAAAAGAATCAAGGCCTTGTCCATCGGGAGCCTGAGAAGGTTGCGCGGCTCGTTGCTGCCGAGAATGCGGAGCCAGGCACATACAAGAAGGAACCGGTGCACCATGAAAGTCTGACCGAAAATCACAATGTGCGGGGCGTTGGAAACGAACACCGAGACAGTCAGTAACGTCGGGAGGATCCAATTTCGCGGCCCGACCAGGACAGCGAGGCCCGCGAAGAAGAAGACCGCGAGGGAAAGCGGCGTCTGATTGGAGATATTAAAAAGCTCCATAACGGCTCGTCAGAGCGGCGGAGACCGATACTTCCTAGCGGAAGCTGCTTAGCCGGCAAACGGCGTTCCGGTCACTCGGGAATGAAGGCTTTACGGAGATTCCAGGCCCACCGGACACGCTGCGTATAATTGCGCGCCGCTTCTCGGCAAGCGTCCTGTTTCATTGCGGGAAGCAACGGTGAAGCTGCCCGCAGCAGCATGAGTACAGACAATCGAATCGTCGAGCCGGCGGCGACACTCAACCGGTACCGCACAGCCGCGCAGCGACCCTGGTACTTGTCAATGAGCTTTGCCATCGACTCGCAAGCCATCAGGGTCGAAAAGTCGCTGCCGGCACCCTTGGTAACACCGCCTTTGGCGTGCATAACCGAGGCTTCGCTCAAATAGTAGAGTTGCCAACCCGCCTCCCGGATCCGCCTGGACAGATCCACGTCTTCGGCATACATGAAAAACCGCTCGTCGAACCAACCGATCTTTTCCAAAACCGAGGTGCGGACCAGGAAACAGCCGCCGTAGAGTTTTTGGACGTAGCCGCTGAGGCTGGGATCGTTCCATGGAAGGATGCCTTTAAACCGACGCACCACGCGGTCACTAAGAAACGCCAGGCGGACGAACTCGGTCAGCGGCGAGGGGAACCATTGGAGATTCTGGTCGGCAACCTCGCCGTCGGGGAAAACCATTTTGCACCCGACAGCGCCGGACTGGGGATGAGTATCGAGGAAATCGACCATTTGCCGCAATGCGTGCTCCTGGAGTTCGGTGTCGGGGTTCAGAAAGAGCACATAACCCGGCTGCGCGTGTGCTTGCGCCAAGTTGTTGCCCCTTCCAAAACCCAGGTTGCGGCCCGCCTGGATCAGCAGCACGCCGGGAAATTCACGCTCCACCAGGTCGGCGCTGCCATCTCGCGAACGGTTGTCAACAACAACTACCCTGATCTCCAGATTTCCTGCCTTCCGCATAGCCGCTGTCAGGCACGCTCGCAGCATAGTTCCGGAATTCCAGTTGACGATCACCACGGTGACCACTGGCTTCGGAACGGCCAATTCTGTCCGAGCCCACACGGTGTCTCTGTTTAAAGCCGGGTTGCCCATGTGCGCCTTTACGTCCCGGCCATGCATTCGCGTACTTTTTCGCCCACAAATTCAACCGCTCGCGCATCGAGTTGCTGGTGGATGGGCAGCGCCAACATGTTGTCTTTGAGATAGCCAGCCTCCTCGAAACCGCCCGCGTCCGGAAAAGAGCGGTGATATCCCTTCCACCACGGAATGGCGGGAATGGACATCGCGGTAAGTTTGCGTGCCATTTGCCGGGCACCCCGTACCAGGATCGGCAGGCAGAGAGGACAGACACCAGCCGGAAGATCGTCGAACAAAAACTGCACACCTGGTGTCTGCGATAACTGCTTCAGCAGCAAGGAGTAGTTCAGGCGTCGGCGCAGCCGAATTTCCGCAAAATCCATCCGAGCCATCAGCCATCTCGAAGCCGCGGAAATCTTGCGATCTCTCATCGCGGAACCAAAATAATAGGACCGAGGCATTTCCGGCCGGCTCTCGCCAGCGCGGGAGGCTTGACTTTCAGCGGAACCGCGAAGTGTCGCGAATAGCCTACGGACGACCACCTCGGGCAGTCCGCGCAGAAGGCTTTGCCGGAACAAACGGGAGAGATTTCCCATGATGCTGACCATACCCGGAGTTCGCTCCGTCCAAGCCCCGCCTTGCAATTCCGGGTTGTTCACCACCAACGCACCTCCGTCGGGAACCGGAAGGACCTTCGGGAAGTTGTAAATGGCCAGATCTCCTTGCGTTCCAATTCTTCGACCTCCCACCTCCGTGAGCAAACTCAAAGCGCAGTCTTCGACCAGGTAGAGACCCTTGTTTCGGCATAACTCCACGACCGGCTCTAAGGCTTGCGCGAAACCAAAATAGTGTATCACGTAAATCACTTTGGTTCGGCTGGTTATCCGATTCCGCAGGTCCTCAAAGTCAGCGTTGCCCGTGACCGATATTCTGAAAAGGCGCACTTTTACGTTCGCTTTCAGCATCACATCCACTTCGGACCCACAATGGTAGGCTGGGATAAGGATCTCGTCCTCTGGCCTGAGCTTCAATAACGACAAAGCCCTCTGGATTGCTGTCCGAGCGCTATGCAGATAACAGACGTTTGCGCCAGCAAACCAATTCGCATAATTATTGGCCGTGGTGCTGCCGAAAATGTGTCGCGCAGCGATGTGCATGCCACCGACGAAACGCGGGCGAATCGCGCGCCGGGCCTCGTCGTTCTGCCGGCAAACGCGCAGCTCCTTTTCTGCTTGAATGAGGCTGCTCATGAAACTCTTTGGTCGAGCCAAAGCTTTTGCGTAAACAGACGCTGGAAAAGCACCAAGTCCTGGGCGGCGTGCTCGCGAACGCTCAACTCAAATGGATTTCTGCCTAGGATGGTCGTGAATACCTCTGCGGCGGTCTCGTTTGGCTGGTTCCAAAGGGACTCGATGGTTTTACTGTGGCGCAGGTAGTGGCGCCAGTTGGGCCAAGAACCTCTGGTGGCCATCCGGGATGTCACCGTTTCCTCGAGCCGGTTTCGCAGAGCGGACCAGGAGCGGTAAAGCGCGTATCCGGGCCACGACGCGCCAATGGCAGCGTTGGTATTGCTGTCGGGGATTGCGCGCACGCTTTCCGGACAAATCGAGGTCAGCATCTTCCGGAACACGCGTCCGTTGAGCTTGGACTCCGGAGGCATTTTCAGGTAGGTATCGATAATGTCATTGTCCACGAGAGGCACATACCATGGCATCATCCGCTGCGGGATCACCCGCTGGGCAAGGTCCTGCTCGTAGGCCAACGGGAAGGTGCGCTTGCGTTCGACTTCCAGCCAGTCCCGCTCGGATAGCGTCCCCATGGTTGCCTCCGGGAACTCTGCGTTCAGCCTGGCCATCACCTCTTGCCGAGCAGGAGTTTTCAACCAATGAAACGGATCGTAGAACTCGAAGCTAAAACCGTTTAGCTCGTCGGTCCGGGCAAGCCATTGCTCGCGGCGATTAAACGCCAGCCCCTTGAAAAGATAATCGCAATAGCAGCCAGTGAGCAGATTGGTGATGCCGGCCTCCTTTAACCTCTCGCGGACCCCAAGAAAATGATTGCAGGTAATGCAGCCGGTCCCTCCTGAAATGCGAACCCCCAGCTTAGCGGAATCTCCATAATACTCGAAATCCCGCTTTAGGGGAAGCATCTCGACGTGACACGCCTTGGCGATGGCCTTGGCCACCTTGAACTCGGCGTTCTCCTCGTCGAAAAGCGTGAAAGCCCGCGTTTCGCTACGCGGATCGGCGGCCGAGAGCATTGCGCGGGAGTCCAGCCCACCGCTCAAACCTATTCCGGTGCAGCCGAAGCGGGGGTGTGTGCGTCTCCGCACGGCTCGCCGGAACGCGCTTGCGAGTTCTTGTGCAAGGTCGTCCTCGGTGGTCTTGGGGTCGGGATTGAAATCGAACTGGAAGTAGCGGGACTGAGATTGATGGACAACCCCGCGGTCTCGCAGGCCGATAGTGAAAACGCAGCCAGGGTCGAGCGCGCGGATGTTACGATAATATGTATAAGGAAAGCTCAACCGGCTTGTCATCAAGAACTCAGCCAGCGAGGCCATGTTCCAATTCTGCGACTCGCCTGAAACGTCGGCCAAGACATCTGGATGGGATCCGAAGATTAACGAGTTGGCTGATGTCCCTTGTCGGTAGCCGAGAAACATGCCGCACCGGTCGGTGACTACATAAAACTCATTCTTTGTCTCATCGTGGACAAAGGCGACGAAGTTCCCGTTCAGAGTGCCAAGCCCGGCAATACCTTCGCAACGGTACTTGCCCAGGATAGCCTTGCAGGCCAAACCGCCAGCGGCCTCGATTTTCTCGGCCGCCTCCCATTCCGGCTCGTCCAACGCGATCCGTCCCGCGAGCGCAACGAAAATGTTCCCAGCCGGAGACGACCGCTCGCAAGGTCCCCACAGGTCGAAGCCGTCCACCCGGGCGAGCACTAGCGACCAGGCGTCGCGCTCGACGAAGCGGGCCTCGGTGTCGTCGCAGAACCTCAGCAAGGAGGCGGCCTGAAGGGCACTCCGGCGGCGCGTCTCGGGGTCTCTGAAATCCAGCAAGAAGTCACCCATTGACGGAATGGAATGAGGGAGTGTTGGGGGAACGGAGCGATGGAATGGTGTCCGGCGCGCTCCAAAGACTCGGTTTACCCAACAGGCGGTTCATCTGCTGGCGCCGCAAGTATTTGATGACTGCTTGGTCGGTAAC
>OBLW0100003671.1_pt1 | contig 11898 bp, 10 predicted proteins | sample 1520161 | NCBI WGS metagenome assembly OBLW01 (sample SAMEA3539309, study PRJEB22396) | soil metagenome | biome: tundra; feature: field; material: soil | place: USA | collected 2010-05 | depth 0.15 m
CCTTCAGGAGAACCCTTTTTCATCCGCGCCCTTATACATTCAAACAGACGCATTTTCTGGACACGCAGCCACAGGCGAGTGAGAAATGCGTCCTTTTCCGTCCGAATCGGCGCAACAATGCCGCCGCTGGCGCGTTCATCACCGCCGATTCCAAAAAACATCTCCTTTCTTTCCCATCGCTTGACTACCACCGCATTTCAGACTCGACCCCCACGTCATGCAACCCTGAAAGCGGAAGGACAAGCGGACAATCATATGTTGAAGTCTCAAAATATCGTCTCTCCCGCAGCAACTCGCAGCCAATCGTAACTAATGATATGGCCCCTGAAATAATTGGCGAAGCCGCAGTTGGGGAAGTGGAGATCCGCAACGTCCCGCTGGTCAAAAGCGCGAGCGAATCGTCGCCAAGTCCTGCATTTTGTGGTTCCTACGGAAAAATTGGGTTCGTTTCGTCAGGCGTGCTGGCGGGCTCCGCTGGTTCGGGTTGGGAAAAGGATTTGGGTTCTTCCGAAAATGCGCGCAAGTTGTTGAAAGTAGGATACGGCCTAAGCGGCGCATTTTCATTCCCTGGGGTGGCCAATTCCTCTGGCCATCCCCTTTCGTTTGGTTTTCTTGGCCACAGGGCTTTCGGACGGCCAAACCCTCGACCGACCAGCCGCAATGGAGCTTCACGGCGCAAGGTCAAAAGCGCCAGCGAGTCGTCGCCAAGTCTTGCATTTTGTTGCCCCTACGGAAGAATTGGGTTCGTTTCGTCAAGCGTGCTGGCGGGCTCCGCTGGTTCGGGTTGGCACCTATCTCCGCTCCTCCGCGGCGCCTCGCCCGGAGCTAACCTTGCCAGTCCCCAAAAGGTGGCTTACCTTGGCGCTCCCTGGCGCCTCCGTACGGGCGTCGCCTCGCTTGATTTGCGCCCGGCGGCGTCCTTTCGCAAGGTTCGCGGCGGCCTTCTGCTTGGCCGCATCGCTGCTCTGGACGTGATTGTTCACGGCCCTTGCGCCGGCGCCTTTCGCCAGGCGGGTGGCCACGCCTTTGTGCTGGATCACCTCGGTCTTGCCTTCGATGGTGGCGACGCCACCCTGAACGTGAACCTGGAACTTGTCCGCATTGATCTTGGACTTGGCAAACTTGGCGCGAATCGCCGCTTCCATGAGCGCATCCGGCTGCGCCGCCTGCTTCTGGAGGGTCTTCGGCGCAAACGTCGCCCGCTTAGCCGGGGGGTAGACCGTCTGCGCTCCCAGCGTCAGCCCCGCGATGGACAATATGGCCGCAGCCAATCGACTTGTTCGCATAATCATACAGTGTCTCCACGCCGCTGTTGTTCTCAGGAATCTGTGCTAGAGTGAGGATTCTCAAGACTCTTCTGGTTCGAATGTCCGAACAGATCCTGCTGCAAGGCAAAATTCTGGGCACGGAGGACTTCCTCTTGGCCGGTCCGGCCGAGGGGCGTTCCGGTCGGTCGGCCGGCGAAGATTTGCTGGCCGGGCGCTCGCGGTGGATTACTCTGTTGTGCGAAGCGCTCCCCCGCGCGCTGCTGGCGGAACTCGGGCTGTCGCGCATTCTGCTGGGGTCGAGCGGCGGCGGACAGTTCCTGGTGGTCTTGCCCGGCGAGACCCGCCAGGCCGCCGAGGATTTCCTGGCCGCGGCCGCCCGTCAGATCGCCGATCTCAGCTCCGGATACGTGAGCCTCGTTTGGGGCGTGACCGACAACCTGGGAGATTGGGCCATCATCCGCAAGCGCTTGAACGAGGAGCTCCAGCGCAAGCGCAATGCCCCGCTGGCCGCGGCCCAAACCGAACTGGGCGGCGCGGCGTTCCAGCCATTCACACCGGTTCCGAGCGCCGAAGCCGACGCCTATTTCGCCAAGGAACTGGGAGCCAAAGTGCGCGAAGCGGCCCGCATCGGCTGGTCGCCCGAGGCTCCCGGCAAGATTGCGGCGGACGAAGGCAAGCACTCCTGGCCTTTGAGTTCCAACCTCTCTCCGGAAAGCATCATGGTGGCGCGGCACGCGGCGCCTTCCGACGACGGAAAGTCCGCCGCTACCGTGCAGACGCTGGCGCGCCGCGCGCAGGGCCGCTCCATTTGGGGCGTGCTGCGCGGCGATGTCGACAATTTCGGCCTGCGCCTGCGCCGCGTCAACAGCATTGAGGAGCACGTGCCGCTTTCCGTGCTTTTCAAGCAGTTCTTCGCCGGCGAACTGGAAGTGCTCTGTTCCTTGCCCGAGTTCTGGCGCAAGGTGAGCATCCTTTATACCGGAGGCGACGATTTCGCGGTGTACGGCTCCTGGGACGCGCTAATCGGCCTGGCGCGCGAGGTGCAACGGCTTTTCCACCGCTTTACCGAAGAGAATCTGAAGGACTATCCAGGGCCGGAAGGCAAGACGATCTCCATGGCCATCGCGCTCGCGCCGGAGACGCATTATCCGCTGGCGGCGGTTTATGAAGAAGCGGGCCGCAATTTGGACCTGGCGAAATCCTCGGACAAGGATTGCATCTACCTTTTGGGACGCGTGCTCGAATGGCGCCGCCTGGCCGACGCCGCGGAGTTGAAAGACACGGTCACGCGGCTGGTCCACGATTTCCGCATGTCGCGGCAGTTTCTGTATCAGTTGCGGAGCTTCTACCGCCGCGAGGCGTATGCCGATTGGGAACCCGCCGAGACCCTGGGCGCCTGGCGCTTCCAGCGGCGTTTCAACCGGATCCTCAGCGGCACGCGCGACCGCGAATTCCAGAAGTTGCGCACGCACCTCATCACCGAGATGGTGGGGCGCAAATCGGCGGAAGTGAAACTCAGGCCCGCGGGCCTGGTGGCCCTGGAATGGGCCAGATTGGTGACCGAGGTTTAGCACATGCCACAAGAGCAGGAAGTAAAGAGCCGCGAAGTCCGTCCGCCGCGCGAAGGCCCCCGCGGCCCGCGCGAGGGCGGCGGAGGGCCGCCACACGGACCAGGTGACAGGGATCGTCGCGGCGGGGAGCGGGGCGGGGACCGCGGCGGCGACCGCTTCCGGCCCGAGGGACCGCCGGAAATCGAGCTTGAAAAGCTGGTCGGCGACAGTCTCTACCTGGACAACCAGGCGCATGCCATCGTCAGCCGCATGCGCGACATGGATTCCGGCACCAAGAGCCAGTTGCGCCGCCTGTATAGCGCCGTGCGACGCGCGGTCCGCGCGCCCGAAGGCGAGCGCCAGCACGAGTTCGTCATGCTGCGCGCGCGTTTTGCGTATACCATCGCGCGGCACGGGCTGCGCAGCCTGGACCAGCTCGAACGGCTGCTGTTGCAGGTGACGCGCAAGAACGATAGTCGAGGGTACGAACGGTTCAAGGACCTTTTCGAGGCCATCGTGGCCTACAACGAGTAAAGCATGAGCGCACACACCCCCCAAACCGAGTTGAAACTCATCGGCAAGCTGATCCTCGAAGGCGATATGACTTGCGAAACCGGCCTGCACGTGGGCGCGGGCAAGGGATCGCTGGAGATTGGCGGTTCCGATAATCCGGTCGTCAAGGACGCCTTCGGCCGGCCTTACGTGCCGGGTAGTTCGTTGCGCGGGAAGATCCGCTCGCTGATCGAGCAGGCTTCCGGCGTGGCCGTGCCCGCCGACATGGTGTACCTTTCGCGCCGCAAGGGACAGGAAGTGCGCATCCACCAGAGCGACCGTCCCGACGACGAGATCTGCCTGCTGTTCGGCCGGAATCCCGGCCGCATGGAGCGCGTGCAGGGCGAAGCCATCGATACTTCGCTGGCCACGCCCGCGCGGCTGGCGGTTTTCGACGCGCCGCTCGATCTGGAAAGCATCACCCCGCAAATGCGCGAGAACCTCGACGACGAGCTAACCGAAGTGAAGAGCGAGAACGCCATCGACCGCATCACGTCGCAAGCCAACCCGCGCACTCTGGAGCGCGTGCCCGCCGGCGCCCGTTTTCATACGCGGTTCGTCATGGACCTGCTCTGCGATGAGGACGCCCCGTTATTCCCGCGCGTGCTGGAAGGCATCCGGCTGCTCGAAGACGATGCCCTGGGGGGCGGCGGATCGCGCGGCAGCGGCCGCGTGAGCTTCTCCAACCTGCGGCTCGTATGGCGCGGCCGGAAATACTACGCCGCCGGCGCTCCGGAGAAAGAGATCGGGGCGGGCGCGACCGTCGCAGCCATTCAGACCGCCGTCGCCGATTCCGCGTTCTCGTTTCTGCACGAGGAGTAATGCATCCGGGATTGGTCGTAAAACTCCGCCCCGCGGGCCCTTGGCGCATCGGCTCCGATTCGGGAGCCCGCAACCGGGTGGACACTATCTATCACAGCGACTCGCTGTACTCGGCGGTGTCCTCCGCCATGGCGCTCCTCGGGTCTCTCGAAGATTGGCTGGATGCGACCGCGCGCGCCGCTGAGCCGGCGGTATGTTTCAGCTCCTGTTTCCCATACGTCGAAGAAGTCCTCTGCGTCGTCCCGCCCAGAACCATCTGGCCGCCCGCGGCCGCTGGTATTTCCGCCCGCGTGCGCTGGAAGAGCGCTCGTTTCGTGCCGCTAGAAGTGGTTCGGGACATCCTGGCCGGGCGGAAGCTCGATGAGGCCCAATGGAGCTTGGATGGCGTCAGTGAATGTGTAGCGCCGGCCGGGCGTCCCGGTCCCTTCCGCACTTCGGTGCGCTGGAGCGCCGCCGTGGATCGCCTCACGGGCGCGACCGAGCGCCATTCCACCGCCTGCATCGAATTCCGCGCCGGCTGCGGCTTGTGGACCGTAGCATCCTTCCTGGACCAGGCCGCCCGCGACCGCTGGCAGGCGCCGGTGAAAACCGCTTTCCGACTGCTGGCCGACAGTGGCTTCGGCGGAGAGCGCTCCCGCGGCTGGGGCCGTTCCGAGCCGCCCGAATTTGTGGAAGGCGACCTGCCGGACATGATTCTGCCCGCTGCGCCCGCGCCGGCGCCGGAGGGCTTGGCGGAAGAGCTGATACTTGACCGGCTGGTTGCGGACCTGATAGGCGCCGGGCCTGTCCTTCCGGACTCGCCGGATGCGCCTTCGGACCAAGAGGTCCTACCCGCACCCATGCCGGACGAGGTCAAAACCGAGGACAGCGCCTCCGCGCAATCTCCCGTGGAAATGGGCGCCGGCATAGCCGTGCTGGAAATGGAAGAAGAGGCCATCGAAACCCAGGCTGAAATCGCGCCGGTGGAACCCCAGCCCGAGCCGGCCATGGCGCCGCCGGTGGTTGAGGCGCCCCAATCTCACTGGCTGCTTTCGTTGTACACGCCGGCGCCGGGCGATACGGTGGACTGGCGGCGTGGCAGCTACTCCGTATTGACCCGCGGCGGCCGTGTGGAAAGCCCCGCCGGATCGGGCGGCCTCAAGAAACAGGTTCAAATGATTGCCGAAGGGTCGGTGCTCGCCGCCGCCTCGGAGCCCCGGGGCTCGGCCGCCGACGTCGGGCCCGAAGGATTCCCCCATCCCGTGTACCGCGCCGGATTCGCGGTCGCAATTCCCGTGCCGGAGGTCCGCTGATGCGCTACCGCCTCACCTGCCTGACCCCGCTGCTGGTCGGCGATGGCGGCAAGCTCAGCCCCATCGATTACATGGTCTGGAAGGATCATGTGAACGTGCTCGACCAGTGGCGCATATTCCGGCTGCTGGCCAAAGGCCCGCGTCTCGAAGGCTACCTGACCCAGCTCAAGACCGCCGAAAAGCTGGACTTCGCCTCCTGGGGCGGTTTCGCGCAAAACTTTGCCGGCCGGCGCATCCCGTTCGAGAACGCGGCGTATTCGGCCTATTGGAACCGCGCCTCCGGCGAAAGCCTGCACATCCCCACCTTCGCTTGCGGCGCTTCCGGCCCATACCTGCCGGCCACGGCGATCAAAGGCGCGCTGCGCACGGGCATGGTGTTCGCGAACTGGCGCGACGGCATGTTGCAGGAGGTTGTGGCCCGCACCCAGGGCGAGCGCTTTCCGCGGCGGCCATCGGAGAGCGTGGAAGAGCACGCGCTGGGCAACGGCGGCGCCGACCGCATGCGGTTCGTGAGCGCCGGCGATTCGGCCCCCATCGCCACCTCTCAGTTCAAGGTCTACCTGTTGCGCACGTCCACCCTGCAGCCGCGCGGCGCTGGATTTACGCTGGGCTGGAAGCAGAGCCCGCGAGGCGCCGTGGATGGCGCGCGTCCCGACGATAGCACTCCAACATTCGCCGAAATGGCCGTCCCCGGAGTGACTTTCGAGGGCGATTGGAGCGAGAAGACGTTCCTCCTCAACCCGGAGCTGCGGCGCTCCGTGCGCTGGCCGGAGAAGCTCAGCCGGGCTAGCTTTTTCGAAGCCGCCAACGTGTACGCCGCCGGTCTGCTGACGCTGCAGCGGCAGTACGCGAGCTGGGCAGGCATGGGTCTTCTGGACCGGAGCCTCGACGAGTTGGAGCAGCGCCTGGCGGCCGCCCGCGAGAAGGGTTCCTGCCTTCTTTCGCTCGGTTGGGGCGGCGGGCTGCCCGCCAAGAGCGCCTGGCTCGACGCCACCAACGCGGACTATCGCCAGATTCTGAAACAGTTCGGGATGTACGACAAGGCCTTGGCCAGCAACCTGCCTTTCCCCAAAACCCGCCGCATCGTATTCCTGAATAACCGCCCCGCCACGTTGCCAGGCTGGGCGGAACTGTCGGTTGCGGACTGAAAGGCAGGCAGAGATTGGCTCGAATCTATCCTTTCCAACCGTATCGATACACCGAAAAGGCCGGCCCGCTCGGGAACCTGGTCACGCAGCCGTACGACAAGATTTCGCTCGCCATGCGCGAGCGCTACCTGGCGCTGAGCCCGTACAACCTGGTTCGCGTGATCCTCGGCGAGCGCCAGCCATCGGACTCCGCCGCCGATAACGTCTACAGCCGCGCGGCCGGTTATCTGAACCAATGGATCTCCTCCGGGATCCTGGCGCGCGACCCCCAACCGGGCGTGTTTCCTTACTTTCAGGAGTTCACCGTTCCGGACACGGGCGAGCGATTGGTGCGCAAAGGGTTCATCGCCCTGGGGGCGGTGGAGGACTATTCCGCCGGCGTGGTGCACCGTCACGAGCAGACGCTATCCGGTCCCAAGAAGGACCGGCTCGAGTTGCTGCGCGCCACCCACTCCCACTTCGGGCAGCTCTTCATGCTGTATCCCGACCCGGCCGGCGCCGTGGACGCGCTGCTCGACGAAGCCGCGGGGGCCGCTCCGCTGGCCGAAGTCGAAGACGAGTACGGCGCCATCCACCGAATCTGGAAAGGCGCCGACGCCGCTCGAATCCAGCAGCTCATGGGCGATAAGAAACTGCTCATCGCCGACGGCCATCACCGCTACGAAACCGCGATGGCGTTCCGCGACGAGAATCCCGGCCTGCCGGGCGCGGACCGGGTCATGATGACCTTCGTCAACATGCACTCGCCCGGGTTGAAGATCCTGGCCACCCACCGGCTGGTGAACGGCATAGCGGCGATCGGTTTTCCGGACGAATTTCTGCGCAGGGCGGCGGACGATTTTCAGATCGAGGAGGTCGATTCGCTGGACCGGCTGAAGCGCGTCTGGGCCGCGCCCGGCGGACGAACGGCCATCGGGGCCGCGATCGGGAACCGCCTCTTCGTCCTTGAGGACCGCCAGGCGAAAGGCGAGCTGGACGTTCGCGTCCTGCACGAACGCCTGCTTGGCCGCGCGCTTGGCATCGGCGAAGACGCCGTCCGCGACGAGCGGAATCTGCGCTATGCGCGCAGCATCGACGCCGCGGTGGAGGAGGTCCGCCGGGGCGCGGCGCAGATCGCATTTCTGCTGAAGCCGGTTTCGGTTCAGCAGGTTGCCGATATCTCTTTCGCCGGTGGAGTGATGCCGCAGAAATCCACCGACTTTTATCCCAAGCTGCTTTCGGGCCTGACGATTTACCGCGTCGGCGGTTAGCCTTGATCCTGGAACCGCTCGGGACGGAGCGCCGCGATGTCAGTGCTCGCCGAGCCGTCAAGAATGGATTCGGCAATCAGTTTGCCCGTCACGGGTCCAAGGGTCAGACCCATCATGGCGTGACCGGTGGCGACGAAGAGACCGGGGTATCGCAAGCGGCCCGTCTTTCGTCGGTGTACTCGCCAACCACAGTCCAACCCGGCTGCCCGGCGCAGAACTGGCGAAGCTGAAGGAGTTGGTCTTCCGTGTCCTGGCCTTTGTCCTTCGTGGAAACTCTGCCGTACGGCGCAACCCGCATACCTTGCGCTGTTAAAGTTCTCGGCACGAAATGTCAATAAGCATGGCGGACACTGCTTAGTTTCTGCGTTAGCACTAACTCACACCATTCACCGATTTCGCAGGACGCTTGAAGATCAAACACGATTTTGTCTTTCCTGGCAAAAGTATACAAAACTCCCAACCGTCCGCACCAGCGTCTTCAAAGAAGTGAGCAATGAGATGCGTTCCGGGCGATATTCCCGTCATAGATTCAGCATCAGGTTCGATTACGCCACCGTCGTAATACGCCAGCCCGTAATTCCATTTCGTCATCCGTTTACCCCCCGTGCGACGGTAGAGCCGCACTATTTGGTAGTTTACGCTCAAAAGGGGAAAAAGAATGCGTAAACGTTATTGGAGTCAAAAAGAGTGGAAGTGACCTTGCAAAGAAACGTATAGTCGCTTGCGTTTATGCCAGTCGCAACCACTATGGCCGGTAGGTGGTACGCCGGCGGCCAAGGCGCAACAGCAGAAAACCGCCGCAAGAAAGACGGCCAGGACGAAGTCCAGGTTCCGCCCAAACTGACGTTTTCGGCATCGCAAGAACCATTTGCAAATCGCTTATTCAGGATCAGGCGGCCTCACCCTCCACAGGCCTTCCGAAAGTCCCGCATTCTATTGCGGTCGGTAGACTCAAGCACCTTATGACGGCACTCGAAGTTGCTTCGCAGGATCACGTCCGAATCCAAATCGGTTTCATAGTCGTGCAGCGCTAACTTGAGGGCGTCGAAGAGTGCCGGGACGTTGAGGTAGGGAATCTTCTCGTCGGGACCACCTTGAGAGAAGAATATGAACACCTCTGGACACTGAAAAACCCCTACGCCGCCCGCCTTAGGGGACCATTGATGGCTTAGGCCATTGCGAAACACGTCATACCACTTCTTAGCTATCGTTTTGTCTGCCAGCTTCGGGGAGTATCGGCCAATGTATTTTGAGACAAACTCAGCAGCCCTATCACTTGTGCTCTTTGTTTTTGCGTAGTAGCTTGCCGCCAGTTCGATGGCCGCAAAGAGAGTCAGGGCGGCAGGGAAGTAGAGGGCCCCTTTAAATCTGCTGTTCTCGTCCATTGTTAGTAGTTCCTGGCTCACCGTCAGGCAGGAGTCAACGTCGTTGCAAAGGTACCCCCAGAAGCGCTTGGCAAATACCTGAGTATGCAGCATTGGTGTTCTCCTTTGCTAGCATGAAATCAAAACGGTTCTTTATTCCTACACAAATCCGCAGCGTGCCTTAGCGCTGTCAACACTCTGCTTGCGATGGAGGTATCCGCAAACTTGAGGTGGACATAATCTACCGTTTGCGACGTGGGCGTAGCGCCGAGAAATGAATACAGAAGCAGTACTTCTCTCGATGAAGTGGTCAGACGGACCTCGTATTCCCACCTGTCGCCACTGATGAACGTGGGATTGATTCCTGCATCGTCCGTCGCTACAACCGAACCGCCATTGATTGTTCCCAACGACATAGTGTAACGATAAAAGGAGTGTGTATCCGCGTGTTCTGGAATTGTGTAAATGTTTTCCGTTCCGATGGTAGCATTGCACGAATCCAGGTTCCACACCCGATTTTGCATAGTAGTAGAGCATGGCGCTATGCCGCAGTTGGAGTACTGCTTAATTACGCCGAGGGGAATTTTCTCTCGAAGCCAATCAAGCGTTTCCTTGAGTGATGGCCCGCCAGCGGGCGCACTATTGGTGTTCTGAGCGGAGCACAGGAGCGCCGCCCATATCAAAGCAAATGCGGCTCTCAGCATGGCTTCAATGGTAGTACCAAGCAGCACGAAAAGGAAGCCTATCCGTGCCAGCGGCGCTTGCCGGTAGCAAAGCTGTCGCCGTACACCCGAGACCCTGACGGGCGTGGCGAATGCACTGCCAAGGCCCGATGGGATCGAAGGCAAGGCACCGGACGATTTTGGCCCTTTGTGGCCCAAGGCCTGACCAACTGGCCTTTTTGGGCCCATCCCGTCGAACACAGAATCAACAACTTGCGGCCATTGCTGGTGATCCTGAAAGGGTTGTATTACTTTGACACAGTAGAGGTCTGGCGTTCGAGTCGCCACGGGCCAACCATTGATTTCACTGGAACCGCTCGGGACGGAGCGCCGTGATGTCGGTGCTCGCCGAACCGTCAAGAATGCATTCGGCAATCAGTTTGCCCGTCACGGGTCCAAGGGTCAGGCCCATCATGGCGTGACCGGTGGCGATGAAGAGACCGGGGTATCGCGAGACCGGACCCACGGCCGGCAAGCCATCGGGCAGACACGGTCTTAACCCGCACCATTCCGACCGGACCACGCCATCGTCCATGGCGGTGAAATACCGGCGGGCGGCGTTGGTGAGCTGGTCCAGACGCGCACGCCTGATTTCGTGATTCACGCCCGAGAACTCCAGCGTCCCGGCGAAGCGCACAAATCCGTCCAGCGGTGTGCAAAAAACCAGGTTCTCGCCAAGCACGCAGGCGTGCCGCAGAAGCGGCGGCTTACCCTCGCCAGGTTGCCAGTCGCGGTGATAACCCTTGGCCGGCTGTAACGGAAAGCGGACGCCCAGCTTTCGGATGAGCGCCCCACAGTAGGCGCCGCCGGCGAGAACAACGCAGTCGGATTCGATCACCCCGCCGTTCCGCGTGCGGACGCCGCGAGCGTTACGATCGATGGTCCGAAGGGCTACAACTTCCGCGCCGGTCCGGAACTCGGCGCCGTAACTCCTGGCCCGCTGCGCCAGTTCCAGAACGAAGCGATACGGATCGATAGTGGCCGACTCGGGATGAAACACCCCGCCCACTACGCGGCCGTTGATGGCCGGGTCGTTTTCGCGCAGCGCGCCTCCCGGCAGGACTTGGGGATGGAAGCCATAGCGGGAGGTGAAAGCGGCTTCCTTCCTGGCCGACTGCAGTCCGCCCTCGGTCAGGTAAATCTCGTAATAACCCTCCGGTCGAAAACCGCACTCCAGCTTCTCCGTTTCCACCAATTCGGCAAACAAGCCGCGGGTGACGTGGCCGAGCGGCGCCAGGATGTTCATGGCGAGTTCCAGATGGCGATCGGTACAGGCGCGGCTAAATTCCCAAAGCCACCTCGCCAGGGCGGGGTCCGCCCGCGGAGCGACGTACAAGGGGCTGAGTGGATCGAACAGCGACTTGAGAGCCTGCCGGATGCGGCCCGGCTTGTTGATGGGCGCATGCCCGGGGGCGATAGACCCGGCGTTGCCGTAAGACGCGCCCTTTCCGATTTGCTCGCGGTCCAGCACGGTGACACGCGCCCCGCGCTTGGCCAGGAAATAAGCGCAGCAAACGCCAATCACGCCGGCGCCTACGACGACGGTATGGCGATCGAGCGACCGCGTCACCCCGCCGCCCCCGGCCCGTAGTCGCAGTAAGCTTCCTTCACGCTCAGGCCGGCCACCTCGATCCTCGAAAGGTCCGTTGTGCCGACCCCTACCGCTTCGGCCAGGCGCAGTGTGTTATTGCCGCGCAAGAAGGGTTTCGTACCGCGCTCGGCGCGTGGGTCGTAGCCCATCACCGCCATGCACACGGCGTCGGTACAGACCGGGTTCCGGCCCGCCAGTATGACGCCGGGCTTGATGATGGATACCCCCGGGTTCCAAGCGCCTTCTCCGCCGCGGATCGACTCGACCCCGTCCACGATGGTCAGGTCCACCGGGCGGACGCCCACCAGGTCCGTGACGATGCGCGGGATGCGATAGCCC
>OBLW0100003672.1_pt1 | contig 11896 bp, 10 predicted proteins | sample 1520161 | NCBI WGS metagenome assembly OBLW01 (sample SAMEA3539309, study PRJEB22396) | soil metagenome | biome: tundra; feature: field; material: soil | place: USA | collected 2010-05 | depth 0.15 m
CACCTTCATGGAGCCCCTGCCCGTCGGCCTTATCATTACTCTCATCTCCGCTGCCGTCCTCCGCCGCAAAGCCCCGGTCGAACCCATCGCCGCTCCCGCAGTCATGACCACATAAATCGAAAGGCCGGGGCGTAGGCCCCGACCCTCCATCTTCTACGCTGTAGAGCATCAACCGGATCAATGATTGACGAAGTAGCATATATTGCTAGATAATGAACTTGTCAACTGGAGGTCGCGATGCTCACATACATTGAACACCCGAAGACCCTCGATCAGGTTCAGGTTACGCTCGAGAAGAAACTCGGTGATCCCAACAAAGGCAGGAAGCCGTCCTATTTGATTGACAGGCCTTCAAGTTCCTCAAATCGCCTGTGTTTCATTTCCTATGCCCAGAGCGACTTTCGATGCGAGGTGAAACAAGATCTGGTTCAAATTATTGCGAAGACCTGGCGACTGAATCTGAACCTGGACAAGTTCGACGTGAGTACTGAATTCGTGAAGGATCGGTTCTGCGTATGGATCCAAAGCAGTCCAGAGTCTACGCATCGGTATTTCAGCTCTGCTCTCCGCGAACTTGCCGGAACCAAGCATCCAGCGTTCTATTCTCGAATCCTGCGAGCATTCAAGAAATTAGAAGGTGATCTGTCCTCCGATTTGATTGAGGAGGCGACAGCTGCTCCTACCGATTATTTGGTCGCACTCGAGGCCCTAAGTTCGGCTGTGGAGAGTTCCCAACTTATAGCTGACGATCCCTTCATCGCAGCTAAACTCCGAGGGGTCAAGCGGAAGAAACAAATGCTCGAAACAGCAGGGGGAATCCTGACCTCTGAGCAAGTGGCAGAGGCCTTGGGAATCTCTCGGCAAGCGGTCGACAAACGCCGGTCGTCCAATCGACTCTTGGCTTTGACTCAAGGAAAACGGGGATACAGCTATCCAAGTTTTCAATTCGACGACGGAAGGACAATTCCTGGTCTTGAGGAAATCCTCCGAGAACTGAAGTCGCTCGACCCTTGGATGCAGATGGTGTTCTTCACCAACCCACACGAACGGCTTGGCGGGAAGACTCCAATCGAGCGTCTGCAGAAAGCATCGATCGAAGACGTGAAATCTGTTGCAGTAGAGTATGGCGAACAAGGAGCTCTATGACGGACACGCCGGGAGACCTTGATCCCCCACATCCGGAACTGCCAACACAGCCTCCGCTTATCTTCGGCCTGAAGATGGGCGACGTACTCTATCGGCATCATCAAATCGTACTTGACCCCATCTACTTCGGTACCACCGGAAAGAATCGCTTCGACGATCCCGACTGTCCTGCAGGACACTCATTCGGTGTTCTCTACGCGGCACAAGACGCGCACGGCGCCTTCATCGAGTCCTGCGTGATTTCGGCGAGAGCGCCAGCTGTTTCGGGCGCGTATCTCGACGCACGTGCCATGGCACTGCTCGAGATGACCGAGGGTCTTCGCTTCGTTGATCTGTTCACTACTGGCGGCCTCACGCGGATTGGTGCCGACGGACGACTCTTCACTGGCAGTCACATGATTGCCAAACAGTGGTCTGCCGCCTTACGATCTCACCCCTGCAATCCGGACGGGATTCGCTATCCGGCTCGACACGACCATACCCGCGCCGCCTACGCCATCTTTTCCCGTCCGCTCTCCACGTTCGAGGTGAGTTCTCTCGGGTCTTTAATGGCTCCTGCAAATCGATCGCTGCTTAATGACATCCTGGCGCTCTACAACGTGGACCTCATCTAGAGGATGGAAAGTACGGAGTTCCTGAGTATGAGTGGCCGGGTGCCCCACACATCGCGCACTTTGCGATGTGTGGGTTTTGCCGCCCCAGCTTCGCCGTGTCCTTCACATCGGCTGCCGCAGCGTTTTCGGCCTTCTTCACCTCCACTCCAAACACATAGCTCGCACCGAACAGATTGCTCGTAAAGAACACCATCGTCTTGTCCGGAGAGAACCGCACATTCGGCTCCTCAGGATAATCGTGGTGACTTATGTTCACTCGGGACACATTGTGGTCCGCGCCGTGGTATGGGGTGGTGGCGATCTGGCAGCCGGCGCCGCCTGGTGCGGATTAACTGGAAGGCGCGCCGTTTCAAAGCGCGGCTATTGGAGCTTCGCGTATTCCGCTTGGGCTTGCTTCAGAAGCGGGAGGTCGGGGTCGGCATCTTTCCAGAGGGCGAGAAAATCCTGGTAGGCGGTTCGGGCGCCGGTGGTATCTCCGGCTACGGCTAGAGAGCGGGCGAATTCAAGCTGACTTAGGGAGTGGAGCGGATTCAGGGGATAGCTTGTCCTGCGGTCGATATCTTTTTTGAATTCCGCGGCTGCCTCTTTCCCCGATTTCAGGGAGAGATAGGCGAGGCCTCGGTAAAAGGCAGGGCCGAGATCGGCGCCCTCCCAGGCTGCGGCTGGCTTTAACGCCTCGACGGCGGCGGCGGGATTGCCACTCTTGATGGCCAGCGCGGCTCGCACCAGGGGAATGCCGCATTCCTGGTCAAAAGAGTCTTTCGGATGGTGAGCGTTGAGTTCGGCGATCAGTTTCGCGGGCCGCGCGCTATCGCCTACCAGGGCGAGAGCCGCGGCGGGCCAGGTTTCCTCGTCATGATAGAGATCCAGCGCCTGAGTGGTCCACGATCTGGCAGCTGAAACGTCGCCCATCCAGTACTCGACAATTCCGCGCATGCCCGCCGCGGACCCGGCTCCCGACTGCAAGTCGGCTTTCTTCGCGTACTCGAAAGACTTTTGGAAGAGTTCGCGCGCTTCTTTCAGGCGGCCATGGGTGGCGGCGATTTGCGCGCGGGCAAACAGGTAGAAATATTCCTGCGGCTTTCCCTTCGCCCAGGCCGCTTGCCGGTCCATCTCCTGCGCATCGCCCTCGAGGTAGGCAATTGCGAAGCGCGTCTGATGGAGACCGGGAGTATCCAGCTTCTTTTCCAGCGCTTGCTTATAGATCGCTTTGGCTTCTTCGAGCCGATTGAGGTTCTGGTAGATCACGGCGAGGTTCTCGTAGGGAAGTCGGTCGTCGGGTTGCAGGCGCTGCGCTTCGAGCGCCTGGGGCAACGCTTTTTCATAGTTGCCGCCCTGACTATAGACCGCGGCAATGTTGTTGCGCGGAGAAAAATCGCGGGGATAGGTCTGAATCCATAGTTCGTAGTTCTCGATCGTTTTTGGAACCTCGCCGGTTACGTTGCTGTAGTAGTGGTCGGTGATGTAGAGCTTTTCCAATTCGCTGGTGCGCTCGCGGAGATCGAACGCCTTCTGCGCTTCTTCTTCGGCTAAAGCATCCTCGTCGAGGTTGGCGTGCACGGCGGCGAGGCGGGCGTGGGCCATGGCGAAGTTGGGATCGAGTTCGATGGCGCGTTTGTAAAACGGCATTGCCGCCAGGTCGCCTTCGCGGGCGCGCTTTTCATCGCCGATCGCGTAGGCTTTCAGCGCCTCCAGGGAAGAAGTGGTTGCCTGCTCGACCGGCGCGCTGAATTTTTCGATGGAGGAGACGGTTTCGCCGAGCGGTCCGCGAATCTCTTTCGCCGCGGTGCCGAGCGCCTGCAGGACTTTTTCTTTGCTCGTGGCTTCGGCCTGCTGGCGTCCGATGGTGTCGCCGGTGACGCAATTCAGCGCTTCGAGGGAGACCACGTAGTTCGACCCGATGGAACTGATCGAGCCGGAAAGGATTGCCTTGATGCCTTCGCGCTGACAGAGATCGCGGGCTACCGCAACGGTGATGCGGTCGTCGATCGAGCGCCCGGAAAATTTCAGAGCCTTGCGCACGCGCTGGTCGGGATAGACATTCAGGAATGGCGACTGTTCCAGTTGAACGGCGAGCGCTTGCTTGAGAGTGCCGTCGAAGACGGGGTCTCCGGTGGTGTTGGTGAAGTCGGTGAGAAGGATCGAGTCTTTTTCTGTGAGCGCGTGGGCACGGTGGCCGTATAGCATGTAGCCGCCGATGGCTGCGGCGATCAGGACTACTGCCGCGGAGAGCAAGAGCCAGCGGCGGTTGCCCGATGGATGCGGTGCTGAGGGTGGCGCGCTTACTCCCGAACTTTGGGCTTGGATCGCGGGTGCCAACTGGCTTACTGACGCGGGTTGCGCGATGCCGGAACTGGAAGCGGCAGCGGCAGGCGGCAGCATGGCCGAGTCGGAGGCTGCCGGGACGGTGCCGGAAATTGCGGCTGGGGTCGATCCCGAAGTCGCGGCTGGAGTTGATCCAGAGTGCCCGGACTCCGTGTCGCGCTTGAGCCGTTGCAGGTCGGTGCGCATCTCGGCGGCGCTCTGATAGCGAAGGTTGCGATCTTTCTCCAGAGCCTTGGAGATGATGTCTTCGAATTTGGCGGGCAGATCGCGATTGAAACGAATGGGTGGCGTAGGCACCGAATCGAGAATTGATTTGAAGATGACTCCCGAGCTCTCGCCATGGAAGGGTAGGGCGCCGGTCGCCATTTCGTAAAGAACCGCTCCGAAGGAAAAAAGATCGGTGCGGGAATCGAGTTCTTTGGCGCGCACTTGCTCCGGCGACATGTAAGCCACCGTCCCGAGCATCGCGCCGGGACTGGTCAAGTCCTTCTCGCCCACCGTGCCCGTCTGGGTGTTGAGAGCTGCGATTTGGCTCGATGAACTGCCGGCGAGGCTCACCTTCGCCAGGCCGAAGTCGAGGATCTTGGCGTGTCCGCGCCTGGTCACGAAGATATTCGCGGGCTTGATGTCGCGATGGACGATGCCTTCGGAGTGCGCGGCGTCGAGGGCGTCTGCAATCTCGATGGCGAGCGGGAGCAGCACCTCCATATCGAGCGGGCGGCCGCCGATGCGATGCTTCAAGGTCAGGCCGTCGAGGAATTCCATGGCGATGAAGGCCTGGCCGTTTTCTTCGCCGATGTCGTGAATGGTGCAGATATTGGGATGGTTGAGCGCGGAAGCGGCTTGAGCTTCGCGCTGAAAACGGCTGAGCGCCTGCGGATCGCGGGCGACTTCGTCGGGCAGAAATTTGAGGGCGACGAAACGGCGTAGGCGGGTGTCTTCGGCCTTGTAGACCACTCCCATGCCTCCGCCGCCGAGCTTTTCGACGATGCGATAGTGCGAAATAGTCTGGCCGATCACTGGCGCGAAATATTACGTGGAAGAATCGGGCAAGTCAATGCGGGCGTGGCGTTGCGGAAGGAATCTCAGCCGTGAGCTTGCGCGATGATCGTCGGTAATTTTTTGAGATCTTCTTTAAAAATAGCCCTTTTAAGGGTGGATCGGAGGGCCGCTCCCGGATGGTACACGGGATAGATGAGCCGGTCGCCAGCCTTGAACGCCTCGCCGTGGTTTTTCGAAATTTTTCTTTTTTCAGGCATCGAAAAGTAATCCATGGAAAAACGTCCCAGCGTGCAGACAACTTTCGGATTGATGATCTCGATCTGCCTCTTTAGGTAGGGCCCGTACGCTACGATATGGCTTCGCAATGGTCTACGGTTCTTGGGCGGCCTCCGCATCACGATATTTGAGATGTACACCTGCTCGCGCTTCCACCCGATGCCATCGATCGCCTCATCAAGAAGTTTGCCGCAGTCTCCCCTGAATGGCCGCCGTTCTTTATCTTCTTTTTTCCCCGGTGCCTCACCAACAAACATCACATCACAATCAGGGCTCCCTTCGCCAAACACAGATTCGATTTCATAAGAGGCAAATCACGCCGCGCCGCGATTTCCCGTTCAAGCTTTTTAAGTTCGGCAACTTTGTCCATATAGGCATTATAAGATCGTCGGTCAACACGGGTGCTTCGAGAGGACCGATGCCGAAGTGCAGTAAGGCTTCGCAAGAATACTCACGTAATCGTTGTAAAGTATTTATTCCTCAATAAGATACAAGAGAAATCCACCTCGAAATGGCCGACGAATCCTCCTAACTGATTGATTTATAAATACTTTACATCTAAGTCCTTATTCTTCAAAGACCTGGCCGGAATCGCCCTCTAAGTCTTTGACTTTAAAAGACCACACCAAGGGGGTCTATCGCCCCAAAACCACAAAAGGCCACGAAGTTACACGAAGGAAAGCTAAACCTTCGTGATACTTCGTGGCCTTTGGTGAGCAAGAACTCTGTTGAAAACAGCCTACTTTGCGGTCACCAGAGAATGCGTGATGGCGTGAACCGAAAGGGCGATACGGTTTTGCACGCCGACTTTGCGCATCAATTTCGCTACGTGCGCCTTCACGGTGCGTTCTTCGATACCCAGAGCGGAGCCGATTTCTTTGTTGGAGCGGCCCGCAACCAGCATTTCGAGGACTTCTTTTTCACGGTCGGTGAAGGTGATGCGACCGGCTGGGAAGATGCGTCCCGGCGATGCGCTCACGCGTTCAATGAAGGTCGAAAGCACGCGCCGCGGAGCCCACACCGAGCCCTGATGCACGATGCGCAGAGCCTGGATAAATTCGGCTGGCGAAGCGGCTTCGTCGACGTAGCCTTTAGCGCCGGCGGCGATGGCTTTGAGAACACTCTCGTCGTCCATGCCGGAGCCGGTGACGATGATCCGCAGATCGGGTCGCACGGCCTTCATGCTGGCCATGATGTCGTAGAGGTTCTGGCCGCCGCGATTGCCGAGGAGAACGAGATCGATGTTGGGCAACTGGCTCAAGTCGGCCAGAGCAGCGGAGACTAATTCCAGATCGGGTTCGGTATCAAAGAGGGCTCGGAACCCCACAAATCGCAGCGGATCGCTCTCTACCACAGCGATGCGTATCAGCGGCTTTCTGGCAACGGCAGCTTTCATCAAGGTTTCCCTGTTAGGATTGCATCCTGTTCAAGCTTGCCTGAATAGGCATGGAATTGGAATGACCGCAGCCCGATCCAAATTACGGGGGTAACCCCTAAAGGGCGTTGCAGAAGGAGGCCTTTGGTGCGCAGAATGCGTGGAAAGCGGTGTTGGGCGGGGATTCTGGCGTTTGGCATAATTGGAGCGGGTTGGGGGCTGGCGCAGCCGCCGGAGCCCCAGCAAACTCCATCACAATATAAGCCCCAATTTCCGGGCGATCCCGCGCGGTCAGACTCGGAAGCCCAGGCGCTCGGCTACATGCGCGTGGTGTTGCGGGCGGAAAACGTCTATAAGAAACGGCATGGCAAGTACGCCGAATCGTTGGAGGCGCTGGCGGGCACGGGCTCGTTCACCAAGCGGATGGCGCACACCACCGATCGCGGTGATTACACGGCCAGCTTTCATCCCCGCCACGAAGTCCCGAATCATGAAGGTTTTGTCCTTACGATGACGCCCAAGCTTCTGGATAGCGAACGCCGGTCGTTTTATGCGGAAGACGATGGGGCGATTCACGCCGACGAGCAAAAGCCGGCGAATCTGGATTCGCCGAAAGTTCGGTAATGTAATGTGTGTGGTCTCCGCCCCGTCAAGAGCGGGGCAGAGCCCCGCCACCACACAAGCCGCGCCAGCAGACAAATCTCTGCTCAATCCTCGACGACCGTCAGGTGTTATTCGGAGCCGTTGCCGTCGGAGCCGGGCGGTTCCTCTTCCCGCTCCGGCCGCGCCGGTCCGGGCTGCACGGTGTGAATCTGATCGGCGATGCGGCGGGTGGGCAGCGGGCCGGCGTCGGTGCCGTGGCGTTTCAAATGCTTGAGGATGTCTTCACGATCGCGCGCGCTGTAGTCATAGGCGAAACGCGTGAGCGCTTCGGTAAGAATGTCGTGGTGGTGGACATTTTCAAGACCCGGTTCGCGCGTGAGATTCAACCATAAACGATGGAGCAGAATCACGTCCTCGTTCTTCATGGTGGGCGTATGGGGGCCGACGCGGAAGGTGTCGACGATGCCGTCCGCTTGAACAATCTGGAGAACGAACTGGCGCTTGGGCTCGGGGATGGACTCCCATGCGCTGCCCAGAGCAAAGGCCTGTTCCGCCGTAGTCATTTTGCTGGAGAGCCCAGTCACCACCGTAGAAGATTCGAGATTGTGCGCGGTTTGAGCGATGGCTGACCAGGAGTCTCGAGCGGGAACTACCAGCAACGAAATTTTCTTGCCGAAACTTTCTGCGACAGAAACGGCGCGGGTAAACAGAGTCTGCTCGTAATCGCTAAAAACCTGCTCGCTTGATAGTCCATACGCGGCGCTGCCAAACTGGCTGATGCGCGCGGTCATCACCACGACATCCTGTTCGTGAGTATCGGTGCGCTGCAGCACCCATTTCAAATGGTTGAGCGTGTTGTAGTCGCGCACCGGGACCAGCGTGTTGCCAGGCCGAATGCCAACCGTCTCGCGCTCGACGCTTTCCGCCAATTGGAGTTGGAACTGCTCTTTCATCTGGGCGGCGTTGTGCGCGTGCTTACGCCGGTTCACCTTCTCGGAAAAAGTGAAGATGGCAAAGAAGACGACCGAGAAAATGATGCCGCTGACCGTAGCCACCGACTTGGTGAAAAGATTGACGATCGCGGTGGAAAGCAGGACCATGGCGACCGACGCCAGGCCAATCGGGATTTCGATTCCGAACAGATGGAAATTGGGCGGGACTTTCCAGTTGCGCTCGCCCTTATAGCGGTAGCGCAAGACGAGCATGGAGATGGCTTTGAAGACGAAGCTCCACACCACGCCAAACGCGTACGCTTCGCCCAGGGTATAGATGTTGCCCCAGCTCACGATGATGGTAAAGAGTTGCAGGCCGACGATGATGTTGATGATGCGGTAGGTCGTGCCATAGCGCTTGTGCGGACGCCGGAACCAGTCGGCGAGCACGCCATCTTCAGAGACTCGGTTCAGAACGCCATTGGAACCGACGATAGCCGTGTTGACGGCGCCCGACAGAATCAGGAATCCCACCACGACGACGAAAGCGCGGAAGGCGAGGCGCAGAACTTGTGGACCGACCATGTTCATGGCCAGTCCGGCGATCAGGTTGTCGCTATAAACCTTCACCCGAACGTCGTCGGGGATGAGCATGACCGCCAGCAGCGAGACGAGTCCGGTGAAAACGAAACTGTAAACGCCGATGACGATGGCGGTGCGCTTCAGGTTCTTCAGCTTGGGATGCGCCAGTTCACGATAGACCTGGGCCAGCGATTCCTCGCCACTCATCGCCAGGACAGAGTGGCCGAAGCCGATGATCAATCCGAGAATGCCGAACATGTGGGGCAGGCTGCTGTGCTTCCAGAAGCCGAGCGATTCGTCGGTGTAGCGAAGATTGGCGAGGGTGGGAAATGGAGGCAGGTGGAAGCCGACCTTGATTAAAGTGAAGGCAGACCAGCCCAGTAGCATCACCACCATGACGGTCGTGATCTGCATCACCCAGAGCGCCTTTTCGCTGGACTCCTCGATGCCTTTGACGTTCTGCCACCAGAAGTACATGGTGACCGCGATCGCGAACACGACCGCCGTGCCATTGACGCCGACCTGGGGCGTGCCGTGGAACATGTGATGGATGGCGGAGGGAATCCAGCCGCGGGCATCGGCGATGGCAATCGTGTCGTTGATGAGACCCGCGATGTATTGTCCGGCGGAAACGCCCGAGACCGGCCCGGTCAAGATGTAATCGAACATCAGCGCGGAAACGCTGAGCTTGGCGAGCGTGCCTCCGAGCGCTTCTTTGACGACGCGGTAGACGCCGCCGCGCACGAACATGGAGCAGCTTTCGACGTAGACGGCGCGCACGGCGAAGGCGAACAGCATCACCCCCAGGATGAACCAGGGCGCGCTCTTTCCAATGGCCTGTTCGGCAATGCCTCCGGCGTAGAAGGCGGAAGAGCCCAGATCGTTGAGAATGACGGCGGCGGCTCGCCAATAAGAGATAAAGGTGAGCATCACCGAGGTCGCAACTACAATGCGAACCCGGTTATTGCCTGGCGGTGCGTTGGAGGTAGTGGACATGCAGCGGGAGCCTACTGGGCGTTCTCGTCCTCCCTGTCCAGCATGGTTCCTACATCTTCGATGCCGGTAAGAATCAGCACAACCACCGACCCGGCCCATCCCGCGACGAACATAAACTCCACAATCCTAATGAGGAAAACGGTGAAACCCATGATTCCGATATGTTATCTGATCGGCGCGGATTTCGGCGCGGGAATTGTTGCGGAGAGCTGCGAGCTACGAGCTACGAGCTGCGAGCTTCGAGCGGGACGGTTGCCCGTGGCTCGCGGCCCGAAGCGCGCAGCCTCTTTGCTATCCTGATCCGTGCTCAAGATTCACAAAAGTGCCTGGGGACTGACGCTGCTTTCGGCCGTCCTGCAGGTCCTGATCTTCCCGCTTCCCGGCCTGTACTGGCTCTCTTGGATTGCATTGGCGCCCCTGCTGGTTGCGATCCTGCGCGCCAGGACTCCGGAAACTCTGCTCCTGCAATTGCAATCGAGCGATCAGGCGCGCTTGCTCCCGGCCACTCCGCTACAGGGGTTCTTGCTCGGCTACCTCTGCGGCATTCTCTGGTTTGCCGGAACCTGCTACTGGATACTGGACACCATGCACCGCTATGGCGGGATGCCCATGCCTGCCGCGTTGCTCGCGCAGATCTTGTTCTGCATGTACGTGGGGCTGTATCACGGTTTTTTCGGGCTGTTGCTCGCCGTTGTTGCCAGAACGCGTACCGCGCCGAAGACTATTGAATCCGTGGCCTCGACTCGGCGAGCGCTGGCGGCGGCTGCATTCTTGTGGGTTGCCGTGGAGTTAGCCCGCACGCGAATTACGGCGTTCCCCTGGGAACTCTTGGGCTACGCGCAAACCGGGAATTTTGCCCTCACAAGAATCGCGACCTTTACTGGCGTCTACGGACTGTCGTTTGAAATCGCGCTGGTGAACAGCGTATTCGCAGCGGCGTTTCTGGCTCCGAAGGAGCGCCGGAAATGGCTGCTGGCAGCCGCTTTTGGAGCGGCCTTACTGTTGCAGGCTGGGCAGGCGCTGTCGCCTCCCGCCGTGCCCGCCGATCGCACAGCGATTTTGGTGCAGCCGAATATTCCGATTCTCGACGGCGCGCGGTGGACGAAGGAATATTTTGAAAACACGCTACGCGATCTGACCGCAGTAAGTTTACAGTCTGGTGCTGGCTCTGAAAAAGGCGGCCGGCAGTTTGATTTGATCGTTTGGCCGGAGTCGCCTTCGCCTTTCTACACGAATGACTCACTGTTTCGCGATGCGGTCAGCGCACTGGCGCGGCAGTCACAGACGTGGGTCGTCGCGGGCGCGATCGGGATCACGCCTGCCATGCACAGTGGCGGCGAAAATTCGCAGATTTTCAATTCGGCGGCGTTGGTGAATCCTGCGGGCGAGTGGGTGGGACGCTACGACAAAGTCCACCTTGTTCCGTTTGGAGAATACTTACCGTTTCCAAAACTCTTTGCATTTGCGGGAGGCCTGACTAAGGAGGTCGGAGAATTTCAGCACGGCACTTCGCACGCGCCACTGCAGGCCGGCGGCGAAAGTTTGGGAACGTTCATCTGCTACGAATCGATCTTTCCCGATGAAGTGCGCGAGGGACCGTTGCAGGGCGCACAGGTTTTGCTGAATATCTCGAACGACGGCTGGTACGGCGACAGCGGCGCCTGGAAGCAGCACTTGCAGCAGACCGAAATGCGCGCCATCGAAAATGACCGCTGGCTGCTCTCGGCGACGAACACGGGGATGACGGCTTCCATCGATCCGTATGGAAGAATCGTAGCCGCCACGCCGCGCAAAGTTCGCACCGCGCTCGAGGCACCGTATGCTCTCCGCACGGGTACCACCTTCTATACGCGTCATGGGGATTGGTTCGCGTTTCTATGTGCGATAATTTCTATAGGTGCAGTCGTTAGTCGGTGGTCGTTAGTCGTTAGCAAGAACCCGCGAACGACTAACGACTAACGACCACCGACAGTGCTCTGAGAGAAAACCGATGTTAGATGAACAACAACAGCAATACACTTCGTTAAAGACCAAGGTTCACGACC
>OBLW0100003673.1_pt1 | contig 11895 bp, 10 predicted proteins | sample 1520161 | NCBI WGS metagenome assembly OBLW01 (sample SAMEA3539309, study PRJEB22396) | soil metagenome | biome: tundra; feature: field; material: soil | place: USA | collected 2010-05 | depth 0.15 m
GTGGGGCGCATCGCGCAGAAGCTCAACCGCCGCACGGGTGATATTGTCCTGCGTGGCGGCGCCTTGAATGAACTCAGCGAAGACTTCCTGGCTGGCCAGCAGATTGGGCATGGCCAGGTATTTGACTTTCACGATGTGGCGGGCGATCTGGTAGGTGATCCAGGACGTCTTGTAGAGGGCCACCGTCGGCACGCCGAAATAGGCGCACTCCATCGTAACCGTACCGGTCGAGGCGATAGCTACGTCTGCCTCGGAAAGTGCTTCCGGAAGACCGCCAACCCGTCCTTGCAGCCAGGCAGGAACCCCTAGAGTCTTGGCCTGCTGCACGAGCTTCTCGTTCGGCAGCACCATGCGTGCGCGCAGATCAGGCACCTTGGCCCGGATCAACTCCAAGGCCGCCACCATCACTGGCAAGTGGCGCGTGAGTTCGCTCGGGCGGCTGCCAGGCAGCAGCAGCAAGTTCGAGCCGCCATGCCTCTCTCGCGCCTCGCCCTTCGCCCCTCGCCCCTCCGGGTACCGGTCCACGATAGGATGCCCTACGAACTCCACCGGCAACTGCGGCACGCGCTTTGCATACCACTCTTTCTCGAACGAGAAAATGCTTATGACCAGGTCGAAGTCGCGCGCCATCTGGTAGGCGCGGCCCTCGCGCGACGCCCAAACCTGCGGCGAGGGGTAACGGATGATCTTCGGGTTCCAGTCGTGGAACCAATCGGCGTGCGCGCGGGTGTATTGCCGGATGGCATGGGCAAAGCGAAGGTTGAACTCGGAGAAGTCCACGCAAATGATGACGTCGGGCTGGCGCTCCAGCGCGAGTTGGAAGAGTCGGCGGAACAGCCGGCGGAACTTGAGCGGTTTCTTCAGCACGTCGGACAGACCGACCACCGAATGCGCAGTCAGGTCAAAGGCCAGGTCCACCCCCTCAGCCGCCATGCGCGGGCCGCCCGCTCCGAAGAAGCGCGGCTCCAAGTTGGCATGCAAAGGCTGGTAATCGGTCGTCGGGATCGCTTCAGCATCCGCGAACTCCTGGCGCAGGGCGCGGACGAGTTCTGCGGCCAGCACATCCCCGCTGGTCTCGCCCGCGATCAGCATGAAGCTCTTGGGTTTCATAACTTATCGTAGCCACCAACGACAGTCGGCGCGTTCTTTCCGCGCTCACGGGGGCGACGACCGACGTCGGCGGCTACTCGATTACCAGACATAGCGGTTAGCGCTTTTGCGGCTCGGCGTTGAACCCAGCGACCTGGATTTGGCGGGTGATTTCAAATGCCAGGTCTAGCGCGCGTTTCGCCGATTCCCCGCTGACAACTGGTATCCGATGCGCGCTCACGCATTGGACGAAGTGCTGCAGCTCCAGTTTAAGCGGTTCGTCCTTCGCAATCGGCACCGGCTCGCGCACGATCCGCTTGCCGCCGAACTCGCTGATGATGGTGGAATCTTTGGCGTGGAGCAGCTTCTTCAACAGCGAGCTCTCCCCCTCGTCGTTCCGGGCAATGCGATAGATGAATCCCTCCTGGGCGCGGTAGTCGAGCGAGATATAGCTGGTCATCGCGCCCCCGCTAAAGACACGGATCTTGCGCATCCGCTCCGGGCTGACGCGGCTTGCGGTGAGGTTCGCGACGCAGCCGTTGGCAAAACGCAGCCGCGCGTTCGCGATGTCCTCGGACTTGCTCAACACCGGGATGCCAACGGCATCCACGCTGGCGATGGGCGATTTTACGAACGCCAGCACCACGTCCAGGTCGTGAATCATCAGGTCCAGCACCACGCCGATATCCGTGCTCCGCGCCGGGTAAGGTGAAAGGCGGTGAGCCTCGATGAAGCGCGGCTCGGTGGCCACGCTTTCGAGGTACTTGAAAACGGGATTGAACCGCTCGACGTGGCCAACCTGGAGGACGCACTTCCGCTGCTGCGCGAGTTGGACCAGCTCGGCGGCCTCGTCGGCGTTATCGGTCATTGGCTTTTCCACCAGCACGTGCCGGCCCTGCTGGAGCAGCGTTTTGGCCAGGTCGAAATGCGTGGTCGTGGGCGTAACGATGCTCACTGCGTCACTCGCCGCCGCCGCCTCGGCCACTGAGCCGAAAGCGCGCACCCCGTGCTTTTGGGCGAGTCTCTGTGCGGCCTCGGCCACGGTGTCGTACACGCCGGAAAACTCGACCTGTCCCGCAGCGGCAAGCTCGGCGTAAATTCGCACGTGTTCCTTGCCCAGCGAACCCGCGCCGAGCACTGAGACTCTGACCTTGTCCGCGGTCCGTGGAGGATCGTCCGTATGCATGGCCGCCATTGTGCCATTGGGGGCTCACAACTGACAACTGGCAACTGGGGTGAACAAATTAGACTTTGAGCTTTGGACTATGGGCTCATAAAGTGTGCGCGTGCCAATTGTTGGTTACATTCTGGTCGTGCTGATCGCCTACTTGCTCGGGTCCGTCCCGACAGGCTTTCTGGTGGCGAAGGTTCGGGGCGTTGATATTCGCACGGTGGGCAGCGGCAACATCGGGGCGACCAATGTGTTCCGCATCCTGGGCAAACCGACAGGCGTTTTTGTTCTGCTGGCCGATGCCGCCAAAGGCTGGCTGGCCGTCTTCGTTGTGGCCAAGTTGGTTTCCAGGTGGTTTTACCCCGCCGCCGATTCGACGGCGGCCGAGTGGTTTGCTATCTGCGCAGGTGTCGCGGCCATTCTCGGACACAACTACACCTGCTGGCTTCATTTCAAGGGTGGCAAGGGCATTGCCACTTCCGCCGGCATGCTGGTCGCGCTCGTTCCCCTGCCATTGTTGATCATTCTGACCATCTGGGTCGTCGTCTTCGCGTTTACGAGGTACGTTTCGCTCGCCTCAATTTGCGCTTCGTTTTCCCTGCCGTTCGCCGCCTGGCGGGTTGGGGAAAGCTGGACCATTGTGCTGGTCACCGCTGGGCTGGCCGCGCTGGCGATCTATAAGCACAAGGCCAACATCGAGAGACTGATTAACGGCACGGAGAGCAAGATTACCTTAAAGGCGACGTCATCCTCTGATGCGCCGAAACCAACATCATGAGAATTACTGTACTGGGTGCCGGCGCGTGGGGAACAGCTTTGGCGCGGCTCCTGCATCAAGGCGGTCACGCAGTCACTCTCTGGGGGCACATCGCGGAGTGGCTGGACGAAATCCGCCAGACCGGCCGGAACGACCGCTTCTTGCCAGACATCGAGGTTCCGCGCGAGGTGGTGTTGGATAGCGACCTGGCCCGGGCCGTCACCGCCGCCGAGTGCATAGTAGTGGCTGTCCCTTCACAGCCCTTTCGGCAGGTTACGCGCTGCGTGGCCAGTTATTCGGGCGTAATCGCCAGTGTGACCAAGGGAATCGAATACGACACCGGCCTTACGATGTGCGGCGTCCTGGCCGAAAACGCGCCCCAGGCAAGGTGCGCCGCGCTTTCGGGTCCGACCTTTGCCGTTGAAGTCGCACGCGATATTCCAACGGCGATCGTGGCGGCAAGCCGGGATGCGGCTACGGCGGGGCAGGTGCAGAAGCTGTTTAGCCGCCCAACGTTCCGCGTCTATACGAGCACGGATTTGCTTGGCGTTGAGTTGGGAGGGGCTTTGAAGAACGTTATCGCCATCGCCGCCGGCACCGGCGACGGGCTGGGCTTCGGCGACAACTCCAAGGCCGCGCTGGTGACCCGCGCCATTGTCGAAATGCGCCGCCTCGGGGTTGCCTGTGGCGCCCAAGGCGACACATTCACGGGCCTGAGCGGCCTTGGTGATCTGATGGTGACGTGTTTCTCCAAGCACAGCCGCAACCGTGGCTTTGGCGAGCGCGTTGGCCGCGGGGAAAAGCCCACCGAAATCGCGGCGAGCATGTTGGCTGTGGCCGAGGGCTACCCTACAGCCCGCTCAGCCTATCAGTTGGCCCGCAAGCATGGCGTCGTCACGCCGATTATTGATGAAGTCTATGCGATGCTCTACGACGGCAAGAATGTCGCCCGGGCTGTCCGTGACCTGATGTCGCGTGATCTAAAGGCTGAGTGACTCAGGCCATCGCCCCTTTGATCAGTTTCATAAAGTCGCCATAGGCCTCGACCGCCTTAAACTGGGGAAATTGCTCCTTCACGTTCTCCGGCGCACGGAACAGGAAGCCGACGTGAGCCTCGCTCAGCATGGCCGTGTCGTTGAAAGAATCGCCGCCCGAGATGACGTAGTAATTGAGCGATTTGAAGGCTGCTACGGCCCGTTGCTTTTGTTCGGCCACGCGCAGCTTGTAGTCGGCGATGCGGTCGTTCTCGACCACCAGCCGGTGGCAGAGCAGGGTGGGCCAGTCAAGCTGGCGCAGCAACGGAGTGGCGAATTGCTCAAAGGTGTCCGACAGAATAATGACCTGGACCAGGGAGCGAAGTTCATCAAAGAACTCCTTCGCTCCTTCTAAGGGTCGGAGTGTCCCGATGACCTGCTGGATGTCGGAGAGCTTGAGGCCGTGCTGATCGAGAATCTTCAGTCGGCCACGCATTAGTTTGTCATAGTCCGGTTCGTCGCGGGTGGTACGGCGCAGCGCTTGGATGCCGGTCTTCTCGGACACGGCGATCCAAATCTCAGGAGTCAGGACTCCCTCCATATCCAGGGTTACGATGGATTGTTTCACCGGGAGCAGCTTTTCAGAGAGGACCACGAGTGTCCAGCGTTCGCTCAAATGGCTAATCAGCCCTGTTGAGCACTCCACAAGCATGGCGGCTGCGAGGGGTGGGCGTGTTGCCCAGAGCGACGGGTGTCTGGAGAATCGGTTGATGAGTTCGTGCGATTGGCACTTTCATTGGTGTACCCGAGCGAATGTTGTATGGTTTCCCATACAACGGAATTGCTGGATTCCACGCAAAAAGCACACTTTTCGCAATTTAGTCAACCATTACGCCACACACCCCAGAGCGACTGCGGTCATTATCCGTCATTGACAGGAGGGATGGGTCTTTTTAGTTTCCACGCGCAAGAGTTGAGCACTTTTGTCCCCGAATTGAGGTTCGGGGCTTTTTATTGAACTTATGGCGAATACCATTCTAGTAGGCGCCCAGTGGGGCGATGAAGGCAAAGGCAAGATCATTGACGTGCTGACCGAAGAGGCAGATGTCGTGGTCCGCACTCAAGGCGGCAACAACGCGGGCCACACGGTCCATATCAAAGGCCAGAAATACATCCTGCACCTGGTTCCGTCTGGCATCCTGCGCAAGAACAAGGTCTGTGTGATCGGCAACGGCGTGGTGCTTGATCCGGTGAGCCTCGTCCAGGAAATCGAAGGGCTGCGCAAACTCGGCGTCAGGATTGACCGCAACCTCTATCTTAGCGAGACGGCGCACCTGGTCTTTCCCTATCATCGCGAGCTCGATGCCCAGCGCGAGACCTTCAAGGGCAAGAACAAGATCGGCACTACCAAACGCGGCATCGGCCCGGCGTATGGGGATAAGGCGGCGCGGACGGGATTGCGCGTCATTGATTTGGTCAACCCGGCACGGTTCAAGGCCCAGCTCGAGTCCAAGATCAAAGAGAATAACGAGATCCTCAAGGCCTTCGGCGCCAAACCGCTGGTGTTCAAGAAAGTTCATGAAGAATACCGCGCGGCCGGCGATTACTTGAAGCGCTTTGTCTCAAATACCGTGATTCTGCTGCACGAAGCGCTGCGTCGCGGTGATGACATTTTGTTCGAGGGCGCCCAGGGCACTTTCCTCGACATAGATCACGGCACCTATCCGTTCGTGACATCTTCCAACACGACCGCCGGCGGCGCCTGCACCGGTTCGGGCATCCCCCCGCATCGCATGGACCGGGTGGTAGGGGTGATGAAGGCTTATACGACGCGCGTGGGTGAGGGTCCGCTTCCGACGGAGAATGCTGAGATTGCCGATATGCTCCACGACATGGGCCGCGAGTTCGGAGCGACGACTGGCCGCCCACGCCGCTGCGGCTGGTTCGACTCGGTCGCTACGCGTCATGCGTGCATGGTCAATGGCATTGACGAGTTGGCGGTGACGAATGTGGACGGTCTGGACTCGGTCGAGACCATCCGGGTCTGTATCGGCTACCGCGACGGCGCCCGGCGCTACGATTTTGTGCCTAACGACATTGAAGCGCTTTCGCGCTGCGAGCCGGTTTACGCCGAGTTCCCCGGCTGGCGAACGCCGACCCATCAAGCCCGCAAGTGGAAAGATCTGCCCGCCAAGACCCGGTCGTATCTCAAGGCGCTGGCCGAGCTGAGCGGCGCGAGGCTGGCCATCGCGTCGGTCGGTCCGGGGCGAGAAGAGACGATCCGGGTTTGAGTGAGCACGCAGACCGCCCATCTGAGTTCCGAGGCCCAAGCGTCGCTGCCGCGGCATGTAGCGATCATCATGGATGGGAACGGTCGCTGGGCCAGGCAGAGGCACCTGCCGCGGATCGAAGGCCATCGGGCGGGGGCCGAGTCGGCGCGCGTCATCATCCGGACTTCGGGCGAGCTGGGGATCAAGTACCTGACGCTCTACGCGTTTTCTGTCGAGAACTGGAATCGGCCCAAGGAAGAGGTGGACGCACTGATGAAGTACCTGGTGCATTACCTCAAGACCGAGACGCCGGAGTTGAACAAGAACAACGTTCGCCTCGAGGTCATCGGCCAGATTTATCGGTTGCCGGAACTGGTGCAGGAGCACCTGCGGAAGTCCATCGCGACGCTCTCGAAGAACAACGGGCTGACCTTGATCATGGCGCTCAGCTACGGCGGGCGCACGGAAATCGTGGACGCCGTCCGGAGCATCGCGACAAAAGTGAAGGCCGGCCAACTCGACCCCCCAGACATCACGGAGCAGGTTTTTGCCCAGCACCTCTATACGCACAATTTACCCGACCCGGACGTGCTGATCCGCACCAGCGGCGAGATGCGCGTAAGCAATTTCCTGTTGTGGCAGATTTCCTATACGGAACTGGTGGTAACGCCGACCTTGTGGCCGGATTTCCGCAAGCCGCAGCTCTACGCTGCACTCGAAGAATACAATCGCCGGCACCGTCGATTTGGCGCGCTATGATTTGCGGTTTGCGATTTACGATTTACGATTTACGATTTACGCATGATCCCCGGCTGCGTGGAAGTGCGTTAATCGTAAGTCGCAAATCCTGAGTCACAAACTTACTTTCAGCATGTCTGAGGTGATTATGTCAACGCCGCCACCGGCACCGCCGCTTTCAAAGTCGAAGATTTTCTTGCGCCGGCTGGCGAGCTTCGTGGTGCTATGGACGATTGTCCTGACGGCATTATTTTCCAGCAACCGGCTGGTGTCGGATTACGTGTTTCTGATGATTATGGTGTTCCTGGCCGTGACCGGGCTGGCGGAGTTCTACGGGCTGGTAGAGCAGCGGGGATTAGTTTGTTTCGAGGGCTGGGGGATTCTGGGCGGCACGCTATTGATGGTGGGAACATTTCTGAATTTAACCGGGCAGTTGGGCACTTCGGGCTCTCCAGCCAGGGTGAATGACTTCGAGACCAGCTTTCTAATTCTCTTCGTGCTTGGTTTGTGCCTGCGGCAATTCGTCTCGCGCAGCAACACGGCCGGCATCCTGGCCATTTCCACGACCTTATTCGGCCTGATGTATGTGCCCTGGCTGCTGAACTTCATCCAAAAGATCAATTTCTTCCCCGGCGTGAACGGGCATTACTACCTGCTTTACTTTGTACTCATCACCAAATTCAGCGACACGGGCGCTTATGCGACCGGCTCGCTGATCGGGCGCCACAAAATGATCCCACGGATCAGCCCGGGCAAGACCTGGGAGGGATTTGGTGGCGCCATCGTGGTTTCGACCTTCGCCAGCCTGGTGTTCGTGCATTTCCTGGGGTCAAAGATGGCCGGTATGAACTGGAAGCACGCGATCGTTCTGGGAGTCATCCTGAGCATCGCCGCCGTCATCGGGGATTTGATCGAATCGCTCTTCAAACGGGAAGCTGGGGTGAAGGATTCAGGCAAGTTCTTTCCAGGCATCGGCGGCATACTCGACTTGCTGGACAGTTTGCTGTTTAATGCGCCCATCATGTATCTGTATTTGCGGCATGTGCTGACGCACCCTTGAAAATGCGTAATGTCGTTCTGTTAGGAAGCACCGGTTCCATAGGCACCAGCACCATCAAGGTGGCCGAGGACCTGCCGGATCGAATTCGTCTGCTGGGACTGGCCGCCGGGAACAACGCGGAGTTGCTCCTGGACCAGACGCGCAAGCATCGGCCCGAAGCGATTTCTATCGGGAATCCTGCTGCGGCGCGCGAGCTTCGCGATACGCTTGGCACGAGCACGGAGGTCTTTTCTGGCGCGGAAGGGCTCATCAAGCTCGCAACGCTGCCGGGCGCGGACATCGTGCTCATCGCCATAGTGGGCACGGCGGGATTGGAACCGGCGCTGGCCGCGATTCGGGCCGGCAAAGACATCGCTATCGCCTCGAAGGAAATCCTGGTCATGGCCGGCGAGATCGTGATGCGGGAGGCGCGCGAGCACGGCGTAAACGTGCTGGCGGTGGACAGCGAGCACTCGGCGATCTTTCAGTGCCTGGATGGCAAACCTCCCGGGTCGGTGCGCCGGCTCTGGCTTACGGCCTCCGGCGGCCCTTTTCGTACGACGCCCAAAGAAGAATTTGCCAGCATAACCGTGGAGCGCGCCTTGAAGCACCCCTCTTGGGTGATGGGCCGCAAGATCACCATTGATTCGGCAACCCTCTTCAACAAAGGGTTGGAGATGATTGAGGCACGCTGGCTTTTCGACGTTGAAATGGCCCGCGTGGCAGTGGTCGTGCATCCCCAAAGCGTGGTGCATTCAATGGTCGAGTTCGTGGATGGTTCAATGCTGGCGCAGCTCTCGACCCCGGACATGTGCCTTCCGATTCAATATGCCCTGACCTACCCCGACCGTGCTCCCAGCGACCGGGTCCGCACCAACCTGGCAAAACTGGGCAGTCTCACCTTCGAGGAACCCGACCCGTGCCGGTTTCCGGCACTGGAATTGGCCCGCAAGGCCGGGGAAATCGGCGGAACCTTGCCGGCGGTATTGAACGCCGCCAATGAGATCGCCGTCGAAGCTTTTGTGAATCGGCGCATCAGCTTCCCGGACATAACTGCTCTCGTCCGGCGTACCATGGATCGGCACCAACAGGTGCCACATCCCACCTTGCAGCGGGTCCTCGAGGCTGATGCCTGGGCGCGGGCCGAAGCAGCCCGGGCTTGATTCTGCCTTAATTCTGCTCAGTAATTGGCAATCTCGACCAGGCCCCCAACAAATAACTCGCATAAGCGGCCAGTCCGGTTAAGTTTTCCTATTCTAATATGTGGTTATTGAATGTAATTTATGTGGTCGTCGCAGTCCTCTTGTTCTTTGGAGCCGCGGTGTTTGTCCACGAGTATGGGCATTACTGGATGGCCTTGCGACGCGGTCTGAGGATCGAGGGCTTTTCCATCGGATTCGGGCCCAAGATCGTAAGCTGGATGCGCGACGGGGTGGAATGGTCATGGCGCTGGATCCCGGCCGGGGGCTTCGTGAAGCTCCCGCAGATGGTGACTTCCGACGCGCTGGAAGGCAAGCCGGGGGAACCGGTCGAGCAACTGCCCGACGTATCGCCCCTGTCGAAGATTCTGGTTGCCTTCTCCGGCCCGATGATGAATGTGCTATTCGGGGTTGCCGTCGCGTTCCTCCTCTGGGGCACGGGGATTCCCATCGAAATCAATCCCCCAATCATCGGTTACGTTGACCCGGCTTCGCCGGAAGCGAAGCTCGGGATTCAGCCTGGGGACAAAATACTCTCCGTGGATGGCAAGCCGGTCAGTACATGGCATGAGGTTCAGGAGACGACCATTCTTGCGCACAGCACCAACCTGACAGTGGTGATCGCGCGCCCGGGCAAGCTCACCAACACTTACGAACTATCCACCGTCAAGAGCGAGGCGCTCGGCCTCAAGATTCTCAATCTGGATCCTCGCGATCACCCGGTCATCAAACGTGTCTTCCCTAGCAGCGCGGCGGCGGCGGCGGGATTGAAGACAGGCGATGAGGTCCTGATGTTCGCCCAAGTGCCACTATATGGCCGCGAGCAGTTCATCAGCCTGGTCGGCAAGTGCGCCGATGAGACAAAGGACATCATCATCAAACGCAGTGGCGAGCGCCTGACCCTTAAGGTGACACCACGGCTTGATCCCGGAGCCAAAGCGGGGCGCATTGGGGTGGAGATCGGCTCTGGGCAGCCGGTATATCGTATCGAATACCTCACACCCTGGGTCCAGATTCGGGATGTCCTGGCGCGAACCATCAACACCTTCTCGGCGCTGGCGCACTCTAAGCAGACGGGCGTCGGATTGAAGGATCTGAGCGGCCCGCCCGGCATCCTCACGCTGCTGGCGTACTACTTGAACACCGATTGGCGGCTGGCCTTGAGCTTTCTTGTTTTGCTCAACATCAACTTGGCCATCATCAACCTCCTGCCGATCCCTGTGCTGGACGGCGGTCACATTCTCATGGCCTTGGTCGAACGGCTGTTCGGCCGGCCGTTGCCGCGTCGCCTGGTGGAATATACCACGACGGCCTTTGCCGTCTTGCTGATCGGCTTCATGCTATATGTCTCATTCAACGACGTAAGGCGCGCCCCTCTTTTCCGCTCCATGTTCAACAATCAGGGGCTTACGATCGAAAAGCAGTAGAGTTCGCCGCTGAGGGACGATGAGCACGCTTCGTTTTTGCGAGTCACCTTTCTCCTTCCGCCGCCGCCCCTCCCGTGAAGTAATCGTCGGCGACCCCGCGCGGGGTGGAGTGATTATCGGCGGCGATCATCCCATTGTGGTGCAGTCAATGATCACCTGCGACACGATGGACACTGCCGAGTGCGTAAAGCAGACCCTCGAGCTTGTGGCTGTGGGCTGCCAGATCGTCCGCATCACGGCGCCAACCGTAAGGGACGCCGCCAACCTGAAGAGCATCGTCAGCGAGCTGCATGCGCGCGGCTGCCACGTCCCAATTGTCGCTGACATCCATTTTAAGCCGGAGGCCGCGCTGGAAGCCGCCAAGTGGGTTGAGATGGTCCGCGTCAACCCTGGGAATTACGCCGACTCGAAGAAGTTCGCTGTTAAAGAATACTCCGACGAGCAATACGCCGCCGAGCTGACGCGCATCGAGGAGAAGTTCACACCCCTGGTGAGGCTGTGCCGAGATCTGGGCCGCGCCATGCGCATCGGGACCAACCACGGCTCGTTGAGCGACCGCATTATGAACCGGTTCGGCGACTCGCCGCTGGGCATGGTCGAGAGCGCGCTGGAATTCGCCCGCATTGCCCGCAAGCACGACTTCCACAACTTCAAGTTCTCCATGAAGGCCAGCAACCCGAAGATTATGATCCAGTGTTATCGGTTGCTCGTCGCACGGCTGGAGCAGGAGGGGCCGGACTGGAATTATCCGATTCACCTGGGTGTCACCGAAGCGGGCGAGGGGGAGGACGGACGCATCAAGAGCGCCATCGGCATCGGCTCCCTATTAAGCGATGGGCTGGGGGATACCATTCGGGTCTCGCTTACCGAGGATTCCCCGCGGGAAATCGAAGTCTGCCGGGATTTGCTGGCGCAGGTATCATCGCTTACTTCGGATTACGGACTAGGGACTACGGACTTCTCGGCCACCTGGCCTTTCGATCCCTTCACCTACGCGCGCCGGCCGACGCCGGAGGTCGAACTGGCTGCGGGTCTCAGTTGCGGCGGGGAACAGACCGTGCGCGTGGTCGTGACGCGCGCCACTTGGGACAAAGTTGCGCCCAAACTCCGCCCCCGTGCCGATGTTAGACCCGAGGCGGTTTACGAGGATCTGGATGTTTATGAGGCCGACCCCACCCGTGACTTGGAAATGAAGTGTGAGATCGGAAGAGCACACGTCTGAACTCCAGTC
>OBLW0100003674.1_pt1 | contig 11894 bp, 13 predicted proteins | sample 1520161 | NCBI WGS metagenome assembly OBLW01 (sample SAMEA3539309, study PRJEB22396) | soil metagenome | biome: tundra; feature: field; material: soil | place: USA | collected 2010-05 | depth 0.15 m
AAGCGGAGGCCTGGGAAACGCTGACCGCGGCATTGGGGCTGAAAGGCGTGAGCGCGGGGCAACGTTGGACCGCCCCCGCGGGCGTTCCGGCGGGCGTCCCAGAGCTGGGCGGCGTGGTGGAGCACGTCAGCCAGAGTCCGTACAACGCGCTGCTGCGGCTCGACAAGCCGGGGCCGGGCACCGCCGCTCTTGGCGCCGTGAACTTCGGCGGCCAGAGCATGGTCACGCTAAATTTCTACCTCTACGGCGATCAGGCGGCCGGGACTGTTGCCCGCGAGACACCGCTCTGGGAAGCCTGGGTTCAAGAACGCTTCCCGACTCCGTCGGAGACGAGCAAGAGCGAGAATGAATGATCGCGTCGTCATGCCGTGAAGTAGTCCGCCCTCATCGCGAGGTATGCTTTCGCCGTCGCTGCTCGCTCTCCTTTATGATTTCGGTCAAATCCACGACCGGCCGTATCTCAATCGGTCCAAGTCCATACTTAAAGCCTGGTTGCTGTGAGACAAGCTCAATGGCATGGTTGAGGTCTCGGGCCTCAAGGATCTGAATGCCGCCGAGTTGTTCCTTGGTTTCCGCATAGGGGCCGTCGGTCGTCGCGACTTTGCCGTTTTTCCAGTACAGGGTCACGGCGGTCTCCGGAGGCTGAAGAGGTACTTCGGCGGCAAGATGTCCGTTGGCGCGCAGATGGTCGTTGTGCTCAAAGCAATCGTCGAGCACTGCGTGGCGCTCGTCCTCGGTCATCCCTTCGAATTTTCCTGGCTCGAGGTATCCCAAGCAGATGTATTTCATCCATTGCTCCTTGGTTCGTGTAGTGGCTCAGTTTGAATTCTGAATCTCACAAGGCGTCATCCCGAAGAGCCCGCGTTTTTACCAGCGGGCCGAGGGATCTCCGCTACGACGCTGTGTGCCACGGGAGATCCTTCGCTTCGCCTGAAGAACGGCTACGCTCAGGATGACGCCATCGACGAGCGAAGATGCCATCAGAAATTCAAAATGAGCCAATCCCTTGCTTCCTGCGACTCAGGACCGTAGCTCGGTCTGTTATCAGATAGTCGTTCGGGAGACCGAAAATCGACAGCTACTCCATTTTTATTGGTGTCAGCTACCCACCGCTTGCGCGGTGGGCTACATTCTTGCGCTGCTTCGGAGCTTCTGTCTTTGCGGTGGTCGGAGGTTGTTTCACACTTGCCGATGGCTTGCGGGCCGTGACTTCGGCTGGCAGGGTGGGCGTCGGCTTCGGTGGCGCTGCGCTGCGGCCCGGTAATTCTGGGCCGCCTGGACGGGTCGAAGACCCGTCCCCACACGATGCGGCTGGTTTTGCTGGCCTCTGACTGGCATGGTATTGGGCGCGCTCGGCTTGGGCGCGTTTTTCTGCGCGGGCTTTTACGATTGCCTCCTCTTCGTCGATTTGCTCGAGGGGTGGGGTGGGGTAGTTGGGGATTTCGGTGACCATGTGGTTGGCGTTCTGGCCGAACTTGACGCGGCGGATGTTGCGGACGGCGGTGTTGAGGGCGCGGAGAATGAGTTCGGCGCGCTTGAGTTCGATGGTGCCGCGCAGCAGGGCGTTGACGACTTCCATGAGCGAGGCCTGGATGGACTCTTCGTCCTCGAGGAGGGCGTGGTGATGGATGCGGGAGGCGGGATCTTTGACCGTGCGGAGCATGCGCTGGTGAAAGTAGCAGAACTGCTCTCCGCGGAGGGAGGGGGAGCCGCAACGGACGCCGGTGACTTTGATATGAGTGCAGGATTTAGGGTTCGACATGAGCTTGGTCCTTTCGGTAATAGGCAACAATTTTTTCGTAGCTCTGAGCTAAGATCTTGGCTTCAAAGGAGTTAGGGGCGGAGGCAATGACGACGTCCGCGTATAATCTTGGAAAATCAGGACTTGTGAGTAAAATCTTGCGAACAAAGGACTTAATGTCCTGGGCGGAGGCGGGTTTTCCCGTTTTGGGAATTGAGATGGGTGCAGTGGTGAAGGGATGAATGCGTCCGTCGCCTGGGGAGTTGGGAGAGTCGTTGGGAGTGCGTTCGGGCATACTCCCAATTTGGACGGTTGAGATTTCTCAGTAAAGGTTGTTGGTCACAAAAATGAAATAAATTTCTGTGGAAAACTTTGGGGACGTCCTGAAAATGGGGTACGTCCCGTCTGTCCCCGGATTTTCCCTGTCCCCGGATTTTCCCCGGGATTTTCATAAAGGCTCCCGGTCGATCATTTTGCGTCATTTGCATCATGTGTAGCCGACGGCTTGGATGGCGCTGACATTTGCGAAAACGCTTTAGACTTCTTATCTGCCAAAGCTGCCATTTCGGTAACGAAATTTCTGGCGTCTTCTGTCTCGATCCGCAGCTTCCCGAATACAAATTCAAAGGTACGTCGGCAAGCATCGAAAATGTCAACGCATTCCTCATCGGATTTGGCGTGAAGGCCGTCGCTTGCGAGTTCGTGGAGGACACCCATTGGGTTGGGTTTGCCAGAGGGGCGAAGGCTCGCGGGTAGCAGCGTACCTGCATAATCTACTTTGATACTGAATCGCTTCTCCTCCATCATTTCTTTGTGGTGGGCCACCACTTCAGGCTGTGCATTATGGGCAATCGCGGCTTCGTGCAGGATCTCTAGCATGTCGTTCATCTTGTTTTCTAGTACGCGACGCATGTATGCAACGGCGGCAACGCCGAGATTGAAGTTCCGCATCCGTAAAGCATTTTTATACAGCTTCAGGTCTTCATGATCGAGAGTGGATTTGAGCGCGTCGGGCACGCGCTCTTCAGGTTCGGGATACTGCCCGACTTTTAAGAAGATGTTATTCGACTTATGTTCCTGCCAGATGTAGCAGTAGGTAATACTGTTCGCGCCGCAATTTCTGCACTTATAGCTATCTTGGTTAATGAATTTTGAACCGAAGTAAACGACCGAGTCCGAAACCTCCCAAAGTGACTCATAGCCGCATCGCTCGTGGTCACAGAACAGGCGAAGCTGTTTGGGCAAGAGCCCGAAGCGAGGCTGCCCAACCGCTACCGTATTCGTAGTGTGGCAATTCTGTCCCGTATACACAAACGTGCGGTACAGCGGCCACTTGGAAAGGATTTCGGCAAGTCTCGCTTGAAGTTGCTCCGAAGTGTCGAATTGCTCGGGCACACGTTAGATTATAAAGCCCGGCCAACCTTGGCACTCCGTCGTAAACTTGCTGTTATCCCGTCAAGCTGTGAAACTGGGAGGGTGACCCACCTTTAACAATCTTTGCGTGCACCATTCCCACCGAGAGTGCCCCATCCTTGCGTTTTTTTGCAAGGGCCTGCCCTGAGGTTGTCGAAGGGGTGGGCGGCGATGCTGCGTGTGCCATTTGATTTTGTTGTGGACACGTGATCAAACCCACTTGGCGCCGGCATTTCCGACTCCCGCCCTTCGCAAAAAACGCGAAGGAATGGGCACCCACTGTGTTGGTAGTGCCGCAAGGATCAAAAGCCTGGGCAGCCCTAGAGAATGTCTCCACCGCATCGCAAGCCCCTAGGCCCGCGAGCCGTGGGGTGATTAGTATCTTTACATGTGGAGATTGACGTAGCAGGTTAAGCGTATTTGCACTGTCCTATTTAGAGCGTCGCTGCGTCCGCCGACCCGAGGCGCTAGGACCCCGGAGTCCCGCGCTGCGGAGCCTCTCCCTCCGAGGCTCTCAGACCCATCCACACCCCTTGAAAACCCTTCAAAACAAGGCATAGAGTGAACTCATGCCAATCACCAAATCGGAACAGACTGAAAGACTTAGACGGAATGAGGAAAAGTGGACACCGACGCTGATGAACGCCGGATGGACCGTAATTCCTTCAATTCTTCTTGAAAAACAGGCGGCTTTGGGCCTTGATGCCATTGACGTCAACATTCTATTGCATCTCGCAAAACACTGGTGGTATCGGGAAAATCCGCCGCATCCATCCAAGATCTCCATCGCGAAGGCGATGGGCATCGATGCGAGTACGGTGAGAAAACGTATCGCGAGAATGCAGTCAGAGGGTTTCATTCAGCGTGAGTATCGCTACAAGAAGCTGGGTGGACAGGAAACGAATTTCTACCATTTTGAAGGTCTGATCAAGGCTCTAACGCCGCACGCCGAGGAATTCATCGCCCTACGAGAAAAACAGAGAGAGGAGCACGAAGCGCGCAAGCGACGCAAAAAGCCGAAGCCAACTTTGGTCGTCGACAACACGGTGGCGGTCGCCGCAGCGGGGGGCTAGAGATGGTGAGCGCCCTCGTCGAATCCATCGCGAAATTCGGTCTGCCCACTGTGGCGGCAGCAGTGCTGCTATACATTCTCCTTCACGGTGACGTGACTTTTCGATACCCGCGCCGTCCATCGAAGCTGGCGCGGAGCGCACGGCCACAACCGGAGGAGAGCGTGCAGAACGTCGGTGATAAAATCGATGCCGTGGGTTCACGGAGAAAACTCACGGGCGCAGTGCTCTACTGGGTGACGGTGCGCGAGGAGGATACCACCAGATTGGTGGGAAATCCTTATTCCTTTCGTACTCTCAGTAAAGCTGAAAGCAAGAAGTTCGAGCTGGAAGAAGCGGTCGACCCGCCGGGTCGTCAGTTAATTGTTGCAATTGAACCGCTTTCGACGGTGCTGAACTTGTCGCCGCCGGAATTCCTCAAGACGGAAGCACGAACCACCGGAGGGCGGGTGGCCCACCTTTAACGATCTTTGTGTACATCATTAGAGGGGTGCCCCATCCTTGCGTTTTTTGCAAGGGTGGGTGGCGATGCTGCGTGTGCTATTTGATTTTGTTGTGGACACGCGATCAAACCTACTTGGCGCCGGCATTTCCGACTCCCGCCCTTCGCAAAAAACGCGAAGGACGGGGCACCCCACTGTGTTGGTGATGCCAGCGACATCAAAAGCGTGGCCACCCGCCACTCGGGAATCCCACCCTTCAAAGAACGAAGGGTGGGCCACCCGCCCGGCAAATGGATATGATGAGCGTCCTCTGACGACAGTTTTCCGAGGACTGGGGATATTTTGCACATTGACAACTGTCTGGGATACAGGAAAACTAAGCGCGCGGTTACTTGACCGAAAGAGGATTGATCTATGAAAGCCCTTTGTCTGTTCCTGATGCTAGTGGGTGCGAGCGCATTTGCATCCGGTTGTGATCTCACCCTCGCGACCTACATCTACACCCAGACCAACGGCACCCAAACCACCCGCAACTACTATCAGTATCTTCCGGCCAGCCATAACTCGACGTTGTGGGTCATGTTGCATCCGACGACGACGAGCCTGTGCCCGTTTGATGAAGGACCGATGAAAGCGCTCGCCGATCAGAACCACTTCATCGTTGTATGGCCGATCTCGACGGTGTCCCCAATCTCCGGTTCCTACTACTGGGAGGCTTACGATCTCTGCTACATATGGGTGCCGACGGGGTGCAACGCAACAACCTTGGGTCCGGATGACTCAGGTTTCATCGCGTCGCTGATCGGGGACAGGACGGGATACTATGGATTGAATACCGTCTATGTCACCGGCATGTCGAGCGGCGCGTTCATGGCGCATCGCGTCGCGTTTGAACACCAAGGTTTGGTGCAGGCCGTAGGCGCCGCCAGCGGGCAGGTTGAAGCATGGAATCCAAAATTGGAGACGATACCCAAGTTGCCCACGCTGACGTCGTCTCCCACAGTTCTGATGCTGAACGGCGACAACGATAACGTTGTCGTATATTGCGGGCAGCCGAACGGGACTGGGTGGGGCAATTCGGACTTCCCCTCCAGCGACGTTAGTCTCAAGTACTGGGCGAATAATATGACATGCCAACCGGCGTCGCCACAACTCTGTACCTCCGCCGGAGTGCCCACGCCGAACCTGTATCAGGTACACTGCCAAAATGTCGCATTTGTGCGCGAGCCCAACGTTTGCCATACGTGGGTGCCGGGAACCGAATCCGTAATGTGGACGTTTTTTACTACGGGTGTGCTGCCGCCGCCGCCGCCGCCCAACAGGGGGCTGGCCCAGCCTTCTGACCCGACTTGCCTACATTGAGGTTGCTCCATCCTTCCCGCGTTCTGTGCGGGATACGGCTGATTAGATAACGGTGTCGGCTCCGAGACCGACCGCCCCATCCTTTCGTGCTCTTTGCGAAAGGGTGGGATTTCGATGCTGATGGCAGCCAGAGGCCGCGATACTGCAACCTCAGCGAGGATTCCTCTTATTCGCGGCGACAACAGAGTGAAGCGGTTCGGGAAAAGACAAAAGTCCATGCTGTTCGCATTCGAGAATCCCACCCTTGCACAAAACGAAGGGTGGGCCACCCGCGATGGTGGAGGGGGCGGGCACTTATGGGGGAGTTCGCGTGGCGTCCGCGGCGGAGTGCATAGGTGCCAGTGACTGGGCTCAAGGCGACAATCAAAAGCAGATCCTTCGCTGCGGTTGGTCTTTGCGCTCACCGCGCGACGACCAATCCTCGCTCAGGATGACAAAACTAGAAGAAGGGCGTTGCTCGAAACGGATTCACCCCAAAAGTCAAAGGCCCCACTCTAAAATCGCAAACTGCGCGATTTTAGAATGGGGCACCCGATTCCTCTAATTTCTCGATCTTTAATCTTTACGCGGCGCTGAAGCGCCGCTCTTCCACGACTGCTACGTTCCCTCGTTCCAGCCCGCCAGATACTCTTCCTGCTCCGGGCGGGTGGCCCGGCTTTTGACCTCGCCGGCATCATCAACACTGTGGGTGCGCCGCTCTTGCGTTTTTTGCAAGGGCGGGCACGATGCTGCCGACTGCGAGGAGTTTTGGGTTCGACCTTTATGCGACGCGATCCTGGAACGAGATCTTTCCCCATCCCACATTCACTCGCACGGGACCGTCTTCGTCGAGCAAATAATGCCGATCACTGCTGCATCGCCATTGCTCTGGCGACTCTACCCATCCACTCGGGAATCCCACCCTTCAAAGAAACGAAGGGTGGGCCACCCGCGATGGTGGAGGGGGCGGGCACTTATGGGGGAGTTCGCGTGGCGGGGAGAACTCCCTGAGGCGTCCGGAGTGCGGTTGGGGGTGCAGGGGTCCTTCGCTGTGGTTGTTCTTTGCGCTTTGGGCGCAAAGAACAATCCTCACTCAGGATGACAAGACTAGAAGGAGGGCCTTCGACTTCGGTCGGGGGGTGGCCCACCTTTAACGATCTTTGCGTGCACCATTCCCACTGAGAGTGCCCCATCCTTGCGTTTTTTGGCAAGAGCCTGCCCTGAGCTTTCGAAGGGGTGGGTGGCGATGCTGCGTGGGCTATTTGATTTTGTTGGGGACACGTGATCAAACCCACTTGGCGCCGGCATTTTCGACTCCCAGCTCTTCGGCTCCGCTCGGTCGAAAATCCCCACTTCTCGCGCAAAGAACGCGCGAGAAATGGGGCACCCAGTGTGTTGGTCATGCCCGCGAGATCAAAAGGCCGGGCCAGTCGGCCAGTTAGGAAATCAGGAAATGAAAAGCAAAATCTCCCGCGATCCGCACTCGGGAATCCCACCCTTCAAAGAACGAAGGGCGGGCCACCCGCCAGCCGTCGAAGTGCCCCACTCAAGCCAAAATCAGGCTTGAGTGGGCCACCCGGGCAAAGATCGTTAAAGGTGGGCCACTCGCCTCAAGATTTGAAGTAGTTTGCTTGGTCGAGATCGGCAAGCAAGCCGGGATGGGTCGGAAGCCATCCCAGTCGTTCCTGGGTGAGTCTGCTCGACGTGGGGTTGTCGACAGGAACAAACGGACTCAGAAAGCCGAACTGTTTAGCTGCCAGATCGAGCGGCTTGCTTACGACCGGCACATGCAATCGTTCTCCAATTGCGGTTGCGATCTCCCGGAACGGAATGCCTTCTTCGGCTACACCGTGGTAGGCCGCGCCAGCGGCCCCTTGTTCGAGGGCCAATCGGAACAGCCGAGCCGCATCGAGCTTATGGACTGCCCCCCAGCGGTTCAGTCCGTCGCCCAGATAGACTGACTCGCCCTTCTTAAGCGCGTTCTTGATGAGGAATGGAATGAAGCCATTTCGATCCCCTTCTCCATGCACCACAGGTGGCAGGCGGATGATCGAGGTACGTACGCCTTGTGAGGCCAGAGTCCGCATCGTGGCTTCGGTGCCTCCGCGAGCGGATCCCGCTGATTTGGTGTCGATCGGGTCGTCCTCGGCCGCGACTGTACCCGCTTTCATTGAAAACGTTGCAAACGTTGCCACCAAGGGACGCTTTGCGCCCTTCAGCGGCCGACCGAGGGTTTCCAGAGCGCGCTTATCCGCAGCAATAGCAGCCGCGAGAAACCGCGTAACGATCGCGGTTGGAAGGCCTCCCAGCAATACGCGAAGTCGGGTGCCGAGCCTCATGTGCGTGATCTCGTGGTAGAACGCGGTGTGAATTACGCCTTCCGCGGCGGATGCACCGCTGCGCAATATTTCCCAATCTTCGATGTCTCCGCGTAGAACCTGCGCGCCGGCATCGGTAAGCTTTTTCGCGGAGGCATCCGAACGGGCAAGTCCCGTCACCTGGTGACCCGCACCGATGAGCTCTTTGACCACGGAAAATCCAAGAAATCCTGTAGCTCCAGTGACGAACACCCGCATTGTTCTTCTCCTTGTTGAATTGGACAGAAAATTCTAGGCCTCACACTTAACTAGATGGGAGCTTTAAGGAATACGATCTAAATCTTGAAGTCCGTATTATTAGCTGGTTGGTCCGGAGGCTCCACGGAGCCCCTGTCAGAAGTCTTGTTGTTGATGAAACCACGCAGCTATAGTTCGGGCGAGCGGCCCACCTTTAACGATCTTTGCGTGCACCAATCCCACTGAGGGTGCCCGATCCTTGCGTTTTTTGCAAGAGCCTGCCCTGAGCTTTCGAAGGGGTGGGGGGTGATGCTGCGTATGCTGTTTGATTTTGTTGGGGACACGTGATCAAACCCACTTGGCGCCGGCATTTCCGACTCCGGCCCCTTCGGCTCCGCTCTGTCGAAAATTCCCACTTCTCGCGCAAAGAACGCGCGAGAAATGGGGCACCCAGTGTGTTGGTGATGCCAGCGAGATCAAAAGGCCGGGGCACCCGGCAAACCCGCGAGCATCCGCTGTCACGCCGCGGACGAAGCCTTTGCGGTAAAGATCCCGGAAAAGTACCGGCGATAGTGGAAGAACAACACAAACCAGAACACCGCCACGATCAGCGCGCCCCCGATGCCTTCGTGATTGAGCAGCAGATGGTAGAGCAAAATATTTACGATTACCGGGCCAAGAATCGTCAGCGCCAGCGGAATATAGCGATTGATCAGCAGCAGCGCGCCGCCAACCGCCTGCACTGCGCCGATCGCCAACACATAGTGCGACTGGAATAGAGCCTGTAGAAACTGTCCGGCGAGGCCGCCGGGTATAGGGCCCTTGAGGAATTGCAGAAAGGCATTCAGGCCGAAGACGAGAAACACCAGCCCGAGCAGCAATCTCACAATCAGCACGACGATTTTCATGCGAACGTCTCCGGTAAAGTTTAGGTCGCCCTAGGCTCAGCAGAAGCGCGCCAGCCCCACGTGCGAACCCTCCAGTTCTGCTAAGTGCCAGTACGGAATTGTAGACACAACGAATACAGTACTCAAGCCTCAGAATGCAGGAAAAGATGCATGGTCGCCGCGTCGGCCTGATTTTCCTACCAATCACTCTCAAAGTGGATCTTTTGTTGCCGGGAGCCAGCAGCAGAGCCTTGCAGAGTTCTCTGTCACTGTTTCAAGTAGCGGAGCGCAACACATCCCGATTTGAAAATCTTTGAGTCGGCAAGTTTTAATCGGCATTTCTCCGGCAGGTTGACACCTTCGAACAACCGCCTCCCTTCTCCAGCAATGATTGGCATAACGACAAAACGATATTCATCAATCAGGCCAAGCTCCATCAGTTGTGAAGGAATATCTACACCGCCGACCAAAATATCTTTGCCTGGTTCTTGCTTCAATTTAAGTATTTCATCGTGAAGGTTCGTACGAACAATTCTCGTATTTTTATCTTCAGCGCTGGCCAATGATCGTGAAAAAACAATCTTCTTCTTGGAGACAAAGGTTTGAGCAAATTCGATATCCGCTTTTGTCTCGGACTGGCTTTTTGCGATATCAGGCCAATAAGGAACCATCAATTGATAGGTTTTACGCCCATAGACGAGCAGGTCAAAATCTCGCAAGAGGTGCGTGTAATGTTCAAGTACTTCGTCATCGGGATTGAATTTGGTATGGTCGCAGCAGCCATCCAGGGTAAGGTTGATTGCGTAGATTACATTTCTCATTGGATTGTCCTCTCTTCTGTACCAGCGCTGGTGCGCCCTTTGCACATTTACGGCTTAGCGATTTCGGTTCCGTCCGACCAGCGTTGCACAGGAACCACGAACTGCGTCAGGTGCTCCACGGGGTCGCTCATACCAACGACGGGGGAGCCCGGCAGATTCGCTCCCCAGATTGCGGGGTCGGTGTCCGAATAGAAAAACATGAGGTGGGGAGGCCAGTGGGGGCTGCTGTCGCCGCCGTAGCCTTGCTTCGACAGCATGTAGCACATCGCCCCGGCTTCCATCGCCGGCACTTCTTTCTTGGCGATGGCAGCGGTGATGGACTCGGTCATTTGAGCTTGCGTACGCCCGGCCAGTCCCCACTCGGTCTCTTTGGTGAAGCGCAGAAGGTAGGAACGCGCGGCTGGAGCATTCACACACATGGGAACGCGCACCTTCGGATTCCAAAAGTCTGCATCCGCAGCGGAAGTCCACCCCCGTCCCACGATACACACGAAACCGTTCTTGCCTTTCACCGCTGTTTCGAAACCATGACGTCCAAGAACCTGCACCTCGGCATCGTGTGCAATGGAGTCCGGCGCCGCACTGCGCGCCAGGGAGATTTCCGCGGCTCGGTCGGCCATGAGGTACTGGTCGACTGGGGCCATCTTCGCATACGGTGTGGTGGTAGACGGTGTTGTGGCGGCCTGCGCCACCGCCTGGTAGGCCGTTCCGAGCACCACAAGCAGTGCGAATCCTTTGATCGCGATTGCGCTAATTTTCTTATGCATTATTTTCCTCCTTCTCCGGAGCCGGGTAGAAAAGAAGCTCGCGCACCTCGCCGGCCACATCGCAGGCAATGGCAGCCTTCTTCGCCCATGCCAGCGCCTCGTCGATATCAGCGCATTCCAGTATCCAAAATCCGCCCATGTGCTCCTTGGTCTCGGTGTACGGCCCGTCGGTGACGAGTACCTTGCCGTCGGGCTGGGCCCGCAGCGTCTTCGCGCTGCCGACCGGGGAAATGCCGCAGGCGAACTTCCTCACGCCGGCAGCAATCAGTTCGCGGTTGAGCGCGTGGATCTCTTCGATCATCGCTTCGGTTACGGTGGACGGGTCGAAGTTGTCGGGGAGGTAGTTAGCAACCAGATATTGTGGCATGACTTTTTCTCCTTGGTTTCTGTGGTTTGTTCCCGATGACTCGTTTCCTGTTCACTCAGGAGCCGTAGCGCATCGTTCTTTTGTCCTATAGTCGTTGGGGAGACGGAAAATCGACAGCTATCCCAATTTTTATTTCAGCTGGAAGTTGGCCCGCTCGGCCGCCTTTGGTTTTTATGGTTGGCGCTACCAGTTATTATGGTGCCGACCGAAACCAAAGGTGGGCCAGCCCCCACTGTTTATCGGAATTGGAGACGTCAATGAACAGCGTACAAATCGAACAAAAGAGCTATGAGATGCCGCCGCGAGAGGGGATCAGCATCGCGCATTTTCTCACCGTCGCCGACATCGAGCGATCGGCTCGCTACTACGAAAAGGTCTTCGGCGCTCGCATTCTGAGCCTGGGTGACGGCAACGCGCCTGCGTACCTTCAGCTTGCGAATATCTGGATGATTCTGAACGTTGGGGGCGGGCCGACCCCGGATAAGCCGA
>OBLW0100003678.1_pt1 | contig 11887 bp, 11 predicted proteins | sample 1520161 | NCBI WGS metagenome assembly OBLW01 (sample SAMEA3539309, study PRJEB22396) | soil metagenome | biome: tundra; feature: field; material: soil | place: USA | collected 2010-05 | depth 0.15 m
CGGTGATCAAGCACGCCGGTGTGGAGGCCGCGCCGCACCTCACCTGCGTGGGCTCGACGCGCGCCGAGGTCGCCGCGCTGCTGACGCGCTACCGGGAGGCCGGAGTGAAGCGCATTGTTGCTCTGCGCGGCGATCTGCCTGCGACGGCGATGAGCGCCTCCGCTCCCGGCGACTTCCACTACGCCAATGAGCTGGTCAGCTTTATCCGCGAGAATCACGGGGACGCCTTCAAGATCGAGGTGGGCGCCTACCCGGAGATGCATCCGCAGGCGAGCAGCCCCGGTGCTGACTTCGAGCATTTCCGCCGCAAGGTGGAGGCGGGCGCGGACGGCGCGCTGACCCAGCTCTTCTATAACGCCGACGCCTACTTCGACTTCATCGAACGCTGCGCCAAGGCGGGGATCACGATTCCGGTGACGCCGGGCATCATGCCCATCACCGGCTACGCCAATACGCTGCGCTTCTGCGCCGGTTGCGGCGCCGACCTGCCGCGCTGGGTGCGCCTGCGCCTGGAAGAGTTGCAGGACGACAAGCCCGCGCTGCTGGAGTTCGGCCTGGAGGTAGTCACGCGGCTCTGCGAAACCCTGCTGCGCAACGGCGCACCCGGCCTGCACATCTACACCGTCAACCAGGCCGGCCCGACGCTGAGTCTGTGGAAGCGCCTGGCGCTGTCCACGCTCGCCTGAGCCTGGCAAGACAGAAGCCAGGGTTGTTTTATCGGCGCGGGAGACCCTGTCTGGACTTCAAGGCCATGTCTGTGTTCCGCTGGAGTTGGGAGACGCCCCCGATGCGGCGCTTTCCAGCTTTCAGACCTCTCCCAGGAGAAGAGACAGACCATGATGGAGTATTTAATTCACATTGCGCCCTTGGGAACGTTTTTGGCCACCATCGTCTGGTGCCTGATCGGTTTGCCGGCGATCATTGGCGCATACTATCAATCGTGGAGGGCGCGGCAAGAGGCGCGGGCTGTGCGCGAAGGAACGCTGCACAGCATGAACTGTCTGGAGTTTATCGCCGGGGATGGCAGTTGCATCAACCTGGTACCACTGGAAACCCTGCATTCTCTGCCTAAAGCGGGCGATGTAGTTCTTCTGCCTGGCCACGGAGTCGGCGGGCATGGGGAGTTTCTTCCCGGTGCGTACCTGGTGGAATCCATCGAGCATCTCTACACCCCGGTGGAATTGGAGGGCAGCCGTCCGCAGGAGGCGCGGCTGACCAAGGCCGTCGCCAAGGTTACGTCGCTGAATCCTGCGCTGATTCTATGACCGCTTTGTGTCCAGCCCCAGCTACCTTTGTTTACGACGACTGATTCGCTGCCATAGCCGCCAGAGTGCGCCATGCAGCAGACGGGTCTGTTTGGCTTTGAGCGCGGCATAGGAGCGTTCCACATACAGATCAAACTCCGGCGGCCAGCCAATGGTGGAGCGGCGTTCGGAGTAGTCGTCCTTGGCCCACTTGGCCAGCACCGCCTTGTAGCCCACCACATGGGTGACAAAGTCCAGCAAGCAATGCGGCATCTGCTCCTCGACGACGAGATAGGCCTTCTCGATGATGATCTTCTCGCGGACGTCATTGAGGGGCATGAAGATGGTGGTCATCCACAGCACCCACTCCTTCATCTCGCTGTCGAGAATCGGATAGCTCTGCGTCTTGCCCTGCTTATTGAGCAGCGACCGGTAGGCGATATTGCCCGCCTGGGAGGCGACGTAGAGCGGGCCGTAGAACTCATTGAGACGCCGGTTCACCAGCTCCAGCTTGTCCTTGCGGCGGGCCAGAACCTGAGCGCTCAAGTAAGTGGCCAGGTAGCTGACAAACGCCAGAATTACCGTCAGCACGACTGCGTTTTGCTGAAGAGTCGGCGAGAAGTAGGTCGATAGGTCCATCGCTTGCACCTGGCCGTGAGTATACCGCGACGGCTGCGCGGGAAAAATAGCGGACTTAATTCAATGGACGGTTCACATCCCGCCGTGGAAGCGTCCGAATGCGCGGGCCAGCATGAGCGACATGAGCAGGATGCCCGCTCCGAGAACGAGCACGTGCCGGGTGTTGCGCAGGTTGAAGCTGCCGACACGGCAGACCAGCAGGTAGGCGACAGCAAGGTTGAATAGACCCCACAGCACATTGACCGTCGCGGAGGACAAGCCTTGCCCCGGCGGCGATGCGAAGGGGCTTTGGAAGGCATGGCCCGAGATACCATTACCGAAATGGGGCAGGCAGTTGGCGAGGAACGCACCCCCGAAGAAGTAGGCGAGAGAGTGATACCAGCGCATGAGGTCTCCTTTACTGCTTTTGTGCCGATGATAACAGGGCTAACTTGTTCCCATATAGATGAAGCGGACGAGAAAGAGCGTGGCCAGCAGATAGAGCAGCCAGTCCTGCTTGCGCAGCTTACCGGCGGCCAGGTGCAGCGCGGCCCAGGCGATGATGCCGAAGCCGAGGCCGTTGGCGATGGAGTACGTGAAAGGGATAAGGACCAGCGTGAGGAAGATGGGAACGGCGACCAGCGGGTCGTGCCAGCGAATCTCGCTGATGGTGGAGAGCATCATGGAGCCGACCAGGATAAGCGCCGGGGCGGTTGCGGCTGCGGGCACAATGGCCACAAACGGAGCCGCGCCGATGGCGGCGAGAAAGAGCAGGCCGGTGACGATGGCGGTGACGCCGCTTCGGCCTCCGGCGGCCACGCCGGCCGCCGACTCAACGTAGCTGGTCACCGTCGAGGTTCCGGTCAGCGAGCCGAAGACGGTGGCCGTGGCGTCGGTAAAGAGGATGCGATTCAGGCGTGGAATCGAGTGGTCGGCCTCGATCAGCCCGGCGCGCTTGGTGACGGCGACCAGTGTGCCGAGGTTGTCGAATAGGTCTACAAAGAAGAAGATAAAGACGATATCAAGCAAGCCTTTGTTGAGCGCGCCGCGAATGTCGAGCTGAAAGGCGGTCTGAGCCAGTGAGTGGACGCCGCCGGCGGCGGGCGTCCAGTGCGCGAGGCCCAGTGCCCAGGCGAGGCCGGTGACGGAGAGTACGCCGATCAGGATAGCGCCGCGCACCTTCTTCACTTGCAAAGCCACCATCAGCAGCAGCCCCAGCAGTGCGAGCGCTGCGGTGGGGTTGCGCAGGTTGCCCATGGTGATCAGAGTCATGGGATCGGCAGCGATGATTCCCGCGTTTTGAAAGCCGATCAGCGCGATGAACAGACCGATGCCGCTGGCGACGGCGGCGTAGAGTTCGTATGGAATGGCGCGCAGAATCATCTGCCGGATGCCCACGGCAGTCAACGCCAGAAAGAGGACACCGGAGAGAAAAACCGCGCCCAGAGCCGTCTGCCAGGGCACATGCATCCGAATGCAGACAGTGTAGGCGAAATAGGCGTTGAGGCCCATGCCGGGGGCGAGCGCGATGGGGTAGCGCGCGACCACGCCCATCATGATGGAGGCGAAGCCAGCCGAAAGGCAGGTGGCTGCGGTGACGGCAGCCAGCGGCATTCCGGCCGCGGCCAGGATCGCCGGGTTGACCAGCACGATGTAGGCCATCGTCAGAAAGGTGGTGACGCCGGCCAGAATCTCGGTGCGCCAGTTGGTTCCCAGGCGCGTGAATTCAAAGTAGCTTTCGAGTCGGTTGAGCATGGGCGTACTGATAGGAAACCACACCGGGGCGGTGATACAAAATGGCGGGGGTGCCCGGCACCTGTTTTCCTGCTTTACAAGACAATAAACTCCGCTTCTGAAGTCGTGCCCTGGCACAATACGGCATTTTGTAACGCGCTCTAATGCGCATGGCCGTGGTGGTGCTCGCGGCTCTGGCCGCCGGCCAGCTCTTCGATGGGAACAACGCAGCCTTCCAGTTCCTCGCAGCCCATGTGCTCGAACTGAATGGTGGTGTGGCTGATGCGGAAGCGCTGGTGGAGCAGGTGGTTGAGCCGGGCCAGGATGCAGGCGCTCTCGGAGGGGAGAATGTCGGCGATGGTGACGTGGCAGGCCAGGGCGGCGGAGTTCGAGCCGAGACTCCAGACGTGCAGGTCGTGGACGTTGACGACGCCCTCGACAGCTCCCATGGCGGAGCGGATCTCGGGAAGCGAGAGGCCGCGGGGCGCGCCTTCGAGCAGGATGTTGAAGCTCTCGCGGACGATGCCCAGACTGCTCCAGAGGATGAATGTAGCGATGAGCAGCGAGAGGACGGGGTCGATCCAGTTCCGGCCGGTGAGCAGGATGCCCGCGCCGCCGGCGATGACCGCGGCGGTGGAGAGCGTGTCGCCGGCCATGTGCAGGAAGGCCGAGCGCAGGTTTACGTCGCGGGCCACGCCCCACAGCAGGGCTGCGATCACGCCGTTCATCAGCACTCCGGCGGCGGCCACAACCATCATCAGCCGGGGCTGCACGGCCACCGGCGCCGAGAGGCGATGGACGGCCTCGACGGCGATCCACAGGGCGATGGCAATCAGCGAAGCCGCGTTGATGAAGGCGGCCAGCACTCCGGCCCGCTGGTAGCCGAAGGTTCGCGAGGGGTCGGCGGGGCGGGATTGGAAGTAGACGGCAACAAAGCTGAGCAGCAGGGCCAGGAAGTCGGAGGCGTTGTGGCCGGCCTCGGAGAGCAGAGCCAGCGAGTGGGCGCGCAGCCCGGCCACAAAGGTGACCACCACGTAAGCAAGCGTGGCCACGAGCGAGAAGCGCAGCACGGATTGAGTTCTGTTCGCGCCCGAACCGGAGGGCGCCGCGTGAACGTACATAGAGGAAGTGTAGCGGGGGTGGGGTATCAAGAGCCAGCGGTTACTCTCATCTGGGTGCCTCATTGGCGAGCGAGATAGCCGGCTTGCCCGCCAATCTCTGGCAGATGTGCCTGCCGAGTACCTCGACAAAGCTGCCATTCACGCCGGGGGAAGTATTCAGAAGAACCACGGCCGCATAGTCGCCCTTGGGATTGAAGAATGCATACGAGCTGTAGGCTGCGGTTGCGCCATTGTGCCAGTAGTTTCCCGTCTCCTCTTGATACAGCCAGCCGAGCGCGATGCGCATCCCCGGAGAAACCTCCGATTGCTGCTGAAGGGCCTGGCGAAGAGCGGCAGAGAGCGTAGCCGCGCCGGGAGAGCCAACGACCGGCTTCAGCTTCTCCGGATGCAGATTTGCCTCCAGGTAGCTGAGCATATCGCCGGCCGCGGAGCGGATGCCAATGGCGCCGGCGAGGGCGTCCGTATCCCAGGCCCTGGCTGGGCCGTGAAACTGGTCGTGTCCGGGAATCAATCGAAGCTGCTGCTCGGGAGTGAGGGTTATGGTTGTGTCCTTAAGTCCCAGCGGATCAGCGATCTCATCCTTGAGGAGAGCGGCATAGGAAGTACCGGCACGATTCGCCAACGCCAGCCCCAGCAGGCCAAAGCCGAGGCTGCCAAACGGGGAGGAAGCGCGGGTTGGGTTTGCTACACCGTGTTTGCCGATAAAGGCGAGAAGATCGGCGGCATGGTAATCGGCATAGGGATTGTCCATATTGGCCAGGTTGATGTTGTCGGGCATCGGCGGCAATCCTGAGCGCCTCGTGGCCAGATCGAGCAGCGTAATCTCCTGACCATCGGGCTTGGCCACCGTGCCTGGCGGCAAGAGCTCGCGCACCGGCTCATCGAGCTTGACCTTGCCTTGCATCGCCATCTGCGAGAGCATTAGGCCGGTGAAGGTCTTGGTAATGGAACCGATTTCGTAGATCGAGTCGGGTTTTGCAGTCCCATAACTGAAGACGCGCCTGACGCCATGCTCGTAGACCGCGATGGAAACTCCGGCCCCGGTCGCCGGCGCCAGCTCCCCGCTCTTCAATGCCCCGGCCAGATCGTGGTCCAGGATGGATTGAAGATCGGAAGCCGAAACCGGAGGCATGGCCGCATCGTAAGTTGGAGGAGGAATGGGTTTCTCGGCGGAAAGCGCGGACTGCCGGGAAAAGTTCATCGGCACAACAATCTCCTCAGTTCCTTTATCCGTTAGTTTCTTCGCGCTGATATTGCCGGTGAGAGACTTACCATCCGAAGAGAGCTTGCCGCTCCAATGGTAGCCGCCGCCGGGAATATCGAAGGAAAAATCGTCGCCCTTGAAAGCAACATTCGCGCATTGCAAATCCATGTAATGCGTATCGAGAGCATCCATCGTACAGTATTCGCGGCCGCTGCTGTCGCTCTTGACCACGACCTGTACGCGCGTGGAATCCTTGGCGGTAATAGGAGTCAGACCCAGCCAGATTCCATCGACAGGCGACGGTTTGGAGGCAGGAACGAATGGCTGCCGAACGAAATTCACCGGCCCGGAACCGCCTCTCTCCGTCCATGTTCCGGAGAGAATCTCGCCATCGCTGGAGACGGCGCCCTTCCAAGTGACATCCTCTTCAGGAATGGTAAAGCTCAGGCTCTGCCCCTGCAAATGCACGCCGGAAAGCCAGAACATCCACGGGGCCTTCGGATCGAGATGGTCGAGGGTGCCTTTCAGCGCTCCATCCGCGTCGATCTTCAGATGCAGAGTCGCCCGCTCAGTACCGATGACTGTGGCATAATCACCGGCGAGGCTTGACGGTTGCTGCGATGCGAGGGCGGTTGATAGCGCAAACAAAGCCGCAATTACCGGCATTGCAACCCAGACCGCTACAAAATGGCGGGAGATCGCCCTGACTGGAGCCTGCATAGAGAGAGTGTAATAGCAGCGAGTCTTCCAGGCCAATCGCCGAAGGCCAGTCCGAGCAAAACCAGGGATATTGTAGCCTTATTAGTATCGTTGGAGGTCGCCACTCCCACCACCCCAGCGACGAAGACCTGTCGCCGGGGACCCTGGTCTGTTGGTCGCGTCGGCTTGAGTGTCATGGTTTCGGGAAAAATCTTCCCTGGTTTTGCTATAGCCGCACTTCAGTTATTTGATAACAGTCACGGATGCCAGTGCGAGCGAAAAACGAGCGGCTGCCCTACCGCAGGTGGCTACTCGTTGGCCTCGATGCGCCGCCCGTGCGCCTCCTGCAGGCCGCGTGTATTCACCCGGAAGAGCGAGGCGAAGAAGCGCAACTGGTCGCGGCTCAGGCTCAGGTTCTGCTCGAAAACAAACCAGCGCACTCCCTCAGTGCAGGGCGGGGTGGTCAGCGAGCCCAAGTAGGTCCAGTAGCCGCGGTCGGCGGGCAAAAGGCCGCCCGCGCTGACCATCTCCGCAACCTTTTCGGTCGCGCCTGCGGTCCGGGGAAGATGGGGCCATAGCGCGGCCAGCACGGCGTTGGGGTTGCCCATGTCTTCGATGAGCCGCACGGCGATGATAGCCATCTTGCCGTCGGCGCTCTGATGCATGAGGTGGATGGAAAGGTCGCTCAGTTTGCCGCGCACCGGCTCCTCGCCGGGATGGTGAAAGTCGAATTCGACCAGCTCGTAGCGCACGCCGCCAGCGACGATGTAGCTGCCGGGATTCACGCGCGCCACGACGGTGTGGCCATCGTTCACGAGCGTCACCGGCCCGGCGATGTAGTGGAACTCGATGGGCTGGAGCGCCTTGTTCAGGCGGGCGCCGCGAATGTCGATGGGCGACTGCTCATGGCCCTTGGAGCAGGCCTGGTAGGCGGGGTCGAGCTTGCCCCAGTTCAGCTCACCGCGCTTGCCCTCGTAATCCCAGGGGGTGGTTTGCGCGGCGGAATGAACGGCGGCCAGGGTTGCCATGCCCAATGCAAGAGCGGCAAGGGTCAGAATACGCATGAAAAAATCCTCTCTTGAGAGACGAATCATCGCCCGAAAGAATTCTATTCGATGGATGCTTGAAGTGTGAAAAGGAAAGGGACTCCTAGCGGCGAGGAGTCCCATAGTGGAGCTTCAGTTTGATCTTCGGCTCGCGGACAATCCGCGGCTTACTTGGCCGCGGCCTTCAATCCGGCCTGTTCGGCGAGGGCGGCGGCCTTGTCGGTGGCCTCCCAGGTGAACTCCGGCTCGGTGCGGCCGAAGTGGCCGTAGGCGGCGGTCTTCTGGTAGATGGGGCGGCGCAGGTTCAGGCTCTCGATGATGCCCTTGGGCGTGAGCGAGAAGTTCTTGCGGACCAACTCCGTCAGCTTGGCCTCGCCGATCTTGCCCGTTCCAAAGGTATCCACGCGCACGCTGACCGGATCGGCTACGCCGATGGCGTACGCCAGCGCAACCTCGGCGCGGTCGGCAAGACCCGCGGCCACAATGTTCTTGGCGATGTAACGGGCCATGTAAGCCGCGCTGCGATCCACCTTCGTCGGGTCTTTCCCTGAAAAAGCGCCGCCGCCGTGACGGCCCGCGCCGCCGTAGGTGTCCACGATGATCTTGCGGCCGGTGAGGCCGGTGTCGCCCATCGGTCCGCCGATGACGAAGCGGCCCGTGGGGTTGATGTGGTACTTGGTGTGCTCGTCGAGCCACGCGGCAGGCAGCACGGCCTGGATGACGTACTTGAGGATGTCGGCGTGCAGCTCCTCATTGGTGACGCTCTCGGAGTGCTGGCTGCTGATGACCACGGCGTCGATACGGGCTGGCTTGCCGTTCTCATCATATTCAACCGTCACCTGGCTCTTGCCGTCGGGGCGCAGGTAAGGCAGCTTGCCGGACTTTCGCACGGCTGTCAACTGGCGGCAAAGCTTGTGAGCCAGCGAGATGGGCGCCGGCATCAGCTCGGGGGTTTCATTCGAGGCGTAGCCGAACATCATGCCCTGGTCCCCGGCGCCGCCGGTGTCCACGCCCTGGGCAATGTCGCCCGACTGCTTGTTGATGGTCGAGATGACGGCGCAGGTGTTGGAGTCAAAGCCGTAGAGGGCGTTGTCGTAGCCGATGGAGGCGACGACGCCGCGCACCAGGCTCTGGAAATCGACGTAGGCTTTGGTGGTGATTTCGCCGGCGATGACCACCAGGCCGGTGGCTGTGAGGGTCTCGGCGGCTACGCGGCTGTAGGGGTCCTGCTCCAGGCAGGCGTCGAGGATGGCGTCGGAGACCTGGTCGGCAATCTTGTCGGGATGGCCTTCGGTCACGGATTCAGAGGTAAACAGGAAACGGTCGCTCAATGTAAAAACTCTCCTCCCATTGCAGGGAATTCAATTTGGGCGGCCTGGAGCGAGGACCGGTTCATGCTGGATCACCGGCGCGGGGAGCAAGAGTTGCTCTCACGCATCGGACCCACTCTCGCACAGGAGACGCCAGCACCGTCAGGCTTGCGCCTTGGGATGCATTGCTCTATGGTAATTGCCGCGAGCGTTTGGGGGCAATCGCTTGCAGTGAACGGGCGGCAAAGGCAGGTGAGGTGAAATTTCCGCGCGGTGAGCGGAGACTGCGTCAAACAATTCAATGGAAGAAATATGGAAAGCAAGGGCTGCTAAGCACAATGCTTTTGCGCTTAGAGGAGGCCCGGAGAACAGCATTCATGCGGGCCAGCTTCCGTTTCGATGCGTGAGCGGGATACAGATTGAGGCCATCGCAAAGCGGGCCGAGCCCATGCGCATCGGCAGCAGCGTTGTCCACCAGCCGGCGCGCAGGCCATAGTAGCGCACCGCCAGGAAAGCGCCCATGGCCACCACCAGCACCAGCAGAATCACTCCGATCCAGCGTAGGCGATTTACCATTGCTTCGCTGCGCTGGATGCGCGCTTTGCCCACGTTCGAGGCAAACTCCAGCCAGTCGCGGTCCTCTTCGACCATCTGCCCGCTGGCGGCATAAGCCGTGAGAAACCGTTCCGTCCAGTCGCTCTGGTTAAGGCCGACGGCGCTCGCGTAGCCGCGCACAATGCCTTTGTTCAGAATCCCGCCGGGCAGCAGACGGAAGTTCTCCTGCTCCAGCGCCTCAAGGTACCGGGGGCTGATCTTGGTGACTGCCGTGATGTCTTCCAGCGCTATGCCGCGGGAGATCCGCTCCATGCGCAGGTCTTCTCCAAAGTTGCCCATCGCCTACCAGAAACCGGTTCGAGTGCCGAGCATGAATACCCATTCACAATAAACCCGGATGCTGCTCCGGTCAAAGGACGGAAACCCTTTTCCCTTTCTTTTCAGGAAGCTGCAGATTTTGGACATCTATCGTTCGATTTGGGCGGCTCCCACCTCTCCACGTGCCGCCAGCCCAAGGCTGTTACCCTGAAAGCGAGGGCAGTTTTCCAGCGTCTTCATGCCTCTGAGAGCCAGGATCGGGAATGAACAAGCTCATCTTCGCCAATCTGCTGCACCGGCCGCTGCGCTCACTCATCAGCGTTTTCGCCGTGGCTATTGAAGTCATCATGATGCTGACTATTATCGCCATTATGGTGGGCCAATTGACCGGGCAGAAGCGGATGAACAACGGAATCGGCGCCGATCTGATCGTGCGCGCCAGCAACGCCATGATCTTCAACGGGATCAACGGAGCGGTCATTCCCGTCAAGATGGAGGGGATTTTGCGGGCGCTGCCGCATGTCGCCGTGGCCACGCCGGTCAATCAAAAGCTCTCCATGGTCGATGGGTTGGAGGTACTGTGGGGGATCGAATACCCGACCTACAGTCAATTGAGTCCATTCGTTTTTGCGTCGGGAGGTCCGCCGCAGAAACCGGACGATGTCATCGTGGATGATGTCTTCGCAACCACGGGCAATGGACATCGTGTCGGCGATACGATTCTCATTGAAAAGCGTCCCTTCCGAATCGCGGGCATCTTCGAGCATGGCAAAGGCGGGCGCAAATTGATCTCCATTGACGCCATGGACGATATTACCGGTACGCCGGACAAGGCCTCGGCCTTTTATCTGAAGGCGGACTATCCGGAAAATATCGCGCTGATCACCAAGGAAATTCATGCCGTCCGCGGCCTGGAAGACTATCAGGTGATGACCATGGAGGAGTGGTATTCCCTGATGACGCCGGACCATATTCCCGCGCTGAATACCGCGATGCGCGTGGTGATCGGGATTGCGGTCATCATCGGCTTCATGGTCATCTTCCAATCCATGTACACGTCGGTGCTGGAGCGCACGCGAGAGATCGGTATCCTCAAGTCGATGGGTGCCTCCAATCTGACCATCGTCGGCGTGGTGCTGCGCGAGACGGCGCTGCTGGCCATCGCCGGAGTCGTGGTAGGCGTTGCGGCCTCACTTGCCGTCAAATCAGCGCTGGCGCATTGGATTCCTACCCTCTATCTGGATATGAATGCAGCCTGGGTTGCCCGGGGCGCGGCCATTGCATTTGTCAGCTCCGTCTGCGGCGCGCTTTACCCGGCATGGATGGCCGCCCGCAAGGACCCTATCGACGCACTGGCCTACGAGTAGGATTCCTTCGATCAGAGGGTTGCAATGAGCGAGTGCCGCCGCCAGGCGCTCCCGGTGGCTGGGCGGGTATTGCTGCGCCCAACGCCACTCTGATGGCGCTTTCACTCTTCATGATTCCTAGGCCTCGATTTCCGAGACCTGGGAATGCGGGTGATGCAGAACAAACTAAGAGATTTGGTGCGCGCCATCGGAGGCGTGGCAGATGTGAATCTCCGGCTTGATGCCTGTTTTGGCTTCATAGCGCTTGCCTAACTCCGCGGCAAAGGTCTCGGCCTTGTCCTGCTCGACGAGATTCACCGTGCAGCCGCCGAAGCCGCCGCCGGTCAGGCGCGCGCCGATCAGGCCGGGGAGTTCGTTGGCTAACTCGACCATCAGGTCGGCCTCGGCGCAACTGCCCTCGAAGTCCTTGCTGTAGCTGATGTGCGCTTCGGCCATCAGGCGGCCCACTTCCTTCATATCGCCCTTGAGCAGAGCTTCACTGGCGGCGACGGTGCGCAGGTCTTCGCTGATGACGTGCTTGGCGCGCAGGTATGACTTGGGCTCCATATCGTTGCCCCACTTAGCCAAATCCTCCAGCGTGGCGTCGCGCAGGAAGGGCACGCCGCCGCGATGGCTATTGATGATGGCGCAGGCGGCCTCGGACTCGCGGCGGCGCGTGGGATAATCGCCGC
>OBLW0100003679.1_pt1 | contig 11886 bp, 11 predicted proteins | sample 1520161 | NCBI WGS metagenome assembly OBLW01 (sample SAMEA3539309, study PRJEB22396) | soil metagenome | biome: tundra; feature: field; material: soil | place: USA | collected 2010-05 | depth 0.15 m
CGTACGTCCGGTGGTGTGAGAGCTGGGGGAGGGTAACCTCCCCTGGCTACTCGATGTGCACCCGGCGGGGCGCATCTGTTGCGCGGGATACCGGTTTGATCGTGCGTCTATGTTGCGACTTGGGCCGCCAGGGCCGTTGCAGGCCAATGGCGGCGCCGCGGTCCGCATCGGAGTGAGGCAAGTTCACCCCAGTCGGTTATCATGGGAAAAGTCTGAATCTCCGCACCCTCCCGCCGGCCGGTTCGAATCCTGTACGCGTTCAATTGGCTGACGACAAACGCACGGCTGCCGAGAATGGCTCCGTACGTGAAATACCGGACGCGACACCGCAATACTTCGTTAATCGCGAGGTGGCCGCCTTCGGATGCAACTTTTAGGAAGGCCTCCCAGGATATGCTGGCTCCGTTTTCCCGGCTGCCGGCGCCGATGCCGAACAGCCGCTGCCGGCAGATGGCGTGGGTCTCATCCCAGTTACGGCCGCCGTAGGCGGAAGCGAGCCCGCAACGGCCGGCGGCGTTTCCGGCTACCGATTCGGCATAGCCGCAGAATCGATAATCCTTGGGGTCGGCGGCCAAGGCTGCGCGTATGCAGTTGAGATCGATGTATGCGGCCATCGTTCGCAAGGCCTGGCCGTCGCCGTCCACGAGCACGCTCTTGAATCGTTCGGCCCAGAGAGTTCCAAAACGGGCATGCCTGCGGTTGAACCAGATGGAGAATCGCTGCTTCAGAAGCTGCATGAAGGCGGAGACGTCGCCCATGAGCTTCAGGAGGCGCCTGCGCCGGTCTTCCGCCTCGGACGGATTTGCAGTCAAACGCCGGCGAAGGAGGCCTAGGGTGACGGCCTGCTCCGGAGTGGGGCTTCGGTACAGGGCGTGGAGGCGGCGCAGCAGCTCTTCATCACTGATGGGAACCCGCTTCGGGATCTCGACCAATACGTGGAAATGGTTTTCCAGGATTGTGTAGGTAATGATTCGTACGCCGCAGAATTCTGCGACCTGCCAGAGTTGGCGGCGCAACACTTCCTTGTCGGTGTCGTCGAACAGGCGCTCTCCATTCACGGTTCGGCTCATGCAGTGGTAGCAGGCGGCGGACGTTTCCGGAGCCACTTTTATTCGCGGCGTGCGCACAGCACCGATTATAGCAAGCCAGAGGGGGCCGTGGCGACCCCGCCCCGCAGGGGAGCCCGATGAGGGCCTGTCCCTTGGCTGGACCCGGCCGCTCGCCGGCGAACAGGGCCGTTCCGCCTCAGACGCTTTCGAGGATCTTGTAAAGCCGCTGCACCATTCGTGCCGGATCCTCCAGCAGGCCGGCTGATATCAGGGCGTTGTCGAGCACCTGTTCGGCGACAAGACGGGCTTTTTCGGGGGCGGAAACGGCCGAGCCTGCCAGGCGCTTGATCAGCGCGTGCCGTATGTTGATTTCCAGGTTCACCCGAAGCGGGGACTCGGCACCCTCCTTGTTCAGCGCTTTCATCATTCGGCGCATATGAGGCGACATCATCTTGTCGGCATTGAGCGCCAGAGCCGGGGAATCGACCAGCCGATCGCTCGCTTTGACATCAGCCACCCGTTCTCCGAGGGTCTCCTTCAGCCAGGCCACAAGGCGCTTCGTGTCCTCTTCGCCCAGCGCCCCCTCGGTCTGCGCGGGCAGGTCGGACAGCTTGATGTCGGCGTGGTCGGCCGCGGCGATCGTCTTTCCATCGAAATCGCGAACCGCGCTCATCACGTATTCATCGACGCCATCAAAACAGTAAATGACCTCCAAATTACGGGCCTTGAATCCCTCAATGTAGGGACCGGCCTCGATCGAGTTTCGGTTCGGGCCGAGGATGTAATAGATCTGTGTCTGGCCCCCGCCCATCCGGGACACATAGTCGGAAAGCGAAGTCGTCTTGCCGGCGCCGGTTCGCGAGGACTCGAAGCGCAGGAGTTTCACGAGCTGGTCCTTGTGGGTGAAGTCCAGCGCCGCACCCTCCTTGAGGTACAGGCCGAATTCCTTGTGGAACTCCTCAAAGGAATCGGGCCTGGTCCTTGCCTCCTCCTCGAGGAACTTCAGAAATCGCTTTGTGATCACGCGGCTGATCTTCTCCAAAAGGGAGCGATCCTGCATCGTTTCGCGGGAGATGTTGAGGGGCAGATCCTCGCTGTCGACGACCCCTTTCAGGAACCGGAGCCATTCGGGAAGGAGATTCTTGGGGTGCGGATCGATCAGCACTTTTCGGCAGTAGAGCGCCACTGCGGGCTCTCCGCGGACCAGGCCGAGCTTTTCAGGATTCTCTTTTGGAACGAAGAGCAGGGCATTGATTGCGAGCGGGGCATCCGCGCTGAAATGCAGGCGCAGGCGCGGACCATCGACCGAATGGGCCTGAAATTTGTAGAAATCGACATACTCCTCATCCTTCACCTCGTTCTTGTTGCGCAGCCAGAGAGCTTGGACGGTGTTGATCTTCTTGCCGTTCAGATTGATCGGAAACGACACAAACGCGCTATATCGCTGGAGAATCTCCCTTATCCGCCATTCCTGGCTGAACTCGGAGCAGTCTTCCTTCAGCTCGACCACGACCTTTGCGCCGCGACGCTCGCCGGAAGACTCCTCGATGAGGTATCCGCCGCCGCCGTCGCTCGTCCACACGTGGCCCAATTCACCCGGCTTCCATGAATGCGTGAAAACCCGGACGCTCTTTGCTACCATGAAGGCCGCGTAAAAGCCGACTCCGAATTGGCCGATCAGGCCGGCGTTCTTTTGTCCGCCCTCGCCGAGAGCCTTCAGAAAGGCCTTCGAACCCGAATGTGCGACCGTGCCGAGGTTCTCGATCAATTCCACCCGCGTCATCCCAACGCCGAAATCCTGTATGGTCAGGGTCTTGGCCTTGTCGTCCGTCGTGATGTTGATTTCCAGCGAGAGGTGGTCGTCAAAGACCTCCTTTTCCGCAAGCTGGACGTGGCGGAACTTCTCCAGCGAATCGGAGGCGTTGGAGACCAACTCACGGACGAAGATCTCCTTTTCCGTATAAAGCGAATGAATGACGATATCCAGCACCTGCTTGATTTCGGCCTGGAACTCGAAGGATTCTGGCGCGGGGGTCGGCATGGGAAGGGAACTGATTAAGGCGCCTATCTTACCATGCGTCTGCAAAAATCAATAGGAAGGGGGCCGATTGTTTCGCCCGGATTCCGAATTGGCCCCATTCGTCATGAATCACGACAGCCGGCTTCCATTCCGCCGGGTGTCTCGGAACCGGTCCGCAAGGTTTGCTTTCAGCCGGCGCGAAGCGCAATCTGCGGGCCGTGAACACGTTTGACAGGCACTTGCTTCGGGAGTGGCTGCAGATCCTTGCGCTGTTTCTTGTGGCATTCTGCGGGCTGCTTTTTGTCCAGATCTGCTATGACGATTTCCGCGATATGCTGGACGCCGGAATAGGGCTGTCGGAGTTTGCGCGCTACATGCTCATCACGCTGCCGAGTTTTCTGGGCGTTGTGTTGCCGCTCGCGCTGCTTCTATCCCTCCTTTACGCGCTGACCAAGCTGCATCGGGCGAATGAATTCACGGCCATGCGGACGGCCGGGATTGGGTTCCTGCGGTTGACGACTCCGATATGGCTTGTTGGCGTCGTTGCGTGCGGGGCCGTATGGTGGTTGAACTCGACGATCGTTCCCTGGTCGGTCGAGCAGTCGCGCCAGTTTGACGCGGAGCTCCAGTTTCGCAAACAGGCAAGGATACTCCCTCCCGACCGCGTCGGGGCCGTGTACAGCGTCGCGTTTGAGGATCCGGATGCGCGGCGGATGTGGTTCTTCAACCGGTACCGGCAGGCGAGCCCGGAGCGGGCGTATGGAGTCTCGGTGTCCGAGCTGGACGAACACGGACGCGAGGTGCGCCGCCTGGTCGCGGCCGAGGCCTGGTACGATGCGGGCCGGAGAGGCTGGGTTTTCCAGGCGGGACGTGATTTGCGATTCGATGCCGAGACGGGCGATCAGGCGGGATCTGAGCCGTTTGTGGACAGGTTCGAGCCGGGATACCACGAGGACCCAAGGCTTATGCTTTTGACGGATCGGAGGCCGCGTGATCTTTCGTTTTTCGAGTTGCACCGGTTGATCCGCTATTTTTCCAAGGAGGGCAACTCGAAGGATGTGCCCTACGCGATCCGTTATTACTCGATTATCGCAGACACGCTGGAGCCGCTTATCATCATCGCGATTGCCATCCCGTTTGCGGTTGCCGGTGTGCGCGTAAATCCGGCCGTCGGCGTTTCGAAGGCCATCGGCCTTTTTCTCCTTTATTACATCTTCGTGAACGTTGCGACAGCCCTTGCGGTCAAGCAGTGGGTCGATCCCTTGGCGGCGGCGTGGCTGCCGAATGCGGGAATGGCCGTCCTGGCGGCCTTCTTCCTCCTGCGTCTCAGGTGAACGGTCGTTCTCCGGCTGCGGGTGCATCGAGCGCGAAATACGCCGGGGCCTCTTTCCGCCGGCATCCTGTTCACTCAAGGGCCTCGGCAAGGGCCGAAACGATGTCGACGGCCGGTTCCGTGCCAACGCTGAGCCGAAGGAGATCGGGATCCAGGCCGCTTTCGGCCAGTTCGGCGCGTCCGGCCGGCGTGCTCACCAGATCGTAGTGGGCCAGATACATGAACGGGCAGATGAGGGTCTTTCTCATGCCGAAACTGGGTCCCTTGGGAAGCCGGACGCGATCGTAGAAAGTCTCAAGCGGGCCCCGCAGGGTGAAGGTAATCATGCCGCCCACGGCGTTGGGGCGCCAGGCGATCCGACTATAATTGGCGCAGGATGAAGGCGAGAGCGCCCAGAAGACGTCCTTTACCATCGGATGGCTGGTTAGAAAAGCGGCGACCTGCGGAGTCGTGGAGGCGATGAGGGAGAGCACGGCTTCCGTCTCGCCGATCTGCGCCGCAAGCCGGGCCAGGTCCCTTGGATAAACGGGCTCGATCCGTGCGCATACGCTCCGACGCAACTCCGCCGCATCGGGTCTGGCGGAATTTATCGCCACGACTCCGGCCATGACGTCACCCTCGTTTCCCGTAAATTTCGTGAGACTGCTCACGACCATGTCAGCATGCGGAAGCAGGTTGGCGCTGAAAAGGGATGCCACCGAGGGGTCGAGTATGAGGATGGCGCCATGCCGCTGGCAAAGTGCCGCAAGGGCGCTGACGTCGGGGGTTTGAATCAAGGGATTCGTCGGGATCTCCGTTATCAGCCCGGCTATGCGGGCGCCCTTTTCGGCAAACAGGCTTTCCAGCGCAGCCAGATCGAAAACGTCGTGCAGATACACGTAATCGTCCGGGGTGGCGGTGAACCTTCTCATGATGGCGATCGTGTCCAGGTACAGCCAGCCGAGTTGCACCCACACGGTGCGGCCGCGCACAGCCTGGAGCTCGGAGGCCGCACAAAACGCGGAATAAACTGCGTTCATTCCGCTGTTAACCAGGAAGATGTCGTGGTCGTCCGCCATGGGAAGCACATGGCGCAGATTGCGCCGGACCTCCTCATCAGCGTCGCCCGCGAAGAGCTTTTCGCCGCGAACCTCCCGCGCCAGCCCGCGGCGGGCAAGACGGTCCTCGGCTTCCCGCGACGACATGAATCCGCCCACGTTTTGGAGAAACAGTTTCGCCCGTCCGGAGAGGTCGGCCGTATCGGCGTGGACTACCCCGTGCATGCCATCGGCCGAGAAAAGGCTCGTCTCCGATTCTCCGCCGGGTGCGTCGGATGGCGGCTGGGCCAAGTGCCGGTGGAGCGCGGCGGCCATCGCTGCCGAGGAAGTGAGCCACAGCCTCTGTCCGGCCAATCCCATCCCGGCGGAAAGATGGTCGGCAAGCTGACGGACGAACGGATGCACCACAAAACGGGGATAACCCGAGCTTATGTGGGCCGTTATCTCCGGGTTCTTCTCCTCGTAACCGCGCACGGCCCGCAGGGTTGGCAGGCTGCACGACACGGCATGGGGAGTCGGCGGTATCGGCTGGCCGAGCGGAATGGGCGTAAATCCGGACATGACGGGTGGATAGGCTCAGTTTTCCGCATCTGGATGAAATTGGCAACGGGAAGCTGGCCCGCAGTGTGTCATCGCGCCTGACGCTCGGAACGGGGCATCGATGGAGGCTGTCCCTTGCTGTTTGGCGCTGACAAACCGTATCCCATGGGCGAGGGTGGCCGGCGGATGAAACTGGCCTCATGGAACGTCAACGGACTGCGCGCCGTGCTGAAAAAGGGATTCCTCGACTTCATGGAATCGTGTGACGCCGATGTCATCTGTTTGCAGGAAACCAAGGCCCATCCGGGCGATGTTCAGCACGTGGCGTGGCCGGGCGGCTACCGGGCCATCTGGAACAGCGCCGACAAGAAGGGGTACAGCGGCACCGTGATGTTCACCCGCGCCAAGCCGCTTTCCGTTTCACTCGGCCTTGGCCTGAAGAAGCACGACCGAGAGGGCCGGGTTATCACTGCCGAATTCCCGGACCTCACGCTTGTCAATGTCTACCAGCCAAACTCCCAACGAGGTTTGACCCGTCTCGCGTATCGCACCGGGGAATGGGATCCGGCATTCCTGTCGTTTCTGAAAAGACTCGGGGGGAAGGGCAAACCGGTTGTTTTTTGCGGCGACCTCAACGTGGCCCACGAGGACATCGATCTCGCAAACCCGAACTCGAACCGGCGCAACGCAGGGTTTACCGACGAGGAGAGGAAGAATTTCTCCAGGGTGTTGGACAGCGGCTTTGTGGACACATTCCGCGCCTTCGTGCCGGATCCGGGCCATTACACGTGGTGGAGCCAGATGAACGATTGCCGGGCACGGAACATCGGCTGGCGCGTCGACTACTTCGTCGCGAATGAGAAATTGCGCGCGGCGCTCAAGAGGGCCTTAATCAACCGCGACGTGTCGGGCAGCGACCACTGTCCGGTGAGCCTCGAACTCGCGTGAAACAGATAAAAGACTTGAGGACCCTGCTGCTCGGGCCGCCGCGGCGGACGCTGGCCGTGGCGGAAAGCGTCACCTGTGGCCGCCTCCAGGCGAGATTGGGGCGCAATTCGGGGGCTTCCGATTTTCTTCTCGGCGGCATAACCGCCTATTCGCTCGATCAGAAGTCCCGCCATCTGGCTGTCGATCGCGCGTCCGCCGAGGCCGTCCATTGCGTTTCGGCCGACGTGGCCGAGCAGATGGCGCGCGGCGTTTGCCTTTTGTTCGGCGCGGATTTCGGGGTCGCGACGACAGGTTACGCGGAGCCATCCGCCCTCCTTGCGGTGGCTGAACCCTTCGCCTGGTGGGCGGTTGCCTGCCGCGGAAGCGACGGAGGATTCGCCGTTGGCAGCGGACGAACCGACGGTGCCGGACTCTCGCGCGTCGATGCGCAGGAGCGGTTTGCCGCCGCGGCCGAGGCCGCGCTGATCTCCTGGATCGCCGCTATGGCGCCAGATGCTGCACGTAGTTGATGAACGGCTGCAGCTCAGCCGGCGGCTGGACCCAATCGCTGTAGATCAGCTCGGGCAGCGTGAAGGTCGTGTTGTAAAGCGTGTAGTTTGCCTCGTCGTTCCTTCCCACCTCGGTCGCCTTGACCGTGGCACCGGCATAGAGGCCGGCTTCCTTGAAATAAACGAGGACGGGCGCCGCAAGAATCGGCCGGTTGTCGCTCTCCGTATCCGCCGCCTTGGGTCCCGCAACGGCTTTCGCATCCACGCCGACATTGAACCGCTGGTGAAACAGGAGCTTTGGCGTCTGGCTGTCGGTCATGATGAAGATCGTCTCGACCGACTTCGCTCCCGCTTGAAGCCCCAGGCTGGCCTCGTTGGCGGTCAGAAGGACGGGGAGGCTCCATTGGCCGCCCGGCTTCTTCGCAAGAATCACGCCGTAGCCGCCCTTGATGCCGAAAATGAATCCGGCCTTGAACTGGTTTACGATAAGAACCGCCTGTGCCTTCTGCCACACTTCGGGCGGAATGGCGGTTGTGGGGCTGCTCATGAACTCCTGGAGAATTGCATAGCACGACTGGACCTCGGAAATGAGGTTTGCGCGGTCTGGCGTCGCCCGGGCAACGCCAGCGCCTGCACTGACCAGGGCGAGAAGCAGAAGCGGAAGGATTTTCTTCATGAGAGGAAATGAAATAACATGGTTGATGTGAGTTGGAAAGTGCGGAATGGACGAGGTTCCTCAATCCAGGCCGCGCGAGGTCACCTGGTCTTCGTCCCAGCCCAGATAGTGACCGAGCTCATGAAGATAGGTCAATTGAACTTCATCGCGAAACGTCTCTTCGTCACGATCGGAATAATCCCATAGATTATTGATATACAAAATTATCTGCGGAGGGGCCGGGTTGTCCTGAGCGAGTTCCGTGCCGTGGGAGGCGCCCGTGAACAGCCCCAGGATGTCCGGCTCGAAGCCCTCGCTTATGACGGATTCGTCGGGGGTAGATTCGTAATGCACAGGCACGCCGAGTGCCGCCTCGCGTATGTCCTTGGGCAGTTTGCGCTGGGTGGCCTCGACCTCGCCGGCCGCGATGCGCACAAGATTCGGAAATTTCATTGCGCGGGCCAGGCGCGCCCACATTCGGCGAACGCCCGGATCTCAGGCGCGGATCAGCCGCGCATCTCCCGGCTCAAGTCGAGCCTTTCAAACCGGGTGCCAAGCCACCAAAGGCCGCACCAGAGTTCGCCGACCAGAATCGCAAACACAGTGGCTGCAGCCGCAAGGAGCGCCACGACGGTCGCGACATCATCCGGCGCAAGCAGTCCGAACCAAAATCGGCTGGCCAGGAAGACGCCGGCCGCCAGGAGCAATGCCGGCAGAATTGCGATGGCGACGGCGAGAAGCTGTCCAAAGACGAAGATCAACCGCTGCCCCATCATCTCTATTCCGCCGCCCCGCGTCCGCATGGACTGAAACCAGCCCGGGAAAATGACCGCGGCGGCATTGGGGATGAGAAGCTGCAGTGCGCAAAGCGGCGGCACGAGAATCACCAGGCAGGCTGCACTGACGAGTTGTTCGGCGGGCCTGAGAGGCGCCCCGTCACTGCCGAGGCGCCCCAGAGCCCAGGTTCCCGCGAGAATGGTGAGCCATAACACGCCCGATAGGATGGCCACCGGCGTCAAGAGCTCGCCCAATACGACTTGCCAGCCCGCAAGCGGGTAGGTCTTCAGAATGTCCGCATTCGGCAGATCGCTGCGAAGATCCTGTCGGAGCAATTGCGGGCCCAGGAAGAATGTGTAGCCGCCCGCGATGAGCGCGCACGCAAGGACTATCGGGGCGTATCCCGCTCCGGCCCCCTTTGAGCCCCGGAAATCGCCAATGGCCACAAAGACGGCTGTCCCCAGAACGATAAGGGCCAGCCTCAGGTTGAACCAGGATTGGATCGCGAGAAGATTCTTCCAGAAAAACGCGGTTTCCGGCCTGCCTCTGCTGCCCAGCCGGAAGGGATCGCGGCGCACCGGCGGCTCTGCCCGGCTGGCGCGATAGCGGCGGCCGGCTTTCCAGGCTGCGCGGATTTCGGCCCGCTTTTCGGACATCGCGATCGACCCCTCCTCGAATGGCACCTCCATCCGCACAATCCACGCATAAAGACCGGCCGGGATCAGAAGCGCGGGCGCCAGCGTCAGGGCGAATGTCCGCAGGTCCGGGGCGAGAAAAGGCGCGACGACCCATCGGAAAGGCAACAAGAGCCAGTGCAACACGCCGACATCGACCAATTTGTCCAGGTATTCTGCAAACCCGGCGGACCCGATGATCGCAGCGCTCTCGGGCGGATGGGCATGGCTTGTTATGGAAAGGACAGCCATCGCGGCAACGGCGGCCACGGCGGAGAGTGCGATGGAGCGCATGCGGCCCGGGCTTGCCGCATGAGCAAGCGCCCTTGTCGCGGCAAGCCCGAACGCTGTCGAGTTCAGGCTGAAGGAGGAGAATATGACCCACCACCCCACGGCGTGGCAGATTGCGCCTGAGGCGCCGCCACGCCAGCGGTTGAATACGACCGTCAGAAGAACCGACGACACAAGAATTCTGATCTGCGAGCTGGCGAGATTGAAGTGAATCAGCCTCCTGCGCGTAAACGGCGCCGGAAACAGGAAGGCGATTTCCGCTTCGCTGAAACGCAGTCCCGGCTGCGCGGGCGGGGAGATCCAAAAGAATGCCTGGAACAGCAGGAAAATGAGCAACAAGACCGCTGCCGCGACCGACGTCGAGCCTTGGGCGAACGCCTGGATGGGAATGTAGTATGAGCGTTCGTAGGCCGCTTGGTGAATCCCTTGGGATGGCGCCACCTGCCACGATGCCGTCATGGGGCGCACGAAGAAATAATAGACGTAGGCTGCCCCGACGAGGGCCCCGACGAAGTACTTGGGCTGGCGCAGTCGGGCCACGCCGGTGGCAAGCCGATTCCGGAAAGATTCGAATTTCAGGTAAAACAGGGCGCTTAACACGGTTCAGCTTTCGGATCCACCCGTCGCCCGCAGGAACACTTCCTCGAGGCTGACGTCCGGCTCGCCCGCGCTGAAGCGCGCCGCCACTTCGGCCAGCGTGCCGTCTGCGATCTTTTCGCCCTTCTTCAAGATTAGCACGTGGGAGCACACTTCCTCCAGCAGGTGCAATAGGTGGGAGCTCAAGACAATCGCCGCCCCCTCTTTCGCGCGCCGGATGATCGAGTCCTTCATCCTTCGAATGCCGAGCGGATCGAGTCCGGTGAGCGGCTCATCGAAAAACATCACCTGGGGTCCGTGCAGGAGGCCGCAGGCAATGACCAGTTTCTGCTTCATGCCGCGGGACAATTCGCTTGGCAGCTTGTTTGCCTTGTCCGTAATTTCCAGTTCCTCAAGGAGCGGCATTGCCACAGCCTCGTAATTCGCGATCCCGTAGATTCTTGCAACAAACGCAAGATGCTGTCTGACGGTTAGGTAGTCAAAAAGGCGGGGTTCGTCCGGGAAGAAGGCAAGCTTGCGTTTGGCCCCGGCTGGATCGGCGCCGAGATCGCAGCCTGCGATTCGAACCGAGCCGCCGCTGCAAGGAATCACGCCCGCCAGGCAGCGGAGAGTGGTCGTTTTTCCAGCCCCGTTTGGGCCAACCAGTCCCAGAACTTCGCCGGGTCCAACGGAAAAAGAAAGCTCCCGGATCGCGGTGAAGTCGCCATACCGCTTCGTAAGAGCCTGTGCTTCAATCATGCTGACGGATAGTACGCGTGCGCAGTGGCCGGCGGCAAGCCCGATGGAAATTCCGCGTAACTCTTTCGGGGTGCGGGCGTCTTGGCAGTGTGGTTCTCCCGCACTCGTTTTGCGTCTGCATCCAATGAATATCACACGAAAATGGTTGGCCTGCGCCGTTGCCCTTGGGCTCATCGCGATTCTTATCTCTCCGTTGCGAGCCCAGGACAATCCACCGCCGCCCCCTCCGCCCGATGCGAGTCCGGCGCCGGACGCCCCTCCCGGTGGTCGCAGAGGCGGCAATGCACAGCAGATGGTCGAACGGTTGAAAGATCGTTTGAACCTGACTGACGATCAGGTGACCAAGGTCGAGGGCATCGTGAAGGATCAGCAGGAGAAGATGATGGCTTTGCGCAACGACGATTCCCTTTCCCAGGACGACCGGAGGGCAAAATCCATGGAATTGAGGAAGGGCGCGCACGACCAGATCCGCGCAATCCTCACTCCTGATCAGCAAAAGATCTTCGATACGATGCCCATGAATGGGCCGCGTGGGAATAGAGGACCGCGCGGAAACAGAGGGCAAGGCGGTGACGATGCTCCCCCTCCCTCTCCTTCCCCTCCGCCTCCCGCGAACAATACGTAATACTTTGTCAGGGGTTGGTGTGTGCCGCCGCGGTTAGCAGCCCGCGGCGGCCTTTTTTTGGTGCGCCCGGCAGGGCGCACCTGCTTGACAGTGAACATCGCTAACAACGAAGTA
>OBLW0100003680.1_pt1 | contig 11883 bp, 10 predicted proteins | sample 1520161 | NCBI WGS metagenome assembly OBLW01 (sample SAMEA3539309, study PRJEB22396) | soil metagenome | biome: tundra; feature: field; material: soil | place: USA | collected 2010-05 | depth 0.15 m
CGGCCGTTGCGGCGCGTGGAGGCGTAGGCGAAATGCGCGCCATCCCGCGACCACAGCGCGCCCATGTTGCGCGACTTGCCGTCCGTCAGCAAAGCCGCGTGCCCGGTGCGCGCGTCGTAATTGTAGATCTGGTACCATTCGCCGCCGCCGATGTCCTTCGAGAATAGAAACGAGCCGCCATCGGGCCGGTACCGGATGCCTTGCACGCGATCGGCATAGAAGGTGAGCTGGGTGCGCGCGCCGCCTGGCTGGGTGACGCGATGGATCTGCGGCGACTGTCCGAAGCGCGTCGAGATAAGGATCTCGCGCCGCGTGGGATGCCAGTCGATTAGCGCAGCAGTGCGATATTCGGTGTAGGGCGCAAGCTCCTCCATCAGGCGTACGGAAATGGCGGGAATCTCTTCCGCCGTGAGGTTGGCTGGAACTGGCAGCGTGGGTTCCGCGCCCGGAAGCAGACAGGCATAACCAAATAGGAGAATGGGAGCGAGGCGTCGCAGCATAGGGACGATTCTATCGCCAATCCGGGCCAGGCCGGAGGACAGGGGTGTGCGACACAAAAGTGGAGAGGCGTGAAAGACCCAAAAGAAGGCCGTTGGATCGATCCTTGCGTACCTGTACTGCAAGGCCGGCTTCCTGATTGCTTGTTTTATCGGCGTTCATCTGCGTTCATCTGCGGCCGATATCGGTTTTGATTTTCGGCTGGGCCGTAAAAAAAGCGTACCCGGCCGTCGCCAATCCGCGAGCTTAGGGCGCTTTGCGGAAATTTCCACTTTTGTGTCGCGCACCCGGTCAGCCAGTTTCCCAAAGCGATTTGCAAGTCCCCCCTCCATTGCTGGCGTGACGCGCAGGGTCCGACGAACGCGGCAAAATGGTGGTACGCAGGAGCATGCCCGCTTCCGCGGACAACACCACACGCACCGCGGAAGACGATGCGATAAATAATGCCATATTTCGGAACCGGCGGCGTGCCGCAGTGGTCCAATAGTGGGTAGATGCGTATCGGCTGGATGCGTGCAGTTTCGGTTTGGCTGGCCGCGCCGGGCTTGGCTCCGGCTCAAGCCCCCGCGCAAGCGCCGCAGTCGCCATTCGCAGCGATCAGCGGCGTGGTACTGAATGACGCCACGGGCGCCCCCATCCGCCGCGCCGCGATCACCTTATCCACGCTGGACACGGCCCCGCTCGAGGCCCTCACTTTCAGCGAAGCGAACGGCGTATTCGGTTTCAACACGATTCCGCCCGGCAAATACCGGTTGCGCGTGGAAATGTCGGGCTTCCAGAGGGCCTGGTTCGGCGCAGCCACGTCCACCCGCCCGCCCGGCGCCTTGAAACTGGCGCCCGGCGACGTCCGCTACGGAATCACCTTCCGGCTGCGGCCGCTCGGATCGATTTCCGGCGTGGTGTTCGATCCGGACGGCGATCCGGTTCCCAACGCGCAACTGCGCCTGCTCAAGTCTGCATGGGACCGCCTGAAACCCTCCTACAGGTACCAGGGGTTTGCCAGCACCGACAGTCGCGGCCGCTACCGCTTCCATGATGTCACGCCAGGCCAATACCTGGTCATGGCGGCCCAGACATACACTCCAGCGTTGACCATCCAGCCGGAAGCCGCGGCGGGACAACCCCCACCCCAGAAGATGTATGCGGTCCAGTTCTATCCCGATGCGAGCCGGCTCGCCTCGGCGGCGCCCCTGGAACTCGCGGGCGGCCAGGATCTCGAAGGCATAGAGTTCCACCTCACCGCTCAGGCGGTCGCCCCGCTGCACGGCAACGTTGTGGTTCCCGGCGATTTGCCTGCCGGCTCGCACGTGCAAATCAACGTGTACTCGCAAGAGATCCCGGGCAGCGCCTACCAGAGCACGGGTTCTCGCGCGTCTCCGCCCAATTTCGAGTTTCAGGTTCCCAACCTGATCGCAGGCACGTATGTGATCGTCGCCTCCTTTTCCGCGGGGGGCCGGGACTTCCGCGCCACGGAGCGCATCGAATTGCCACCCGGCGGCCTGGAACTGACGCTGCATCCGGACCACGGCATCGAACTCGCCGGCCGCGTGGATCTCGAAGGTGGATCGTCCACCGGCCCGTTTCAAGTCTCTCTGATACCCGGCGGCGATCCTCCCGGCAGGCGCCCGATCCGGGTCGAGGCGCATGCGGACGGCACTTTCGTCGCTGCGGATGTGGTTCCGGGAATTTGGGATATCGGCGTGAATCCGCTGCCGCGAGGTGGCTACGTCAAGGCCATGCGGTTGGGCGATCGGGATGTGCTCACCGATGACTTGATCGTCGATGCCGGCACGCACGAGCCGCTGCACCTGGTGGTCAGCACGCGCGGCGCGGTGGTCACCGGCACGGTCACGGTGCCGCCTGGCGTGGCCCGGTCCGCGCGCGCGGTGATGCTGCTGGCGCCTGTTGGCAAGTATGCCAACGTCTTGAGCTTCTATGGCCGCGCGTCCTCCGACGATGCGGGACACTTCGAGTTCACCGGCGTCACGCCGGGACGCTACAAGCTGTACGCATTCGAGGAAATGGATTCGTCGGCGTACCAAGACCCTAATTTCCTGAAGCCGTTCGAAACCCTCAGCGAGCCCTTCGACGTGGCGGAAGGCGGGCGGGTCGAGCGGCAAACGCAGCTTATCCTGGCCGGGACTGAGCCGGCGGCGAATTGACGGGCATGACGCGCACACTCTGCATCTGCTTACTGGCCTCGGCCGCGATGGCGCAGATGCGGCGCATTCCGCAGGCACCCCCGGCGGAGCCTTCCGTTCCGGCCGGCACAGGCAGCATCGAAGGAACCATATCCGACGGCGTGACCCAGGCGCCGCTGAGGAAGGCCCAGGTGTCTCTCGCCGGATCGGTGGCCACTCCGCTGACTGCCGTTACCGATGCCAGCGGCCGCTTCGCTTTCCGCGACCTCGCCGCTGGCAACTACTGGCTGAACGCGTCAAAACAAGAGTACAATCCGCCGCCGGCGATCTTCGCCGCCGCACCGGCCAACGAGATCCTGCTCAGCGACGGCGAACACAAGAAGGGCGTCGCCATCTCGCTCATGCCCGATGGCTCGCTTGGCGGGCGCGTGGTCAATGAAGAGGGTCTTCCCGTACGCGGCTGTGGCGTGAGCGCCGCCCAATTCGTCTATGAGCAAAACCGGCGCACCCTCAGGAACCACGGATCCGCCTCAACCGACGAGAAGGGCGAGTATCGTATCGGCAACCTGGCGCCGGGCCGCTACTGTGTGTTCGCTCACTGCCGCACCGCACTGCCCGCCGCGCATCCCCTGCTCGCGCGCAGCGATCCGCGCATGCCGCACGAAACTTACCTGCCGCAACTCTACGGAGGGGGAGTGGATCCCGCCGCCGCCACCCGGCTCACGGTAATGGCGGGCTCGAGTCTGGATAGCATCGATTTTCAGTTGACCCGCGTGCCCGCATATACTCTGCGAGGCAGCGTTGTGGGAGGCGATCCCGAGGCGCGCGCCGGCCCCGTCAACGTAATGTTGATGCCCGTGAACCGAACCATGCGCAGCTTGATGCAAATGAGTGCCCAGGCGGACGCCGCCAGCCGCACGTTTCAAATCCAGGCAGTCATCCCAGGATCGTATCTTCTGACCGCTTTCAGCAACCGCGGCGAGCGCATGTTCGCAGCCGAGCGGCCGGTGGAAATTGGGCAAGCGCCCCCCGATCCTGTGCAGATTTCACTGCAAAGCGGGGTGGACCTGAAAGGCAGTCTGCAATTCGATTCAGACGATCACCCGTCCTTGGAGAATGCGCAGATCTCGCTGGCGTCCCTGGACGCGCCCTACTTCATGCGGCAACTGCAGGCTCAAGTGGATAAAGACGGCGCCTTCACGTTGACCGGTGTGATGCCTGGCCGCTGGCGTCTGATGGCCAACTTGCCCGGCTACCTGAAGTCGGCCTCTTTGGGTGGCCAAACCGTGCCGCCCGGCGGTTTTCAGATTGCGGCGGGCGCCGCCGGGCCGTTGCGGATCACGTTGGGGAGCAAATTAGCCGATGTGCATGTGGAGATCGAAAACGCGCCCGCCGGCCAACAGGTTTCGGCAGTGATTTTCCCGGAAGACTCCGGCCGCCTCGGCATCGGCCTGGAGCGCGCCGGCGTCATGGCCAACGGCTCTGTGGACTTTGGAGCGCTCGCGCCGGGCCGCTATCGGGTGTTCGCCACCGACAGCCCCAACCCATGGCCTATCCTGCAAAGGCCGGACTGGTTGCAGGCGCTGGCAAGCCGCAGCGCGGCCGTCGATGTTCCCGAAGGCGGGCGCGTAAGTACGACAGTGGAGCCGATCCCGCGCGAGGAACTGATGCACGTGCTGGAAGACAACAACTGATCATAGTGCGCGCCGCGACGATTCTTGTGGATCTGTCACCGTGGGGCGGGCGTCCACGCCCGGGGGGCCCTCTGGGCCGGGGTCTCCAGACCCGCTGGCGAGCGAAGCTCGCTCCGTCACCCTTTAGCCGGTGACACACATTGAGAGGTCGACATTTGTTCCAGATACAACCGTTCGGTGACGGTATGGGCTGCCACTGGGCTCGAGCGGTTGCTCGCGCGCATTGCCAGAGGCGAGAGCAGAATCTACGAGGCCGACATCCGGACTAAAGAGCAGCTTCCCCTGCTGCGCGAAGTCGCCGCGCAACGCACGCGCCTGGAGCGCTCCTTCACCTCTGCCATGCGGGACCTGAAGCAGCTACAAAGGGAGCGCCAGGCGCAGCCCCAGCCACAGCGGCAGTCCAAGCAGACCGTGCAGGTACAGGCGTCGGCTCACCCCCCAGCTATGTAATGTCGAAGGGCGCCGATTCCCATCCGGTGTTCTGCGCCCCCGTCACGCCCGATAGTCGTTAGCAACCTGCCCCCCTGACCCTGCTGTAGGGCAGGTTGGTAACCTGCAGGCCGATTGTTAATCGGCCTTCGCGAGCGAAGCTCGCGTACGACGCGCAAAGCGCGCCCCGCCGCCACCTTCTTTACTTCCAGTCATTTGGGCTTTGTTTGTCCAGGTTGCACTGCTGCCATGCCGCCCTATTTCACCCGCCACTGTTGAATGCCGGCCGACCAACTGGGCTGCATGGTGACCTCCAGGCGCAGGCCGCTGGTCGAGACCGGCTCGAAGGCCACCCGGTTATAAGCGTCCTTCTCGACGCCGTATGGTTCGCGGGCGAGCACCGGTTTCCATTCGCTCCCATCGCGATACAGCAGCCGCCACAAGGCCGGCACGCGCACCTCGCCGCGCCCCGTATCGTCGAACCAGTAAACTCGGCACTGGGAGACCGTGGCGGGTCTCTCGAACGCGTACTCCACCCACTCGGACGCGCCCTTACGAGGCCACCAGTCGAAGTACGACGTTGGGTCGTCCGACGATGCGGGTTCTTCTTCGTCGTTGATGGTTCGCGGATCCCGCCGGTTCTGGCCGGACACCGTTACTTTGGCGGTACTGGCCACGGTCGGGTAGGGCTGCGGTCTGGCATGCGCTTCGTCAGTGGGAAACCACACCATCATCTGCCCGCGGCCGCGGTTGGCCCACGCGTAATAGGGGATGGCTGTGAACTCCTGCTGGGTCCTGGCGATCTTGCCCTGCGCGTCGTACGCCAGCGCGATCGCCTTGCCGCGCACCACCACGACGCCCTTCAGCATGGCGGGTTTGAACTCCGCCTGCAGCGGTGCGCCATCCGGCAGCAGCAAATTGCGTACCTGCCCTTTGGGATTGTCCGGCCATTCGGCGGCATACACGATAGGACCGCGCTCGAGCGCCACTCGCCCGCGATCCGCCGCTACCCGGTCGTTCGCCGCCACGCGCCGCACCGGCATCGGCAGGTTCAGCTCGATCATGTCGCCGGGCCGCCACGTGCGCGTCAGCAAGGCGTAGCCTTTGTCCAGCTTCAGGGGAACCGGCTGGCCATTGATTTTCAGCCTCACCGGAGCCGCGGAAGTATCCGCGAAGCGATACAGATCGCTGGCCACCGGTTCGTTGCGCGCCCATCCCGGAATGCGCACGTGAATCGTCATCCGGGCGGCGGCATCCGGATTCACGGTCATTTTCACAGCGCCGTCCCAGGGGTAGCGCGTTTCCTGCTCGATTTTCAACGTGCGCGCATGGTCCAGCCCGATTTCCGCGCTGCTCGAGACGAACAGATTCACCCACACCGCGTCGCCGCGCTGGGCATAGATGTAGCCCGGCACCGAGGCCATGAAGCGCGTGATATTCCCCGGACAGCATGCCACGCCGAACCATGGGCTGCGCTGGTCCTTGCCCGCCAGGCCCGTGGCTTCCAGCGGGTTTTGATAGAAGAAGGTCGTGCCGTCCAGCGATACGCCCGAAATCAAGCCATTGTAGAGCGTACGCTCCATCACGTCGATATACTTCGCGTCGGCGTGTAGCAGGAACATGCGATGGTTCCAGTAATCGTTGCCCACCGCCGCGCAGGTTTCGTTATAGGCGCTCATGTTGGGCAACTCGTAGTCGCCGCCAAAAGCCTCGCCATCGGCCCGCGCGCCGACGCCGCCGGTGATGTGCAGCTTCTTCGCCGCCACGTTCTCCCAGATGCTGTCGAGGGCGCGCACGTAAGCCGCATCGCCGGTCAACGCGGCGACGTCCGCCATTCCGGAGTACATGTACATCGCGCGCACGGCGTGTCCGCCAGTGACGGCCTCGGTCTGGTCCACGACTTTCTGTTGCGCTTCCACATAAGGGTTCCCGGCGCCTTGCTCGCTCGAATCCGGACCCCGCGAATCCAGCATGAACTTCGCCAGGCTCAGATAGCGCTCGTCGCCGGTGACGCGGTAGAGCTTGGCGAGTCCCATTTCTACAATCTGGTGTCCGGGCCAGATGGCCCGCTTGTCCGGACCGAAAGTCCGGTCGAGCAGGTTGGCGGTGCGCAGCGCAATATCCAGCAGCGTATGCTTCTGCGTGGCTTGATAATGCGCCACGGCGGCTTCGTACAGATGACCCAGGTCGTACAATTCGTGGCTGTTCACGCCCTCCAGAATCCAGCGTTGGTCGCCGGACCACGGATGCGGGTGCGCCGGATCGATGGTGCGTGCGGTGTACAGGTAACCGTCCGGCTCCTGCGCCGCCGCGATTTTCTCGATCAGCCCATCGACGTAGGCTTCCAGTTGTGGGTCCGGATGCACGCTCAGCGTGTAGGATGCGCCCTCGATCACCTTGTAGACGTCGGTGTCGTCGAAGGGATAAGGCGGATACTTGTGGTTGTCGAACGGCTCGCCGCGCAACGCCTTGGCCGCGCGGATGAAGTTATCCACCCGGCCGGTGCTTTCGTCCTTGCGGAAGGCGAAAGGTATGGTCACCGTGCGGTTGATTTCGATGCGCGGCGCCCAAAATCCGTCGTGGACATGCACCGCAGTGAAGGGAACCGGCCTGACCGGGTAGTCGTGCTGGGGCGGCGCGCCGGTCTGCGCCAGCAAGCGCTGGCAGGCCGTCAGGCATGCCACCACGGTCGCCATCGGTTTCATGAATCGTCGTCCGCGTCTGGAACGGCCAGCCGGTACTGGCGGTGAAAGCACACCTCGCAGCGGTGCGGTATGCAATTCCAGTGGGTAAGCAGCCAATCTGCCAGGCCATTGGGAGAAGAGAGGTGCATCGCCTGGCTGCCACAGTAATAGCAGTTCGGTTTCGTGGATGCGCGCTTTGCCTGCGCGACTTTGACCAGTAAGATCGAGAACAGGCCTGCGATCGCGACCACCAACGCCAGGCTGGCGAAGACCCAGATCATTATTCCTTGATTATACGGCGGCCGTGCGTGGGGCAGGCTCCCAGCCTTGCAGCGGCCTCTCAGGCCGCCCCGCCGCTCGGCCATTAGCGCGCCGCCAGATCCTGCAGGAAGATGCCGCGCGCCTGCTTGAATTCGTCGGGCAGCATGGGACCTAGCTGCGCGGATTGGTCGGCCGCCCGGCGCTCTTCGGCGAAGGTGGTGGTCAGCGATTGGAACGCTAGAACGCAGGCCTCCACGACATCGCTCGAATACCCATCGGCCGCGTCGATCAATCGGTTGGCGCTTTCCAGGATGCTCTCGGCGGCTTGTACGCGCACCGGCGCTTCCTGCACGATGGCTGGATAACGGCTGAGCGTCAGGTGCGGGCCGAAAGCGGCGACCAACGCACCCCAGCGGTCCAGCACCGTCAGCGCGCCGTAGCGGTGACGGTCGAGCGCCATTTCGTAGGCGAAGGCGGCGCCTTTTGCGTGGCCATCCAGCTTGCGCAGGTACATCGCGGCGGAGTTGAGCTCGCCGGTGAGCGAGTCGGCGAAGGCGCTCACGCATCCGAGAAACTGCGGCTCCGAGAGGCTGGCGTAGCGGGTGATTTGCACCGGGTTCTCAGGCGATATGTTCGCCCAGGGCGCGCTCGATCTCCGGCGGCTCCACTTTTTCGCCGCCGTTCAGGCGCGCCAGGCACTCCTCGATGATCTGCTTGGCCTCTTCCTTGCGGTAGTTCTTGATGAAACCGTCGTAGTAGTGCTCTCCGTTGAGCGCGTGGTTGATCTCGGACTCCTTGTTGTGATCCTGCAGTTCGGTAAAGTAGACCACGCGGTACTTGCCGGAATACTGGGTCTCCCGGTAGATCTCGAACATGACTTTATCGGACTCGAACGCCATAGATAGAAGTTACCACGGTAGTTTAGTGCATGGCTGCGGCGACGATCAGGCAGATGCCGATGGCCGCCGCGCCGGCGAAGATGGCCACGGCCACGTTGCGTTCTTCGACCAGTTCCCGCCACAGTTTCAGCGGCGTCACTTTCAGCAAAATCGCGGCGGCAGCGGCGAACACCGCGATCCCCAGCGAGGCGAAGACGACGGCGTTCAGCAGCGGGTACTCGGTGAGCATGAACCCGCCAGAATACCAGGATTCGGATGGCCTAGTGCAGTGTTAGCTGTGGGGCAGGCCATCGTTTTTGGTGGCCTGCCGAGTTCGAGCACGGTGCGCAGACGACAAACAACGATCGTCTGCGCCACGCCGGGCACGACACTACACTAGCGAGAAACGGGCGAACTGCCGATAGAAAGTACGGGACAGGTTCGTTCCCGAATAACGTATGCGCGAGCCGGAGTTGGAAAACGGGATCGACGGAGAAGGCGGCGGAGCCTTGACCCGGCAACAAAAGCTGGATGCATGTGTCCAGCGTATTTCCCGCGAGGAAGGGGCCCCGCCGTTTGGCCAGCACGCCAACGAGCTGATCGCACGGACGCTCGATCTCGACGGCGGCAGTTCCGACCTGGCGCGCGTGGCACTTAAGGATCTGGGCCTCACTTCGCAAATCCTGCGGGCGGCCAATTCCGCGCTCTATAACCACTCGGGCCGGCCCATCATGAGCGTGCCGCACGGCATCGTGCTGATAGGCTGGGATACGCTGCGCAATCTGATCGGCACCATCCGCTATATCGAGCATTATGCGAACCGCTCGCCCGGCTTGCGCGAATTGATGATGCTGTCGTTGCTGAGCGCCGTGCATAGCCGGGACATTGCGGCGTCCATCGGCTATCCGCGCCCGGAAGAGGCGCACCTCGGCGGCTTGTTCCGCAATCTGGGTGAAGTGATGATCGCGTGCCATTGTCCGGAGGAATACTCGAAAATCATCCTGATCATGCACAAGGAGAACATCGACGAGGGCCGCGCGAGCCTGCGGGTGCTCGGTTATTCATGGGACGAGGTTGGTTTGCGCGTCGCCGCCAGTTGGGACATGCCGCCCAATATCGACGTGTGCCTGCGCGGGTCGGGCGGGGTAGCGGGCTCGCCCATGGACCGTTGTCTGGCTTCCATTGCCGACTATGCGCGCGATCTGACACACGCGATTTACCGTGACGGCGCCGCGATCGAGCGGATGCATCTAGGTTGGGTCATCGATCCGCGCGGACGGCGCGTAGTGCTCCCCACGGGCGATCTTCGCCGCCTGACGGACTCCGCGCTGAGCGAAACGCGGGATACGTTCGCGGCGCTGGGCATCCCCAGCAACAGCATGCGGCTGGACCGGCAGGCCGAGCGAGCCCGCGACCTGTTGGCGTCGGTTCCCGTGTTTGACGCAGCCAGGTGGCGGTCGCTCGATGAGGCAGCCGAAAACGCCAACCGCGTGGTGCGCGGCGACGATTTCGAACTGACCGCGGTCATCAGCGCGCTGCTGGATGCAGTGCGTGGCGCGGGCTTCGATCGCGCGGTCTTCGGCCTGCTGAACGATGAGCACACAGCCATTCGCGGCCGGCTGGCGAGCGGAGGAGTGGTAGAAGACGTTCTGCGCGGGTTTGACTTTCCGGTCGACCGCCTGGATGGGCCGATTCGCGCCGCTCTACAGTACAAGAGCGATGTGCTGATCGATTGTGCGGGGGACAGCCGGTACGACGGCAGCGCGCTGGTGGCCGCCATGGAGCCGGCCGCCTTTGCTCTTTTTCCGCTCGTGGTGGACCAAAAGCCGGTGGGCTGTCTGTACGCGGACCGCCAAAGAGCCGCACCGGATCTGGACACGGCCCGGTTGCCGCTCGGCCGGGTGCGCGACGCCATGGCCGCGGCGATCAAGGCTAAGAGCAAGAAGCAAGAAGTCAGAAGTCAGGAGACAGAAGCCGGGCCTCACACTTGACTTCAAACTCCGGCTTCTGACTTCTGACTTCTGACTTCTGACTTCCTCCGGCTTCTGCCGTCAATCCACCGCACCCACCCATCCAGCCCCGCTCCGGTCGTGCAGGAGACTTCCAGGATCTCCGCATCGGGCTGCACGCGGTGAATGTACTCGCGCGCCAGATCCATGCGGAACGGCACATAGGGCAACAGATCCACCTTGTTCAGCACCACCAAATCGGCGCGGTGGAATGTGGCCGGATACTTCAACGGCTTGTCCTCGCCTTCGGTGACGCTTAGCAGCACGACGCGCGCTTCTTCGCCCAGATCGTAGCTGGACGGGCACACCAGGTTCCCAACGTTCTCGATGAGCAGCAGGTCGATCGCATCCGGCTGCCACTCGGCCAAGGCGTTGGTAACCATGCGGGCGTCCAGGTGGCAGGCGCCTCCGGTGGTAATCTGGCGCACCGGGAAGCCGTAGCGCGCCAGGCGCTGCGCGTCGTTGTCGGTCTGAATGTCGCCGGTCAGCACGGCCACCCGCCGCCCGGGCTCGAAGGATGCCAGCGTGCGCTCCAGCAGCATGGTCTTGCCGGATCCCGGTGAGCTGATCAGGTTCACGCACCAGGTGCCATGCCGCAGGAAGCCCTGACGCAGCTCGGCGGCCAGGCGGTCGTTTTCGTTCAGAACTTTGCGTTCGAGCGGCACGCGGGTCATGTTTCTTCGATCTCCATGTAGGCGAATTCCAGTTCCCGGCCGCTGGCCAGCTCCGTCTCCGCCGAGCCGCACTGAGGGCACTCGGTCCGATACTCCTCAACGGCGAATTCCCGACCGCACTGGCGGCAGCGGTTGCGCCAGGGCAGACGCTCGATCTCGAGCGCGAGCGGCGCCAGATCTGTATCCTGCACCAGGGCGTCGAAACAAAAGCGTAGCGATTCGGACTCCACTCCGGAAAGTTCGCCGATCTTGACGCCCACTGCCAGCACGTGTGCGTTGTGCCGCGCGGATTCGGCCTGGACGGCTTCCAGCATGGAAGCGGCTATATTCATTTCGTGCACTACTAGCGCTATTATAGTTGTCCCGAGGCAGCACTGGCCTTCTCCCGCCCACGCTCAGGCGTAACCTTCAGGATTTAAGATAAGCGGATGGGTATATACTGAATGCTGCTGGAGAGTCCACAGATGGAGATCCAGGCCCGAAATTTCTCGACCCGAACGGCCCGATCGTGGCGCGTTCTCGCCAAAATCAGATTGAAGGAGCAACCAGCATGGAACGTGCGAGTCTTTTATCGTTCGCGTGTGCGTTAGCGCTCATTGCCATAGCACCGGCGCA
>OBLW0100003681.1_pt1 | contig 11883 bp, 11 predicted proteins | sample 1520161 | NCBI WGS metagenome assembly OBLW01 (sample SAMEA3539309, study PRJEB22396) | soil metagenome | biome: tundra; feature: field; material: soil | place: USA | collected 2010-05 | depth 0.15 m
ACGTAGGTTTCCTCGTTGCCGCCCATGTGGGGGATGGAGAGAAGGATGCGCTTCATTGCCGATTACGTCGTAACATCTGTGCCAGCATTTCAGCCAGCCCGGAGCAGTCGCCCATTTCCCGGTCCGGAGCAATCTGAGGGTTCTCCACCATGTAGTGCAGACCATCCGGGCGCCTCACGCGAACGGTTATCCATCCAAGCTGTTGCGGTGCCGCGAAGTCCTTCAGCGGGTTGTCCGCGATGTACAGGTAGGCGCTGGCGGGCCGGCTGTCCTCTATCTGTTGGAAAGCTCTCGGGTGGGGTTTGCGAAATTCGCTTCCAAGCACCTCCGTGAGCACGATCGGCGCCGCCAGTGCACTGAGCCCGAGCGCCTCGGCCTTCCGGCTCTGGCTGGCGGCGGGACCGTCGGTGATCACCGCAATCGACGCCACGCGGGAAATCGCCTCCAACGCTTCGGCGGCGTCCGGAGCAAGCGCGATAGAAGGCGTGTGAGTCCGATACACCTCCACCAGCGCCGCAACCAGCTCGGGGTTGGCCTTTCTGCCGGACTCGCGCAGCACCTCGTCGAATATCGACCCGCGCTGCCCAGCGGCAAACCTCCGCCAGCACTGCTCGGCGAAATCCCCTATGGGGATCCACTTCGCGGCCCAACGGCCTGCCGCTTCAAACCCGCTGCGCACGTAGTCGCGTTCGAGATAAAGCGTGTCGTCGATGTCGAAGACGGCGCAAATGCTGTGCTTCATGTTTGAGTGTTGCTGCCTTGAGTGAAAATGGCTTCGTCGTAGCGCAGCATCGCCAGCCCATCCGTCCAGTCGGTCAGCCTCGGGAGACGGGCTTTGCCGAGCGCCTCCAGAACCAACCAGTCGGTGAATCGGGCTCCAGCCTGGTGTGCCAGCGGGTATCCACCGCCAAAGCGCGCATTCAGCTCCACGACGCGGAAAACGCCGTTTGCGTCCAGAAAACCCTGAATGTTGAGCGCGCCGAACGCGCCGGGAAGCCGCTCTGCAATCCGCATGCCCAGTTCGATCAACGCGGGATCTCTGAGGGTACGCGCTTTGGAGACCTCACCTGCCCTTACTTCGAGGCGCTGGTGGGGTACGGCCGCCAGGCACTTACCCCGCCCGTCGACGAAGACGTTAATGGTGTATTCGAGTCCCGGAGCCGCTTCCTGGATCAGGATGTCGCCGCGCAACGGTACCGACGCCAGCTCCGCCGGATTCCCAATTCGCTGGACGCCGATCGACGCGCTGCCGTTCACCGGCTTGGCGACGAGCGGGAAGCTCCATCCCTCCGCCTCGTGCCGGCAGTCTGCCCGCCACGTGCGGACCGTTGGGAACCCGTTCGCGCACAGCCATTCGTAGGTGTTCCACTTGTCGCCGCAGATGGCACAGCACTCGCTCGAACCCGATGCCACCATAACACCGGCAGTCCGGAACCGTTCGCGCTGCGCGGCCCAGACTGGAAGCTCGGGGTCGATCGTTGGCACGATCAGCCCGATCCGGTAGCGCTGAGCCAGCTCCAGCACGGCATCGGAAAACTGGGGTTCGGTACAACGCGGCACGAGCCACGCCCGATCCGCAAGATGAAAGGCCGGCGCGTCTGGAGAGGAATCGATACCATACACCGCACCCGCGATCCCACGCATTTGCAAGCTCTGACGGAAGCACCCAATGAGACCCACCCTGCGACCGCAAGAGGACACCAATACATTACAGGCGTCGATCGCCACTTCTTTACTTCTTCCGTGCGATGACATAGTAACCTCCCGCTATGCGGTCGGCCTGCGGCGATCCGATCATTAGCGCATCCAAGAGTTTCAACGGAGCGAGCAGTAACGCCACTATTCCCTTGACCGGCAAGTACAGCTTCCGCCATACGCAACTGAAGAGGACTGCCCAAAACTCCACCGCAATCCGATAGAATCCGGTCGCTGGACCAACGCTAATGCCAACCTCGCGGCACTCGAAGCCGGCGCACCGCACCAGCTCACAAATCCCTTCCCGGCTCCAGCGCACGAAGTCACGGGGGCCCGGGTGGTAGCCAATCACAAAGGGTACCTGGCAGTAGAGCCACCCTCCGTGGCACAGCACCCGATGAATCTCCGCAAGGGCCGAGTGCGGGTCGCGAACATGCTCCAGCGTTTCCTGGGTCACAACCACTGAGAATGAGCCTGGCGCGAACGGGAGTGTTTCCGCGTCGCCACAAACGTCTACCCGCGGAGTCTGGATGAAATCCAAGTTGAGCATGCGTGGGTGAATCCTCGTCATTCCCGCCCCCACATTTAGCCCTAGCCCGCCGCTTTCCAGTTGCCGCAGACATGGTGCGATGGCCCTCCGAATCGATCCCGACTGGTTGTGCGTTGCGTAAATGCGCGCCACGCACAAGTCGTGCGCCCGCGCCAGCCACTTAGCTTGGGTTGTCACTTGTCCGCTCACCGCCCAGGAACTCCGGCATCGTGGCATGGCCCAACCGGCTGATGCCCTTCCGCCGCAGCACCTGCGACACCGTCATCCACAGAACCTTGGCATCCAACCACGGGCTCCAGTGATCCACATACCACACGTCCAATTCAAACTTCTCTCCCCAGCTACGGTCATTGCGCCCGTTCACCTGCGCCCACCCGGTAATACCGGGCTTCACCTCATGACGCCGCCGCTCGAACGCGCTATATCTGGGCAGGTATTCGGGCAGCAGCGGTCGCGGACCCACCAGACTCATGTCCCCCTGGAGCACGTTCCAGAGTTGCGGCAACTCATCGAGACTCGTCGCGCGAAGCCACCTTCCCAGCGCGGTGATCCGCTGCCGGTCGGGCAGTAATTTTCCAGTTTTGTCGCGGACGTCCGACATCGTGCGGAATTTGTAGAAGGTAAAGGTGCGCTCATTGACGCCAATTCTCGACTGCGCGAATAGTGGGTTGCCCCCCAGGGTAAAGCGGATCGCCGCGGCGATCGCACCTAGCAGCGGGGCGAGAACAATCAACACGCCGGCGGAGATAATCCACTCGAATACTGTTTGCATCCGTCGCACCTTCGCCGGGCGTTTCTGAAGGGCCTTGTAGCGCAGCGCACTCTCCACAACTTCGACAAAGCGGCTCTGCACCAACTGCTGGCCATAGAGACGCACCGCCCGCTGCCGCCCGGCGGAGCCCATGCGCCGAGCGAGATCGGGATTCCCCAGGAGACGGCTCACAGCCTCCGCCAGGGCCCTGCCGTCTCGCGGTGGCACCAGCAATCCGGTCTCGCCATGGACCACCGCTTCCCGGCAGCCCCGAATATTCGTCGCGACTACCGGCAGCCCGGTACTCATCGCCTCCAGTACGGAACGCGGGAAGCCTTCCCGGTACGACGGCAGCACGAAGATGTCCATGGCTTGCAGGAAATCCGCCACACGGTCCGTGAAACCTGTGAAGCGGAATCTGTCGCGCAGACCTGCGGCATTCACACGCTTTCGCAACTCCGCGGCGACCCCGTCGCGGTCGGACGGCAGCGCGTCGCCAACTACCAGAAAGTAGACGTCGCCGAAGCCGCGGGAGACCAACTTGGCCATCTCCGCGAACTCGAAATAGCCCTTCTCTCGCACCACGCGTCCGACGATCCCCACTACCGGCGCTCCCTCAGGGATGCACAACTCGCGGCGCAGTTTCCCCACGGTCCCAGAAGCCGCGCTCTCTGGCGCGTAGGCCTCCAGATCCACGCCGTTAAGGATCGTTGTGGCCTTGTCAGCACTCCGCGCGATGCCCTCCCGCAGGGCCGTTTGGCGGTCTTCGTTGGATACGAACATGAAGTCGTCCGTTATCCGTCCCAGCAGCCACTCCAAGGCCATGAAACCTCGCCGCTTCCACCACGGCATGTCGTCGTGGAAGTAGAAGCCGTGCACGGTGTAGACGACTACGGGGCTGCGGGCAAACCACGCCGCCACGCGTCCGACTGCGGCTGCTACCGGGCTGTGCGTATTCACCAGCGCGAAGCGCTCCCGCCGAATCAAGTGGTACAACGCCCACAGGGGCCGTATGTGCACCAGAGGATTCATTCGCCGCCGCAGCGGCACGTCATGCAGGTGAAATCCGTCCGCCGCGAGCCGCTCGAACCAGTTCGTCTTGGCACACGCTATGTGCACCTCGTATCCGGCTTCGCGCAGCGCGCGGAACCAGGGCAGCAGCAACTTCCACGCCATCACGTCAAGCGTACAGATCGCGAGTATTCGTGGACGGACTCTTGGCTCAGTTGTCATTTCTGTTTCACGCCTTACGGCTCCGCATTGGAAACGCGCAGTTTCCGTGTAAGATGTCTTAAAACGACAGCGCGAGGCGCGGTGGCGACGTGACCTCGCGGACTATGGGGCACTCCTGGCGTATGAGCATGGCGACTGCCGGACTGGGGCGCCACAAGGGCAATCTGCCTGGAAGCCCCGGGCGTGGCCGGCGTGCGCGACGCCGATGTTGGCAGCCGGCGGCGCGGGCACACACGGCCGCGCTCCATCTCGCGATTCATCTCCATCCGGCCGCGCCACCCTAAGACGCTATGCTGCGGGGATCTGCTCATCTGCCAGGTTGGTATTGTTCACAACGGCATCGAAGATCCTTCCATATTGTGCCGCGGTGTTTTCTATGTCGTACTGCCGTGCGCGGTTCACGCCGCGCGTGGAAAGCTCCCGGCGCAGCGCCGAATCCAGTAGCAGGCTGCGCATGCACTCCGCCAATCTCCGATGGTCGCCGGCAGGAAAGAGGATCCCACTATTCCCGACGACATCGCGCAGGCCTGGAATGTCGCTCGCGATTACTGGAAGGCCGCCAGCCATGGCTTCGAGCGTCGCCAGGCAAAAGCCGTCAATCCTGGATGGCTGAACGTAGAGATCGGCGGCGGCAATCATTTCCGGTATATCGTGCCGGATTCCGAGGAAATGTACGCGGCCATCCACACCTACTTGCCGGGCGGCCAACTGCACGGCTTGCCGCAACGGCCCATCTCCGGCTAGCAGAAGGTGGACCCCGTCCACGTCGGCGATCGCGCGGACAAGAGTCTCCTGGTCCTTGCGAGCCGTGAGGCTTCCCACGCAGAGGATGGCCGGCGCTCCATTGATGGCATCCGGCAGGCGCGCCGGAGTATGGTTCCGCTGGAATCGCCTGAGGTCGATTCCGTTGGCGATTACGCACGTCGGGCAAACGGCCGGACCCAGCCAAGCCTCCAGACTGTCTCTGGCTGCGCTTCCGATACAAATGGCCAGCCGGAATTGCGAATACATCCACCGTTCGACCGGCCTGCACCAACAATGTGCGCGCCTGCGGTTCCACGTGTTGTGCTCCGTGGTGATACCGGGAGGAGCGCCACGAGTGAACCGCAGAGCCATTGCGGCCCAGAGTTGGGCTGGATGGAGGTGAACATGCACCAAGTCAAAGCGCTTCCGGGATATTGCGGCCGCGAGGTCCGCCACGTGCCCCGAGGAGCGTAGTCTGAGCCGGGACGACTCGGTCACATTTATGCCTGCGTCCTGGAGCCGGGTTTTCTGGGTCCCTCCGCCATCCTGCAAGACGAACACCTCGGGGCTGAGCCCGTCTCTCTTCCATCGCAGACACAGATCCACCAGCAGAATCTCCGCGCCGCCGGTGTTTAAGCTATCAATGACCTGAAATATTTTCATCGCCTGCCTCAATCCTCGTTGTGGGGTTGGCCTGGCTATGGTCAACTCGCCAATCGGTGCGTGTCAGTGGATAGCGCCACGCGCGAAACAACAGGCGAAGCAGCCATGTGGGAAGTGAGCCGGCAGCAGCCACCAGGGCCAGGGTCGCGATTCCAGGGCCTCTCTTCAACGACAGCGCGGCAGCGATGGCGGCCTTTCGGTCCGCGGCAAGCAGATAGTAGCTTACGGCGCCAATCGCGTATTTCCAGTACCGCCGTGGTTTGGTGCTCCATATGTCCTCGCCGAACAGGCCGATTGTCCGCATGGCTAGGTCGGCATATTCTTTCGGACGGGCCAACTGACTTGCCGTAGAACATAGTTTTGGCCGCGGCTCCGATCCCAGCAGCGCGATACGCCGGTCCCAGGTGGGGATTCCGTAGCGCCTGGCAATTTCGAACCAGAGCAGGTGCTCGCCGCCGACGCCTAAAGTCGGATAAGACAAGCCGGCTGTCTGGAATCGGGCGCGGTTAATCACTGGAACGAAATCGCCACTGACCCGGCCCTGCAGGTAGTCCTCGAGGCGCACCAGGCGGAATGGTTGGTCCAATGCGCCATTGCCATGCGCGAACTGAACGCACGGGTACATCTCCGCTTGCGGCCAGCCCGCGATGTGTTCGGCAATCGTCGCTAAGGAGTCCGGCCGCAGCATGTCATCGTCGTCCATCAGCACGATCCATGCGCCCGATGCGTGATGGATACCGGTGTTCCGCGCAATTCCCGGGCCGCCGTGCCGTTCCAACCTTATATACCGGACCTGCGGAAATCGAAGGGCGATTGCCGCCCCGGTTCCATCCGTCGATGCGTCGTCCACCACGATGACCTCAAGCTCCGGCCAATTCGTCTCGTATACCGAGCGAATGGTCTCCAGCACCAGTTGTTTACGGTTGAAGGTTGGGATTACGACCGTGGAAGTTGCCGGCATGGCGTCAGGCCAGGCATCCTCGATGCAGTAGAGTTCGCCCGTCGGCCCGATACGGCATAGGCCTGAGCGCGGGCGCCGTACCGGCCACCACAACCGACGAGTATCCGAGTATGAACATGATCCATTCACTGAGTTCCGTCGAGACGGGGTGCAGGAGGGCGGCAACCCCCCAGCACGCCAGCAGGAACATCCCGTTATAAAACAGAACCCGGCGCTCGGGGTCGGCCCCTGCTCGCCGACGATACCGGGCACATAGTACGGGAATGCTCCCCAGGGTCAATGCGCTGAACGACAGGAAGCCAAGCAGTCCGACGTCGGCCCACATTTGCAGGTAGGCGTTATGGATCACCACGGGTCCAGCGGTTGCAGCGGAGCGGGTAGTACCCATGCCGTTGCCCAGGACAGGGTGGTCGGCGATGGCTGCGATCACGTCCCGGTTCATCTGGGAACGCGCGGAGTCGACTCTGTCGATGTCGTCGCTGTTGCCGGTAACGATGGCTTGAACCACCGTCAACCCGCGCCGGACCAAGCCGACCTCGCCGGACTCGAAGAACATGCCGCTGCCTGCCGATAACACCAAAAGCATCGGCGCCAGACACGCCACCGCCGCCATGATCGCCAATGGCCGGCCTCTTCCCGCGCGAGAAACGGATCTGCGCACGAGCGCAATCACCAGAGCGGCCCCGCCGCAGGTCAGAATGACAAACGCGGTACGCGACCCGTCGAGAAGCAGCAGGACGAGGCTGCCGAGGAGAAGCGGAAGGTCGCGCGGCTTGGCCCGGCCGGAGGAGAATCGGAGAACGCTTCCCGCCAGCGCGAGGACTCCGACTCTCCACAGCGAACCCGGCGTGTTCAGAATCGTCCCGAATCGACCCGGCGCCATCAACCCGCCCAGGGCACCGTAGCCGAGGGCGCCGGCGAAGGCCAGCACAACGTTTACATATACGGCAATCCGAACCCCCCTAAACGCCGCCGCAGTCGCCGGCAGGCCCGAGGTGAGAAGTGGCAGAACCACCAGCAGGATGACGCCCAGTTTGCCGGCCTCAAGCAGTTCATAGACGGGATCCGCGCTTCCCAGCCCGGCCGCGCCGATCGCCAGCACCAGCAGGGATCCCGTCACAAAGCAGAACCGCATTCCGCTCCACAACGCGCGCGAAAGTGCCGTCCCGGTGAGTAAGACGAGAGCAATGGTGCCGTACCAATGCACGTAGGGTACGATTTGTTTGAGATCGGCCGAAGTCACCAGGACCACCCAAGCGGTTATCGCAACCGACTGCAATCTTGAGATATGCATGGCCGGCTGGCGCGATTGAAGCGGTGGCAGGTTTGTCATCCGTGGTGGCATCTATATTGCCGTGGAGTTCAGTGTGATTGCCGGGGATCGGAGTGTTGTCCGGCGCCCGAACGGCGCCATGGTCCCGTAGAGGACGGCGGTTACGCACCATGCCGCGAGATAGGCGAACGCCAGTCCCGCGGCGCCATATCCCGGAATCGTCAGAATGGAGAGCGAGACAAGCACAGCGATCCAAACCAGTACGATAGCGGCCTGCCACCACAAACTGCGGCTGGCAAACAGGGCCTGGTAGAGATTTGTCGCGATTACTTCGATAACCGCCGCACCCAGCAGCAGGAGCACCAGCAAGGGAGAAGCCGCAAATTGCCTGCCAAACAGGCGCAGAAGCCACGGGCCCGCCACCCAGAAAAGGATCGCCAGCAGCACGGCGATTCCGCCGTTGCAGATGGTCGCCGTCCAATATGTGCGCCGGTATGCCAGATCGTCTCCGCTCGCGAGCAGATTATTCAACAAGGGAGACGTGACCCGGATGTTCAACCCAGGAAGAAACAACACCATCATTCGAAGCGTGCTGGCTACCGTGAACAACCCCAGCAGGGCGTAGCCACCAACCTTCACCAGCAGAGCATTGCACCACCAGATAGCGATCGAACCGGCGATGCCGGAGACGCTTGCGGGAATGGAAAATCGGAATAGGGCGCCGCGCTCCCGCCAGGCCCCACGGTAGCGGGTGGTAATGCCGTGCCGGCGACCTTCCACAGCCAGTGCCCGCCCGCAAAGCAGCCACAGCAGCAGCGCCCCGCCGCCCTGTGCGAGCACCGCCCCGCGAATTCCGAACCGCCAGGCCAAAGCCCCATGCAACGCGAATGTGGCCGGACCATAAATGAAACTGATACGGGCAATCTGCCGGAACGCTTCCATTCCAGCGAGGGCTCCCATTTGGTACCCGGTTAGCGTTGTGAAGAACACATAGATCGCGCTGATGCGAAGTGCCGCCGCCGGCAGACCGCCGCCGGCAGCGACGCAAGGAGCGAGCCACAGCAACACGGAACAGAAGCAGACGGCCGCCGCAATCGCCACTTGGGAGGAGAGCCCCATGATCAGGCCCGCCCTGTCGCGTTGTGTTTTGCGATACTGCGAGATGTATTTGGTTGCCGTAGTCCCCAATCCGAAACTCGCCAGAGCGCTCAGCGTGATCGCTGTGCTCTGAATCATGGCGAACCTGCCGAACTCGTGTTTGCCGAGAATCCTGGCCAACGCGACGGAAGTAAAGAACATCCCACCCTGAGTCAGGACTCCGCCGGCGACACTCCAAGCGATTCGCACCAGCGCCCGGCCTGCCACCGTTTCGGCAGTCGTGCTCGGTTCCCCGGCGCCTAAACTAGTCCGCAAGGAAGACAAAATTTGATGAGCCCCTATCAATTGAACCCCTCTCCAACCATCGGTTCACATCCCGCGGTTGCACCAACCTCCGTCCCGGGTCTATCTCGTACGAGCGGTATCCGCTGCCCCAAAACACCTCGAATGTCTCCGAAAACCGGTGATTGATTCCGCCGGGAATTGCGCTGTTGGTAAGAAAAATCTCGACTAGCCAAGCCGGCTTCGGATTGAGACACAGCGTACGGGCAGCCCCTTTCAGCACTTCCAGTTCGAAGCCTTCGACGTCCAGTTTGATGGCGAGAGGCACACCGCTGAAGCGTTCCGCGGCGATCGTATCCAGCGTGGTGGCGGGGACCGCCACATGTCGCAGGCCGCTGGCGCCGGCCCACCCGGAGATGAAGGAAGCGGTGTCGGCGTGGCCGTACAGTGGCATCACTCCAGACTTATCGGACAGCGCCATCGGAAACACCTCGACGTTCGATATTCCGTTGTATTCGAGATTGCGATAGAGGAACTCCAGGTTCCGCGGCAGCGGTTCGACGGCGACCACCTGCTTGCCGCGGGTCGCTGCCAGGCACGAATAGAACCCAACATTGGCACCGATGTCTATGCAGGCCGGGCGCGGCTCAAGGCATTCCAGGAAGGCCCGGGTTTCATCCACCTCCCAGGCGCCGCTTGCCATGTTGGCGGGGCCTGCCAGTCTGAAGCCGTGGGTCGTAAGCAGTGGACGGGCAATCTGGCGCTTGTCCCGAAGGTTGCGATAGTACCGCGTCAGTGTTGGCGCGTAGGATTTCAATGTCTCCCGAACGAATTCTTGAGTCATGATCTGGGCACTCCTGGCATCTCAATGGAGTTGTCGGCGGATTCTCGAACCGGGTATCATCGGCAAGGCCGTTCATTGCCACGTCGGCAGTCTGAGCCTTCGTTCGCCTCTGAATCCCTGCTGGAAGGACGTCTCGCGCTCGGCCCCCTGGCGAATTCAGCCGTACCGCCGGCCAGAACGTCTGCGATACTCTGGTTGGCCTTGCTACGTCCGTGCGGGGTATGCCGACGAGCCCTTCGGAGCCCGGTCCGCCGGCTTGTCCCCATCTTAGGAGCCTCTTTTTCAGGTTCTGGTTATTGCGCGGTCACCCAGGCGGGGTCCAGTTTCACCGAAATGGACCTCTGCATGAGACTGACTGAGACCACCAGCCTTTGATGGTCATCGAAGCTCTCCACGAAGCCTTGGACGCCACACAGCGGGCCGGATTCCACTTGTACGCGGTCGCCGGGGTGAATAAAGGGCCAAGGCATCGCCGGCAGTCCGGAGCGCATCACCGCCCAGATCGCGGCGATTTCCCGTTCATCAATGGGCTCCGGCTTCTTTCCAATCCCCACGATGCCGACCACACCAGTCGATGTCAGCACCGGCAACCGGTCGGCCACATCCATCCGGCAAAACACATAGCCAGGGAAGAGCGGCAACTCGTTCTCCTTGATGCGATCCGTCCAACGGCGCCGGACTGTATACGATGGCAAAAATGGCTCGTATCCTTTTCCTCTCAGGACCGTCGCGACGACGTGTTCGTGTTTGGATCTTATCCGAAGCCCGTACCAGGGCAGAAGATTCGTTGCGGTGTTCACACTTGGCCAACTTCTTCGGTGCAGGAGTTCCCGGCGGTTTGATCTCCCCAAAAAGATTCCGTCCGGCGAGCTAATTCGCGGTGAATTCCCGCCAAGCTCATCAGTCGTTCCATAGACCGGACGAGTGCCTGCAAGGGCTCGACGTCCAAGGAGTGCGTCGGATTCAATACCTCGACGTGGACGAATCCCGAGAGCCTGCGCCCGCCTCCCGCCGCACAGAGTGGCTCATGCGCATGGTGCTCATGGTCGGCAAATCGAAAAAGCACAACCTGGTCTGTGTGTTGTCTCAGCTTCATGCGAGAGAATCCGTGGCCTTGACATAGCTCCGCCCTTTTAGTCACATTCGCCTTCTTTTGAAAACTTCGCTGCTGTTGACGATTCAGCGCTACAGAACGTACACCATCACTATCGGTGCCCCGGTGTGAAACCTTTATACCCTGCGCCGCGGAAACCGGCAAATTCGTATTTGGCTACCAACGGTCCGATCTTCGAAAAAACGTGTCCGGACGTATCTTGTTGATCCGACGAGGAATTCTGGCACACTTCCCATGCCGCGCCAATGACCCGTCTGCCCGGGCGTACTGAATCCAGAGCAGGCGATAATGCAAGGAGTCTGGAGTTCATGCTCGGCCCGACCTGGGAGCATCTGCGAGTCAGCTAACGGCACCTGATCGTCAGAAGGGCCGCGCGCGCAAACCGGGCTCCATTACGGCGACCTATAATTAAGACTCAAATGACGGTCAAGAGAATGGCGCGGATGCTGGCGGGCGGTGTACTGTTGCTCGCCGCTGGATGGCGGGTGGTGCTGCCGCAAACCGCGGTGAGCCCCATACGATTCGCCTATCAGCCAATCGATTTCACGCTGGATAGTTGTGAAACCCCCGAGCGCCATGCGCCGGAGACCATGGCCGGGGGAGTTGCCGTATTCGACTATAACAATGATGGCGCGCTCGACATCTTCTTCACCAACGGCGCCGATATCCGCAGTC
>OBLW0100003682.1_pt1 | contig 11882 bp, 12 predicted proteins | sample 1520161 | NCBI WGS metagenome assembly OBLW01 (sample SAMEA3539309, study PRJEB22396) | soil metagenome | biome: tundra; feature: field; material: soil | place: USA | collected 2010-05 | depth 0.15 m
CAGATAGGCGCATATGCAAGGCCTGCGCGGAGGCGCGCAGCCTATTCCAGTGCTCTTCCCAGGCGAATATCACGCCATCATATGTCCGCCACACCTCGTAGATCGCATCACCATAGAGGAATCCGCGGTCAAGCGGTGAAATGGACGGCTCGCTGGCGGGATGCAGGCGGCCGTTCGTATTGGCCTGAATATAGTGAGTCGGCATGGAGCGGGGCTTCCGCAAACAAACAACCCCCGCCGATCAAAGCGGGGGCCGGTCGCCTATGGCAAGACTGCGCCGTCGCTATGCGCGCGGCTTTACCAGGCCCAGCGCCTTCTTGATGTTCTGGACGCTGGGAAGCGAGATGCCCAGAGCCTTGCTGATCTGCGAGCCGGTCTTCCCGGATTCGACCAGCTTCTTCACGCTCGCACGCGTATCATCCGTGATAATGGCGCGCTTGCGGCGTTTCGCCTTCGCCGCGCCCTTTGAGGGCTTGCCCCGGCGAGCCGTCCGCGAGGATCCGGAAGACGCCTTGAGCGCCTTCACGAAATCCTTCAGCGATTCGTACCCGTAGGTCTTGTGCAGCGACGCCAGCTCCCTGTGGAGGCGCTTGGCGATCGATTTCTCCAGTGTGGCGATCTTGGCCTTCGTGGCCTCGAGTTCCTTGATCTGTTTTGTTACCATGGTCTGCCCACCGTCACCTTGCCGCTGCGATATAGCAAGCTTCATATATCCAATATTTGCACCTTCATATCGATTATTGCGCTCTAGGTACACCGGGCTTTACTCGGCGACGAGAACGTAATATGTGGCCGTCATGGTACGCATAGACACGCCGAGGGAGGCGTCGTTCGCCACGGGAACGCGCCTCTTCGTGCGCTTCCTTGCCGCGACCCACGCGGTTGCGTTTGCAACGATCTGGGTCCAATCGGCCGGATTAGTCGGTCCGTTGGGGATAATGCCGGCGGGCCGCCTGTTCGCAGCGGCTAGGGCCCAGCTGGGCAATCGGGCGTGGTTCGAGGTCCCCTCCCTTTGCTGGATATTCGGCACCGGCCACTTCATCGACGTGCTCTGCGGGCTGGGAATCGGCCTCTCGCTCCTGCTGTTCCTTGGCTTCGCCCCGGCCGTGTGCCTGGGCCTTCTCTGGGCCTTCTACCTTTCGCTCGTGTCCGCCGGCCAGGACTTCTTCAATTTCCAGTGGGACACCCTCCTGCTCGAGAGCACGCTGGTGGCGGTTTTTCTGGTCCCGTGGACGCTGGGGCGCACCCGGAGCCCATACGATCCGCCCCGCCTTGCGCGCTACCTGATTTGGTGGCTGCTCTTCCGTCTCATGTTCTTTTCGGGAGTCGTGAAGCTCACAAGCGGCGACCCGACATGGAGGCACCTGACCGCGCTCACCTTCCACTACCAGACCCAGCCGCTTCCGACCCCTCTCGCATGGTATGCGCATCAGCTGCCAACGTGGTTCCAAATCGCTTCCTGCTCCGTGATGTTCGCGATCGAGCTCGCCGCCCCCCTCCTGATTCCGGCACCGAGAAAGTTGAGGCACATCGGGGCCCTCTCGCTTTTCTCGCTTCAGGTCGTGATCGCGCTGACAGGGAACTATGCGTTTTTCAACCTGCTCTCCTTAGGGCTATGCCTCACCTGCCTGGATGACGAATGGTGGCTGAAGTGGCGACCGGGCCCGCGCGCCCCGGCCGGCGAAGCCGCGCCTTTGCGCGATCCGGCCGGGCGATTCAAACCGACGGCTCTTCGCTGGTTCGCCGCGCTATCCGTCGGGGTGACCTTTTTCGAATCCGTGGCCGCAACGTCCCGTGGGGCAGCAGGTTCCCAGATCGTTCAGGCGGTTGACGAATGGGTCGGACCGTTCCGCAGCTTCAACACCTACGGGCTTTTTCAAGTCATGACGGTCGAGCGCCCTGAACTCGTTATCGAGGGCAGCGACGATGGCCGCGACTGGCGCGAGTACGCGCTTCCCTACAAGCCCGGCGACCTCGCCCGGCGGCCCGGCTGGGTTGCACCTTACCAGCCGCGCCTCGATTGGCAGCTCTGGTTCGCGGCACTTGGCCCTCCGGAGTCCAGTCGTTGGGTCGAGACACTGTGCGTGCTGCTTCTCAGGGGCGATCCGGCGGTCGTAGGGCTCTTTTCCAGGGATCCCTTTCCCGGCCACCCACCCCACTACCTTAGAGTGGTGCGCTACTTGTACGAATTCACGGATGCAAAGGAGCGGGCACGCAATGGAAATTGGTGGCGACGGACTCCGATCGATTTCTATATTCGGCCCATGGCGCTCCCCCTCGACTCGAAGTGAAGCCCTCCGGACGCGACCATTTTGTCGCCTTGCTGCGGGACGCCGTCCTCGGGGGCACCCTTGTCAAGCTCACCCTTGGGAGGCCAGCGGGGAAGGACGCGACGCTCGAGAACCTGTTCGTGCGCCCTGTCGTCCTCAAGTCGGGACCCCGTTTCGCCTTCGTATGGCGCCATGCGACGAGAGACGTCACAAAAAACCTCAGCGCTCCGGAGGCCCTCAGCCTCCTGGAACCCATGATCGGAGCCGATTTCCTTGACGCCCATCTCTTCACGGCGACGCAGAGCGCGCAATTGGAGACGGGACCCGGGAAGTCCCGGCTTCGCGTGATGGCGGCGGGCAACGAGTCAGCTTCCCCGGCAGGGAACGACCGCCCGAAAAACCGCGCGATCGCGGCCGAGGCGCCTTGGCTGCGGGCGTTGGGCGTGACCGACGGCCACGGGCGGCCCGCCGCCGCGATGGCGGACAAGTTCAGGCAGATTGAAAAATTCGCCGAGATCCTCGGGCATCTGCTCAAGGAGGCGCCGCTTCCGACGGACCGGCGCCTGCGCGTGTTCGACATGGGCTGCGGCAAGGGCTACCTCACGTTTGCCGCGAGCGAGATGCTCGGGGACCGGGCGGACGTGTGCGGAGTCGAGGCGCGCGCCGACCTCGTTGAATTCTGCAGCAAGGCGGCGGTTGAACTGGGATTAGCGGACCGGTTGACATTTCGTCAGGGATCCATCGCCGACACGGCCGTCGATTCCGCCGATATCCTGATCGCGCTCCACGCCTGCGACACCGCCACCGACGATGCCCTGGCGAAGGGCGTCGCGGCCGGGGCCGCGCTCCTTGTGGTCGCCCCGTGCTGCCAGAAGGAGATCCGTCCCCAGCTTGTCTCGCCGCCAGTCCTGTCGGCCGCCCTGCGGCACGGAATATTCGAGGAGCGCCACGCCGAGTTTGCAACCGACGCCTTGAGGGCTCAGCTCCTGGAATGGGCCGGCTACCGGACAAGGGTCATCGAGTTCATCTCGACCGAGCATACCGCGAAGAACGTCATGATCACCGCGGTCAAGGGCCGCCCAAAGGGGGACCAGTCGATCGCCGATCGGATCCGCGCGTTCGCGACTTTCTACGGCATCCGACGGCAGACCCTCGCCTCCCTTCTGGGATTCGCCCTCAAATGACCTGGACCGAGCTCGACTGGGATACCCTCGAGCGGCTTAGGAAGCAATTTCTGCAAGCGAAGCCCTGCGACGGGCCGTATTGGACGTCGCGCGGGGAATTGGCCAGCTACGACGTCACCTTTGGCGAGCGCATCGGATGGAAATGGGACGCCGTTCTCGACGAGCTCCTGATGCGGGGCTGGGCGCCGAGCGGCGGTGCCGTGCTTGACTGGGGCTGCGGAAGCGGAACAGCGGGCCGGCGCGTCCTGGGGCGCTTCGGTCCGGAGGCCTTCAGCTCCCTCGTGGTTTGGGACCACTCCCCGGTCGCGACCGCTTTCGCGCGCGACGCGGCGGCCAGGAAATTTCCCGGCCTTGCGGTCTCGGAGGCAACCCCGGGTTACCTGGGTGGCCGCGACCCAATCGGCCTGCTCGTCGTCAGCCACGTCCTAAACGAGCTTCATCCGTCAAGGCTCGACGAGATCCGGGCCCTTGTCGCGCGCTCGCGCGCCGTCCTCTGGACGGAGCCCGGAACCCGCGAGACAAGCCGGGCGCTCGGCTCGTTGCGGGACGAGTGGTCACGCGATTTTCACGTGATTGCCCCGTGCACCCACGGGAACCCCTGCCCGGTCTTCGCGCCCGCCAACGTGAGGCATTGGTGCCACCATTTCGCCGCCCCGCCCTCCTGGATCTACGCGGATTCGGATTGGGTCAAGTTCGGGCAGCGCGCCGGGATCGACCTGCGGAGCCTGACCTACTCGTTCATGGCCCTCGACCGGGATTGGAGTCCCGACGGAGCCGGGCTGTCACGTGTCATCGGAAGGCCCGAGCATTTCAAGCCGTACGCGCGGCTGCTCAACTGCGATGCCGGCGGCCTTTCCGAGCTGACCGTGATGAAACGCGACAACGCGGCACTCTACAAGGAACTGGACCGAGCGAGGCACCCACTAGTCTACAGATGGACGCGGGACGGCAGTAAGATCACGGGCGGGTCCGCTCCGGACAAACCGGCAGCGTCCCTGAACGCGAGGGTCCCTCAATCGCCAATCGACGAGGCACGGAAGCCCTCTTGACCCCCCTGTTAGCGGGGCCTCGGTCAAAGGCAACCCCGGGCCTTGACTCGCCTTTCACGTTTCGGTCTTATGGCCCCTTTCCCTCATCACACAACCATGGGCCAGCAGCTAAATAAGATCATCAAACGCAAGCGCCGTGCCGCGTATCTGAAGCGCAAGAAGGTGGCCGCCAAGGCGGCCAAGAAGAAATAGCATCAGGACCGAGGCCTAGAGGCCCGTTCCATTGCCGGCATGATCACGGTCAGCCTCATTTCGCTCGGCTGTGCCAAGAACCTCGTGGACAGCGAGATAATGGTGGGCCACCTCCACAAGGCCGGCATGCGGGTCATTCCCGAGGCGGACAAGGCGGACGTCGTGATCGTGAACACATGTTCATTCATCGACTCCTCCAAGGAGGAGTCGATAGGGCACATCCTGGAGGTCCACGAGCAGCGCGGATTGCGCAAGCGCCGCCGCGGCCAGAAGCTTATCGTGGCCGGTTGCATGTCCCAGCGTTTCTCGAAGGACCTCCCCGGCTCGATGCCCGAGGTCGACGCATTCATCGGGCTTGATCAGATAACCCAAGTCGCACCCATCATCGAGCAGATCTACGCCAGGGAGCGCGGCGCCGGGGTTGCGCCCGCAAGCTTCGTCACTCCCCGGTCGACCTTCATCCCCGATTTCGACACTCCGAGGTTCAGGCTCACGCCTGCCCACTACGCCTACGTCAAGATCGCCGAGGGCTGCAACCACCCGTGCACCTTCTGCATCATCCCGCAGATCCGCGGCCGGCACAGGAGCAGGACGGTCTCTAGCGTCGTCGCCGAGGCGCGCCAGCTCGTCTCCGAGGGCGTGAGGGAGATCAACCTCATCTCCCAGGACACCACGTTTTTCGGGATGGACACCTGGCAGGAGCGGCCGAGCCCGCGCACGCCCGTGGATTCGTCGCGGGGCGCGGCACTTACGTCTCTCCTGCGCGAGCTCAATGCGATCGAGGGGGACTTCTGGATCCGCATCCTCTACACCCATCCGGCGCACTGGAGCGACGAGCTTATAACGACCATCGCGGAATGCCCCAAGGTGGCGCGCTACGTGGACATGCCCCTTCAGCATATCAGCGACAGGATGCTCTCGGTGATGCAGCGCGAAACGAGTGGCGGGTACATCCGCGACCTCGTGCGACGGATAAGGGCGGGAATTCCGGGAATCGCCCTGAGGACCACCTTCATCGTGGGATTTCCCGGGGAGACCGAGGCGGATGTCGATGAGCTTTGCGAATTCATCCGCGAGAGCAGGTTCGAGCGGCTCGGCGTGTTCCGCTATTCGCAGGAGGAGGGCACGCGTGCGGCCAAGATGCCGGGACAGGTCCCGGCAAAGGAGAAGGAACGCCGCTGGCACCGCCTCATGGCGCTCCAGAAGGGAATTGCCGCCTCGGTCAGCGCCGCGAGCGTCGGGAAGACCGTCAAGGTCCTGGTCGATGAGGCCGGCATGGCACGAGGCGAGGCCGACGCGCCAGACATCGACGGCCGCGTGTACGTGCCTCGCGAGCTCCCCGTGGGCAGCTTCGCCAGCGTGACGATAAACGGCCACCACGAATATGACCTCCTCGCGCTTGCGTCCGGCGAAAGCCCCGCTGAATACAAGGTCGCGAAGCAGGCCCAATAGGCGCGGGCGTTAGCCCCTGGCGGCGGTGGCGAACCGGCCGATGATCCCGTCGAACGAGCCGTTGGTAAAGAAAATGACCACGCGCGGCGAGCCGCGGGGCGGGAGCGTGTCGGCCATGAGGGCGTCGTGGAGGGCGCCATTGGACCCGAACTGGCGGGCATAGACTCCCTGGGCCTCCAAGTTCCCCACCACCGCCTCCGCGTCGAAGCGTTCCTCCTCGCGCAACGCCTCGGCACGGCTGACAGCGCCTATGTAGACCTCGTCCGCATGGGCCAGCGCCCGGGCAAAGCCGGCCTGAAGTGTCCTGACGCGCGCTGTGTTGCTGCGCGGCTCGAATACGGCCGTGAGGACCGCACCGGGAAACCTTGCGCGGAAGGAGCGCAGTGTTTCGGCGAGCGCGGTCGGGTGATGTCCAAAGTCCTCGATGACCGTGAGGCCGGGCGCGTTTACGAGAATCTCCTGCCTGCGCCTCACCCCACGGAATCTCCCAAGGGCATCGAGCGAGGTGCCCGTCGGCGATTCGCCCGATAGAGCGAGGCCCGCGGCTGTGGCTGCCATCGCCGCGTTGCGGGCGTTGTAGATGCCCGAAAGAGACCACTCAACCCTCGCCCAGGGCGCACCGCGCCACATCAACCCGAAGCTCGAGCCGGCGGGTGTCTCCGCAAAATCGACGATGCGCGTGTCGTTTCCCTCATCCGATCCCACCCGGATGACACGCGTCCAGGGCATCGCTCCCAGCGCGCGCAGGTTGCTGTCGTCGCCGTTGAGCACGGCAAACCCATTCCGCGGAATGATCCTGGAGAAGTGGATAAACGCACGCTGAACGTCGGCTAGGTCCCGAAAGATGTCCGCGTGGTCAAATTCGAGATTATTGAAAACGGCAATGTGCGGCGCGTAGTGGATGAACTTGCTGCGCTTGTCGAAAAACGCGCTGTCGTATTCGTCGCCCTCGATCACAAACGGATCAGCTTCCACCCCGAGGTGGCTGCCGCTCGGAGGGTCCTGCGGAACGCCTCCAATCAGGTACCCGGGGTCGCGCCCGTTCTCGCGAAGAAGAAAGGAGGCCAAAGCCGTTGTCGTCGTCTTGCCGTGGGTTCCGGTCACAACGATGTTCTTACGTTGGTGCAGCACCAGGTCGTACAGCACCGCTGGAAGAGACGTGAATGGAAGTGCCCTTGCGTCCAGAAGCCATTCAACCTCAGGATTACCACGCATCAACGCGTTTCCCACGACGACCATGTCGGGCTTCAGCAACGCGAGGCGCTCGGCATCATAACCCTCGTGGACTGTCACCCCTGCTTCCGAGAGCACCGTGCTCATGGGCGGGTAGACACCCGCGTCAGCTCCCGCCACCTCATGCCCCGCGGCGCGCGCAAGGAGTGCCGCGTTCCCCATCGCTGTCCCACAAACACCCATAAAGTAGAGCTTCAAGTTGGCGCCATCCTTCCCAAATCTAGCCCCGGTTGGAAGCCGGTTCTTCGTGAACGTGTTGCCGGAGAAGACCGCGCCAAGGCTGCTCGTGCCGTCATTGCACCGTCAGATTCACATCCGAGTAGAGGAAGAACCTCTGCACCTCATAGGCTGCGACCGCATTCGGGCCACGCCGGACAACGATCATCCGGCCTGACAGGATTCCGGTGGCAAATCCCGCCAGCGAACTGCTTTGTACAGTCCCAGAATTTGGAGAGGCGACTATCGCATTGATTGCAGGGCCGATGTCGACCCAGGCCGTGTCGGTCTGGCTGTTGTTTGCTATCGTTAGCGAAAACTTTGGCTGCACGATTCGCTCGATCAGCAGGCGCGAGGCATTCGTGCGATTGTTTGACGAAGGCGCATTCCAAAGGGAATATTGCTCGAAAGTGAGAAGGGAACTCCACAGCGCGGGAGCCTGGGACTGCGCCGATTCCCAGCTTTGATCCCAGATGGAGTCGAAAGTCTGGGTCGCGTCGGCAGTCGGAAACACGAGCGCCCGGTAGGGCGGTACCATAAGTGAAATGAGGAGATAACGCTGCTGGCCTGCTTCTCCGGTAGGGCCGACGACAAGGCATCGCTGAACCTGGTAGGCGTTGAATGCTATCGCCGTGTACTCGCTCTTTGTAAATGCGGAATAGCTGGCGCCCACAACGTAGGAACTCACTCCGCGTTTCTGCGCAAGCTTTGTCACCCATCCGGCCGGATCCACAACTATATTCGGTGCATATACCCTCGAGGCGATACCGGTTCCCTGGTCAAATGTAGTAAACACGATCCCCGACGGAAGTCCGCTTTCCGCAACGGACGCCTCGTTCAGGTTGTTGTAGTCGACCGCGTCATAGCTTGCCTCGAAATCCCTTCGCAGGGACTTCAACGTCTCCGTTTCTGACCGGACCTGCGCATCGTCCAATTTGTTGGCCAATACCGGCACCAGCATTCCGGCCAGCACGCCCAAAATCGCAACCGCGACAAGCAGCATCAGAAGAAATTCGCCCGAGGTGCCGGTCTTCTCAGTGGATTTCATTTACGATCTCCACAACCGGCAGAACAACGGCAAGCGCCACCCCAAAAACCCAGGCGAGTACAAGAACGAGCATGAGCGGCTCGATCAACCTGAGCGCAAGGGCGACCCGATGCTTCGATTCGGACGCGTAGTAGTCAGCCAATCTGCCGAACACCTGCGGAAGGGCGCCCTCGCCGCTTTTTACAGCCAAGACAACTTCAGGGGCAAAGACGCCGGCACGTTCAAAACCACTGCCCACACTCGCATTTTCCCGGACGGATGAAATAACCCGACCGATGCCGCGCGAATAAACTGCGTTTCCCGCCACAACGGCGCAGAATTCGAGCGCCTCGACCACCCTGATGCCAGACTCGGTCAGGGCCCGGTACGTGATGCATATTCGCGCCATTGCGAGGGCCTCGACCGCCCGACGCACCACAGGCAGACGAAGCAACAGGGTATCTAAGTAGAACCTGAATCTCGGCCGGAGCGCAGTCCAAACCGCCGCGAGCGGTAGGCACAGCGCGAGCGCCGCGAAGCCCGGGTGGCGTACCACGAATTCGCTCAGGCCAAAGAAGAACCCCGTGATTCGGTTTGTCTTCGTCACGCCGATATCCCTCAGCATTTTCGCGAACCTAGGCAGTGTGAACACGCAAAGCACAAGGGACGAAGCGAGGCTGGTCGTGCACACGAGGGCTGGATACGCCATGCCGCGCGTTGATTCGCGCCTAATCTCTTGCATCTGAGCAACATATGCGCGCACGTGCCTGACACCATCGGCAAGGCGGCCAGCCGTCTCGTGTGCCGCAATGACCCCGACCATAGATTCATTGAAGACTCTGGGAAATTGCCGAAGCGATTCGCCAAAACTGCCGGTCTCCTCGATCAACAACACCACATCCGTCCACAATCCTCGACCGGCACCAGGTGGGGCGCATTCAGCGAGCGTCCGTAAGGCCGTGTTGATCCTCACGCCGCTTACGAGCATCAGCTCGAGCGAATCCAGGGCGGCCAAGAGCATCGGACTGGACATGCGCGCGCGCGAGGACGCTCCGCCCCTTCCAGATATCCTGCGGATCTCGACAACGTATGCCTTACGGTTGGACTCAATGTGTTCGCACAGGCTTGCGAGGTCGACGGCGTCCAGCTTCATCGCTCGGCGCCGACCATTGCGAGCTATGTACCTTGCGTGGAATCGCGGCATGGCTTCAACCATCTGCCGTGGACACCGTCGTGCGCCGCCCCAAAGGGATCACGAAATATGAGCCATTTCGTTCGAGCATGACGCCGCTTGCGACGACGCTTGCCACGCTGAACTCGCCAAGGGAATCGCCCCGTCTAACAATGCGTCCATTTAATATGGCAACCGATCCACCATCGCCTCCGGTGATGATCCCGCCGCACTGAAAGACGGTGTCTCCGCCAACGACCTTCGGGTAGATGCGTATCTCCCACGGATTTCGAATGCCGGCGATCTTTGGTGGGCTGCCTTGTTTAGATGGACCCGTGACGATCCTGCCTTGGGCGTCAGGCCAACGAGCTTCCGCGGGAACTGTGCGCGTGGTTGATTCTCTCGTCGGGGACGGGGCTACACGCCCCTCTGGCAAACTGGGAATCCCGAAAGCAAATACATCGCGCGGCACAGTTGCCGACACGGCAGCCGCGTTCACCGTACCGACAAGCGTCACAATGGATTCTGTCGGAGGGCCGGATAACACAAGACCCGTAATTGATTGAGCATTATGGGCGGCCGGCACGTAAGACCACGCCTTCTCGTTTGAATCGGGCGCCGCAGGCCCAAGCATGGCAGTCAGGATCAGCGAAGGCATTAGCATTATTGTTCTCCCAAGCTGAAATTGACCTCGATCCTAACATCTGGAAGCAAGTGCTCCAACAAGGAGAATTGCGCACCGTGAAGCCTGAACTGTCTCGACCTGCATCCCGTCACATCGCCCGCCCTCGAGGCGCCGGCGTTGATCAACGCCTGTTCGACAGCCTCGATGCCGGCCACGATGCCATACGCCCTGATGCAACCGACAATCTCTCTAAGCACGCAGAGTGCGCTCTCCTCGTCGGCAGAAAGTACGTCGTATTGACCCACGTGGTCATTCGGATTCATGGTCGCCGACTCAGTCATTTGGCCGTGTCCTCAACAGCATTACGGGCCTGTTCCACGGCCACCGCCAACGCGTCGAGGGCGGCTCGCTGGCGAACGAGCCTGCCCGAGAGCTTGGTGACCTCCCTTTCCCTGAGTGCGATTTCGTTGAGCAGGTCTTCGCGCTTCTTTTCGAGGTCCGCCAATTCTCGGCGTATCACTTCGCCTGCTCGGGCCGCCTTTAGCCTCTCCTTCAATTTGGATGCCTGTTCGGCATCGTTGGTGAACACCTGAAGAAATACCGGATTCCCATATAGTTGGGCGATTTCTTCCACCGCAGCCTGCATCTTATCGAGCATCTCCCCATACCTTTTGTCGGCCCTTCGTTCCGCATCGAGCCCGCCCGTAACCGCCCTGGCGGAGACGGAGGAGGGCTGAACGGCTGGCACCGAAGAGGGGGCTGAAGGCTCGCTGCTATCCAGGACATCCGGGCAAAGCATTATCGCCGTGCTGATGATGAATAAGGCTTTCATGGAGCGAATCCGGAGCGGCGGGCATGGATTGCCACCACGATCTTCACGAGGTCCACAGCGCGGTGTTCCCTGTTGCCGCTAGACTTCATTTCAATACTGGCAATCCCGATCCCGGGAAGTTGCTCCGCGGTCTTGACCGCCTCGATGATTCGAGGCCAGTCGGTAGCGGCGGGTGAAACCAGCAAGAAGGTTCCGACCTGGAACGAATACCCATCTAGAATGTCCTTTGGCCCCGCTTCCGCCGTCCAATCTTTGCCGAACTGGCGAACAATGCGCTCCCAGGCATCCTCCGGCCCCAACCGGTCCTGAAAACTGCCTACACGCGCACTGAGCGCGTCGAGCCTTGAGTCCTCGCAATCCGATTTGGCCGCTATCCGACCGGACAGGTCGTCCTCGAGATGCACTGCTCGACGCCGCTGCTCAATCTTTTCAGCGGCTATGTGCAGATGCGCAAACATCATCGCGCAAGCAGCAACTAGTCCGGTCGAGCTCAAGGCCGACGCCCGCATGGAATAGGCAACACCTCTCGTCATGGTTGAGCCTCCCCATATTGCCCGCGGACCCGGAGCCTGCCGGCCCTCGCATCGTATACCCACCCTTTGTCCCGGTCAGGTACAAATCCGCACCGCTC
>OBLW0100003683.1_pt1 | contig 11878 bp, 8 predicted proteins | sample 1520161 | NCBI WGS metagenome assembly OBLW01 (sample SAMEA3539309, study PRJEB22396) | soil metagenome | biome: tundra; feature: field; material: soil | place: USA | collected 2010-05 | depth 0.15 m
CCGGACACCTCATCATGGTTCTTCTCCACGGGTGGAACAACTTCTATTCCATGGTTACCGGGTGGAAGCGGGACCCTGAGTATCTGGGGTAAAGGAAAAGAACTGGACCACGGATCGACACGGATGTTCACGGATTTTTTCTTAGTGTCGTGCTCGTTTCATGAATGTGTCATCCTGAGCGGAGGCGCTCGCCGCGAGCGCCGGAGTCGAAGTATCCCTATACCTTCCAGGATCTCTGCTGAAGAAACGACGCTCGGGTAGTGCGGGCCTTCAGCTGAGGCGCCGCCGTTCGCCGCGGGCGATCTTGACGCCAGCCTAAAGGCTGGCTCTACGCGGTCTACACCACCTAACCTATAAGCCCTGTCTTGCACAGTCCACTGTGCCCACTACTTGAAGCTGACGATGTCGAGCGACAGCGGCATGCTACGCGTGAGTGCCTTATCTCCCATGGTTTCGATGGGAAGGTCCGATGCTTTGTGGATTATCGTGTTATCCAACTCGTCGAGGTTCATCTTGATGCGTCCCTGCAACTGCATGCTATCGAAAACAAACGGCAACGAGGTCGCATCCAGCGAAGATGGACGGTCCATCACCTGGAAATGCAAGTGCGGCGCGTCGGTATTTCCCGAGTTTCCCAGCAAACCAATCTTTTCGCCTTGCCGCACGTAGTCGCCGACGTGAACCAGAATGCTGTTGGGAACCAGGTGGGCGTACATCACATATCGCCCGTAGCCCAGATCGAGAATCACCCGATTGCCCGCGATCTGCGCAATGGTCAAGTCGTCCGGAGTTTTGCCAGGCGGTTCGTTGGGGAGATCGCGCATCACCTCGACAACTGTGCCCGGGGCGACCGCGAGAACGTCGACGCCATAGTCCAGCCATTGCTCCGGCTTCTTGCCGTCTCCCGTGTAGGCGTGCCCCTGCGCATCCACTTTGATCCAGTCGATGGCAAATCCTTCACTCGGATCCAGCGTCCCGTTCATCGGGTTGGTCACGAAACGATGCGGCCCGATCTCCAGGCAACAACCGTTCGAGTCCACCCAGCCGTCTCCCTTCATCGGAGGACTCAACACAATCGCGTCCATGCTGCTTACCTTCACCGGCCGGCTCACCACCACGGACTTGGGCATGCGCTCGACCTGCGGGATGGAAACGGTCACGCGGTGCGCAATGGCGTGCGGCACCTGGCTGGGATCTGCGTAGGTGACATCGAAGAACATCACGCCGGACTGGCCCCCCGGAATCTCGGTCGAGTAGTTCGCCTTGTCTTGGGTAGTGGGCAGGGAAAAAAGCTTGACCTGGCCAGTCACGTCTTCGTTCTTGATGCTGAGCACGCGGTTGCTACCCGTGACTTTGTTGTCCTGCGCAGGATCCACCACTTCCACCGAATTGATGGTTGCCGGGAAACGCCACACGTTGGTGAACATCAGTTCGTACGCGAGATGAGTAAGGCCATCCGATCCCTTCACGGGATAGATACCACTCCCCAACACATGCCACACCAGAGGCCCGATCTCGAGCGGATACCTCATGCCGTCGCCATCCGTGATGGGTTTGAAGTAATCGGTCTTCGCCGGCGCTTCTGTCTTGCCTTGAGCGAAGCTCAACGAGTGGCACAGCCCGAGTATCGCGAGTACGAATAATGCAATCGTTGACCTGACGCGGACGTTCGATTTCATCTTCCTTCACCTTCCTCTAGTTGGCACAAGCCCGCGCATCTTGCCACAGTCCCGCAGTTGCTTCAAGTCGAAACACCGGCCATCGCTGCCAGAGTTTTTGTGTGCGCTGACGATTGCATGGAGCGGAAGGGCGAAAGCGCGCGTGTATGGGGATGCCGCTGCGGGTTCGCATTATCAACCCTTTAATTGTCCCGCCCCAGCCAAAACCAGGCTGGAACGGGGTACCCCATGTTTATCACTCGGGCCACGCGCCAGAACTACCCCACCCAAGCAAAAGAAGCTTGTGTGGGCACCCTCGGAGTGACTGCTCCTTCTGTCCCGGTTGAACCTTGCGTCTGGTCAGCAAAGCTCGGGCACGACCGCTTTTATTGCACCGGGGCCCAACTCTTGTCGGGATTGAACTCGGTTATCGCTTTTGCCAGCGTGGCGGTATCCTTCCCGAGGTCCTTCTCGTACACGACTCCGTTCTGGTTGATGATGAAGGTCGTGATGCCCGTATCGCCGTACTTCTCAGGATAGGCGACGAAGGCGAAGCCTCCGGTCATCTTTCCGTTTACGACGTAATCTTTAGCGCCGCCTTTGGCGTCCGCGCCCTGTTTGGTGAGAGTGTGATAGAAGTAGCCGTGAAATGGCTGCTGCTTGTTCGCTTCCAGCGTCAATCCTTCCGTGGCAGCAGCATACGCTGCCAGCGGCCCAAGCGGGCTCTTAGGCTGTCCCTCTGGCGACTTCCAATACAACCCGTTCTGCTTGCCTTCGTCGCCGATAAGCTTCTGCGCGTACTGCTTTACGCCGTCGTGACGTTGCGAAAAATATTCGGCTTGGGCATCCGCCATGGCGGCAACTACGTCCATCGCGGCCAATTCGTTATCGCCGATACGCCGCGAAAGAATCTCGTCTTTTCCCGCCGCGGTGTCGAAGTACCATTGTCCGGAACTGTTCTTCTTAAGCGGGATTGGAAAAGGATTATTGTCGGCCCCGAGGTAGAGCACTTGGCTTCCATCGGTCTGTTTGCGCCAGCGATTCATCGTTCCATAGGCTGATACGAAATGTTCGAACGACATCTTGTCCTGCGCTGTATCCCCGGAGAAGATAATGTCCTGCGATCCCGGACCGAAGATCGCGACCAATGCGTCGTGACCACCCGCTTTCGCCGCTTCCACCAACTCTTTGCCGGCATCCTCGGCCGACGCGAATGTCTTCTGCGCGGCTTCCGTAGCGGCGTGCTTCTCCGATTTGTTGCACGAGGCGAAGGAAATCACCAGGGCGAGGAGTGCAAAGACCACGCAACACCGCAAAATCATGACCTTGACGTGCGACATTCCCATCCTCCAAACGTTGTACTTCATGGTTGACGGCTGAGTTTTCTGCGGTACATCGGCAGCTAATCCAAGCCATGTCTCCGGTGTCACCTCCGGCCACCGCCGCCGCCGAAGCTGCGACCGCCACCGCCCCAGCCTCCGCCGCCACCGCGGCTTGCCCAGCCGCGAGAGCTGGCCGAGCGATCTCCCCAGCCTCCGCCGCCGGCGCCGCCCGAGGAACCGGAGCGATCTCCAAAGCCGCTGAAGGCCGTCGATCCGCGGCCGCTTCCACTTCCACTGCCTCCCCAACCGCGGGAGGAAGCGGAATCGCCGCTATGATCGGCGTTTGCGTTCTGCCGGTTGGCATTATTCACGTTGACCGTGTTGCCGCTCACATTCGTATTGTGGGTGTAGTTATTGGCGTGATAGCCGCTGCTGTTGTAACCATTGTTGTAGTGGTTGGCATTGTTGTAGCCGTTGCCGTAGTAACCACCATGCCACGCGTTGTTTCCGTAGTAAGGGTGGTTACCGTAGTACACCCCACCGCCGTGATACCAGTTGCAGTTCCAACTGCTGTATCCCCAACCGCAGCAACCTCCGCCCATCATTGCGCCAACCGCCATTCCGGCCCCAAAGGAAAGAAGGCCCGTCGCCACCAGGTCACCGGTGCTGTATCCGGGAGTGACGTAAGCTGTTCCGTAAACCACCGTTGGGTTGTATTCCGGAACATACACAATTTGGGGATTTGTAGGCTGGATGACAATCGTCTGCGGCGTCTGTTGCACCACCGTGATCTGAGAACCGGACTTGAGATTACCGGCGGCCTTGGCCTGGGCGCGCAAGGTCTGGACGGCGGCCATTACGTCGGACGACTGGTTGTGATAGGCCTCTCCCAATTGCGAGGTCCACGACAGGTTCTGCGCCATATTATTCAGCACGGAAGGAAACTGAGTGAGCGCCTTGACGCTGGGGTCCCAGGTTTGTTTGTCCACCGCCTGACCCAAGGCTGAGCCGGTGAGGTTTTTGTTTTGCTGAAGCCAGTAATTGGCGACCGCGATCTGGTCCGCGAAAGTCGCTCCGCTGAGAATCTGGGCCACCAACGCGTCCGGATACAGTGCGATGGGAGCCACCAATGCCTGCAGCTCTTCAGCGGTCTCGGGAGTGCCTTGGCCCGAATACCCAGACGAGGGTGCTGACGCGGGCGCCGCTCCCTGGCTTTGGTACATCATTGCAGCGTCGGCCCCGGACCCCATCGTGGCCACAATCAGAACCAAACACAGGGCGACGGACAATGTCTGCCTCTTCAACGTCCTATCTGTCATTGATTTCCTCCTTGGAGACGCATCGGGGCCGGAGCGCGGCCAGTACGGCCGACGGCCTGCCCGGCCATTGTAGCCCATTGCTCTCGCACTCGCCCGAGCCACTCTTGCTTATCTGACCAAGTAGCCTTGCCTACTGGAGAAATCTTAGGTATGCCAATGGAAAACTTCAAGGGCAATGCGCGAGTCTCCGACGCTGCCGGAATCCCAAAAGAAAACTCTCAACAAACACGGTGCCTTTTTGGGAATATGCAGGAGTAGAAATTGAGATTCAAAAAATTGAGATTCACCCTTGCATCTCGGTATAGTGAAGAGTTATGTTCATCGGTACTGAGTAATACATCCCGGATCAGGGGCCTGACCAGAACCACCAAAGTGTCGTTTCTGGTATTCGATCAGGCGGTCACGCTTCTCGAAGCCAGTTCTTAAAGATCACGGGTTTTCGGAGGAAGCACATGCGAACCAGCCGCTCTACCCTTTTGTTTGCTTTTGCGCTTTTATTCATGGCAGCATCCCTCATTGCCCATGCGCAAACGGCCCTGCAATTTGTATCGTTGCCAGCTCCGTGCCGTCTCATTGATACTCGGCAGACCGGCGGCCCGATTCAGGGAGGAACCAAGCGAGATTTCCCCATACTGCAAGAGGGCTGCAACATTCCGGCCATAGCGGCAGCGTATTCCCTCAACGTCACAGTCGTTCCTCCAGGACCTATGTGGTTCTTGACCATTTGGCCTGCGGGACAACCTCAGCCTACGGTATCCACTTTGAACTCCTACGATGGCCGGGTTAAAGCCAATGCGGCTATCGTGGATGCGGGCACCAATGGAGCGATTAGCGTATATGTCTCCAGCACCACAGATGTGGTGTTGGATATCAATGGCTACTTCGTGCCGGCGACCGATAGTGCGCTGGCGTTTTATAGCTTAACGCCGTGTCGCATTGCAGACACGCGGCTCGCCGGTGGCGGCGGCCCCATTCCAGGTGGAACCTCGCGTAATTTTCCCGTGCTCGACGTTCCTGGCTGCACCGTACCGTCGACTGCGGCGGCCTATTCGCTAAACATCACTGCGGTACCACCCAGCGGCCCGTTATATGTCTTGAAAGCGTATCCAGCGGGTGGTTCGGTGCCCGCTGTTTCCACTCTGAATGACTACACCGGAACAGCTGTGGCTAATGCAGCGCTGGTAGGTGCGGGCACGAACGGTGAGATTTCTGTTTGGGCGTCGAACAATACCGACGTCGTCATCGATATCGACGGCTACTTCGCGCCACCGGTGACGGGCGGACTGGCGCTCTCGCTCTATACCATCACCCCATGCCGGGTTATCGACACGCGGAGCGGCGGTGGACAGCCATTCAGCGGACTTCTGGTGCCGCCGGTGGATGTGGAACACAGTGCGTGCGCGCCGTCGGCCCAGGCGCAGGCCTATGTGCTGAACGCAACGGTATTGCCGGTAGGAGCATTGGGATTTCTCACGCTGTGGCCGGACGGTGAGCCGCAACCCGGGTCATCAACATTGAATGCCTGGGACGGCGTTGTCACCAACAACATGGCGATCGTGCCTACCAACGATGGCAAGATCAATGCTTATGCGGCAGGCGCCACGCAGTTGGTCCTCGATATGTCCGGATACTTCGCGCCGCTCCCGGCTTTGATCGTTACTACCACTTCGTTGCCCGGGGGAACGTTGAGTGTGCGTTACAGCAGCACACTAGCGGCGTCAGGCGGAGAACCACCCTACAACTGGAGCATCATTGGTGGCAGTCTGCCGCCGGGATTGGGATTGAGCTCGGCCGGCGTGATCTCCGGAACGCCCATCGCAGGCGGGATCTACAACTTCACGGTGCAGGTAGCCGACACCCTAGCGAACACGGCGAGTGCAATGCTGAGCATCACCATCCAGACTGGACCACTGGTCATCACCACGACCCAGTTGCCTGCGGGAACCGTACTAGTGCCGTATACCGCCGCCTTGGGCGCCAGTGGCGGAACGCCGCCTTATGGCTGGAGCGTCATATCGGGTACGTTGCCGATCGGCTTGACCCTGGACAGCAGCGGCCTGATTTCAGGGACCCCAACGGTGGCGGGGGCCTCGAATTTCACGGTGCAGGTGCAAGACTCATCGTCGCCGCCGGTGTTGGCCACCGCTCCTCTTGTCATCACGATCAACGGGGCAACCACCAATGCCGCCCTCACCGGCCCTTACGCCTTCTCGTTTAATGGCTACAACAATGGAAGTCCGGTTTTTATGGCCGGAAGTTTCATTGCGGACGGGAACGGCAACATTACCAGCGGCGTGATTGACATCAATAGCGCGACCGGCGGGTTGCAGCAACAGGTCCCTATAACCGGAACGTACTCCATTCAAGCCAACGGACTAGGCACGCTGACATTAACGACTCCCCTGCAAAGTCTTGTCTTCGCGGTAGCGGTTTCCAACAAGGGGATCTCGGGTACTTCACGCAACGGAAATCTGATTCAGAGAGATCCGGCCAATCCGGCCTCGTACGGTTCCGGCGTCATCCTGCTGCAAAACTCTCTCAACTTCAAGCTTTCCTCCCTTGTGGGCAATTATGCGCTCGGCTATTTCGGCATTGACCCCTCGCTCAATCGTCTTGCCGGGGCGGCTGCCTATCAAATGGGTCAGACCGGTAACCTGACGAACGGGGTAGGAGACGTCGATGACAACGGCGTTCACACTACCACGACGTTTACCGGCACATTTAGCGCGGTGAACCCCACCACCGGCCGTGGTACGGCGACGCTCATCACCAACGGATCTCTCACGACTCACTATGCTTTCTATGTTGTTTCTTCGGTGCAGATCATCATGGTCTCAACCGATCCGATCGGGGCCCCAGCCAACCTGACTGTCTGGTCGATAGCGCAGCAACATTCCACTTCGTTTACCAACTCGTTCTTGCACGGCGTGAGCGTGCTCGAAGTCAACGGAACGGACGTCACCGTTCCTGAAGCCGAGGCAGGATTGCTCACAACCGATGGCCAAGGCAACGGGAGCATTAGCCTCGACCAGAATGACGGTGGAACGCTGACCCAGTTGCACAACTCGGGAACTTACACCGTGGCTGCGAATGGGCGGGTGACTCTGTCGTCGAGCTTCGGAACCAATCCACCGGTTCTCTACCTCGTCGACCGCAACCAGGGGTTCGTGGTTGGTACAGACAGCTTGGTCACATCGGGAATCCTGGATGCGCAATCTGGCTCATCGTTCACTAACTCATCGATACTGGGTACGTACCTGGGAGGTACGGTCGCTCCCGCGCTTTCCTCGGTTACGAACGCTGTGAGTTGGGCGTTTTCGGACGGGAACGGCAACATCAACCTGTCCGAACTTACCAGCGGTCCGGGCGGTCCAGGCTCGGGCCAGTTCCCGGACACTTACCAGGTTGACGGTACCGGAAGAGCCGACTTGACGCTGAACGGAAGCCCGGCGGGCATCATCTATGTAGTGTCGCCGCAGAAGTTCGTTCTGCTTCCCAACGGTGTCAGCCCGATCCTGAGCACCTTTACTCGAGGATCGGCAAACTAGAGGCATGAGAAAGCCCCGGCTCAACACCGGGGCTTTCGTCTCTCTCGCTCCCTCCCAGGCAATCTTGACTACCGCGCTTCAGCCGCGACTGCCCGCCGCTTCGGTTGTCCCCTCATAGCGAAGAAAAGGATGTACAGATAGCAGATCACGGGCAGCACAAAGGCGTGATGGATCCCGATGCGGTCAGCGATGAACCCTTGCGCCAGCGGGATGACAGCACCGCCCACGATGGCTGTATTTAGCAGGCCCGAGCCTTCTCCGGTCAGCGGTCCCACTCCCTCGATGCCCAGTGTAAAAATAGTGGGGAACATGATGGAATTGAAAAAGCCAACCAGTAGGATGCTGCCCATGGCGAAATAACCTCCTGTCAGCATCGACAGGCAAACCAGAAGGGCGCAAGTAATCGCATTAAAGCCGAGCACCACGCGCGCTGGGGTCCTCTGCAGTACGGCCGACCCGAGGAAGCGGCCGACCATGGCGCCGCCCCAATACACCGTGAGGTACTTGGCGGCGGTTTCCAGACTCAGGTTCCCGATCTCGGCCTCGTGCATGTAATTCACTAGAAAACTGCCGATAGCGACTTCGGCTCCTACGTAGGCGAAGATGCCAAACGCTCCCATGACCAGGTTGCGGTGCTGCCAGATGCTGTCGTGCGCCCCTGCCTCCACAGCGTGGCCGCCTTCGGCCTCGGGAATGTGCGGCAGATTGAATTTGCCGATCACAACCGCGAGCAGCACTAAGGCGATCATAATCATTATGTATGGCAATTTCACCGACGACGCCTGCTCGACACGGTAGGCATGCAGCACGGCGGGGTTCATGGCAGCGATCTCCGCCGCCGTCTTCGGAGTTGTGGCGAGAATCAGGATTCCACCAAACACCGGCGCAATGAAGGTACCGAACGAGTTAAAAGCTTGGGTCAACGTAAGACGGCTGGAGGCGGTTCGCGCCGGCCCCAACAGCGCAACGTATGGATTGGCGGAAACCTGTAACGCAGTGATTCCCGCCGCCAGAATGATAAGCGCCGCCAAAAAAAGCGGGAATGACGGAGCACTGGCAGCCGGAACAAACAGCACCGCTCCCAGTCCCATCGTCAACAGTCCAGCCACCATCATCCACTGATAGCCGATGCGCTCAATGATGAATCCCGACGGAATGGAAAAGACCGCGTACGCGCCGAAGAAAGCCAACTGCACCAGCATGACCTGTGCGTAGCTGAGGTCGAAAATCGACTTCAAGTGCGGAATCAAGATGTCGTTCAGGCAGGTGAGAAATCCCCACATGAAGAAGAGAGTCGTCACCATCGCCAGGGGGCCGCGGTAGTTCTTGGCAGTGTCCGGGGCGCTGACGGTATCCGTACTTTGCTGGGTTCCTGGTGCCATGCTCACCTTTGGGACTTAGATGTAAGGAACAGCCGGAATTGTATCCCGCCACAACTCCATGCGCAGCAGAAAAGCTCGAAAAACCGGAGCATCGGCCGTGGAGCAGCCGGGATCCCCAACGAGCGCCGACTTTGCGCTTGTAGGGGTGGAAGTTTTCACCATTGCCTTACCGGCGCAGAGTGTGGCGGAGATCGAATGTCTATGGACGGATCGCAAACATGCAGTCTGCAACTGGCTAAATCCTGGTGCCAGTGCCGAGGAAGGTTTAAACGCTGCCAGCTTTCCCGGATACTCTTTCCACCGCCGAACATTGTGACCAATCCGGTAACCTTCCTTTACCTCATTGATCTTGTCCGCCGACAAATTGTCCAGGCTCTCGGTCAGGCGCTGGGCCAGCGCACCTCGACGGAGTCAACCTTGGTCTCCTTGCCGAGGCCGACGTGCACGCGCATGTCGCTGTTGGAAACGTAGCTTGAACCGCTGCGCACTTCATCCACCAAGAGCCGTTTGCCGGCTCTGACCGTGATGCGCGCGCCGATGCCGTCGCGATTGGAATTCGTGCCGATCATCTTGAACGCGATCCAATGGTTCGCGTACTTGACCTGGTTTTCCAGCAGGCTTGGGCGTCTACAGCGACCTCAGAAAGTTCAGAATATCCTGCTTCTCATTTTCGGTGAGATGGTTGAATCGGGTCATGACGCCGTTAGCTTCGGAGCCCGGGCTGGCGTGCTGTGCAATCGCTTCCACCAGGTCCTGGGTCCGTCCATCGTGCAGAAAGAAAACTCGCTGACCTATTCCCCAAAGCGGGGCGGTCCGAAATTCGTCGGGCCCGGCGCTGCCCTGGATAATATCGTCCGTCAGCTTGGAACCCATATGGTGCACCAAGAGGTCCGAATATAGGTTCGCGTCCTTGTTGCTCAGAGCTTCTCCATAATAGGACACGGTAGTCCTCATGGTTTGGATATGACAAAGCGCGCATCCCACGCCGATAAACAGGCGATGTCCGCTCTGGACTGACGGTGGACAGCGGTCGCCTTCGCAGGCCGGAGTAGGTTGGTCCAGATAACGCATGTAGTTTCCAAACTGCACGATGTCACTGGGAACGGCAGTAGGGTCAGCGCCGGTTTGCGCCATGTGCGTCCCATCCTCCGGTGTGGCATTGAATAAGCAGTTTGTCGGTGGAGGCATGGGCGCATAGCCACGTTCGCTGGGAAATACTTCGTTACTGACTCCCATTTCTACGCTGTAAGCCTCGGCGGCAAATAGTTGGAGCGACTTGTTCTGCGCCTTCCATCCAAAGCGCGAGATGGTTCCGTCATTCGGGTTGCGATTGGGATGACCGGCTATACCCAGGGCAAGCTTCGTGGCGGAAGCCGACACCATGTTGCGTTCAATCGTCGCGTCGGGAATGTTCTCGATCAATCCACCACCAAACAGCGGAGTTGGAATGCGATAGCTCAGGTTCCCGAGTTGGCCCATCTTCTCGAAGTCCGGCTGTGAAAGTTGGCAAGTCTGCAAGTGTCCGCTGATCCCGGGAGTGTTGGTTGCATCCACTCGACCTTGAATCGTGAACAGATCATGCACTCCGCCATCCCGCTGGCCGCTGAGAACGCCACCGGGATTGGGGAAGTACTTGAACCGCGCTTCCCTCACCGGCCCGTCTTCGCTGATGAAGAACGGTATGTTGTTGCTGGCTCCATCCAGGTTGGCTACCGCGATCTGCGGGTTCGGTCCAAGAAATGGGAAGGCAGTGCGGCTTGGACTCGAGCCTCCGGTCGCAGGTTGCGCGTGACAACTGGCGCACTGGTTGCCGTTGAAGCCGGGTCCCAGCCCCTTGCCGGTTTCCTCGGGCAGATTCCCACCTACCGAGTCCACTTCCAGGAAACGCGACAACGCATTATTGAAGAAGCGTTGCTGAGCGGCGGTTAGGCCTCGCACCGGTTGCCCGGCGTCGACCTTGCCGCCCCGCGGTCCAGGGTCGCGAGCAATGAACTGTGCGTCTAGATGAACTGCAAGAGCCAGCACACCGGAGAGGAGAGAGAAGAAGAGGAATGCCAGTGCGAATCGGTTATCTTTCATGGGCCCAATCGATTCTCCGCGATGGCAGTCGCGAATTCAAGATAAATGTTCTTGATGATATAAGGGGGTGCTGCGTAACCGCCTGAGAAGCCGTAAAGAATGCTCTCCGTCCAGCCGCTACCTGAAGGCGTCAGCTCGTAAACAGTGCCGTAGTTAGAACCACCCCCTGCGGACGTAGTGCCGTAGATGTTACCCGCCCGGTCGAAAAGGAGGTCGCCATCTTCGGGTTCAGCCCCGTCAGTATCTCCCGCGAAAGCATAAAGCACGGTCTCCGTCCAGGGGCAGAGTGAGGTCCTGCAAGCTGTCGGCGACGGTCTGAGATTGAAAACCGTGCCGTGGTCGCCACCGTTGCCGCCAAGTATGGTCGTGCCGTAGAGAGTGCCGTTCGGGCCAAAGATTACTCTGGCTAATGGATGCGACCCGTCGCTGCCCCCGGTAAAGCTGTGCAGGGGGTTGAGCGTCCAAGCCGGAGTCGGTGCCTCCCCGAGTCTTTGCGAAAGATTCTGCAAATGCTAGTCAATTTCTAGAATACCCACTCCTTCGGGGCGGCTAGTCTCGATACTATGTGTC
>OBLW0100003684.1_pt1 | contig 11877 bp, 10 predicted proteins | sample 1520161 | NCBI WGS metagenome assembly OBLW01 (sample SAMEA3539309, study PRJEB22396) | soil metagenome | biome: tundra; feature: field; material: soil | place: USA | collected 2010-05 | depth 0.15 m
TGCGACGAATCATTCGGGAGGAACTGAAGTCAAACGCGGCATGAAGATTGCCCATGGCCTGGATGTATCTGAAGATTGGCCTACGGCAGCGACCCAGCAACAGCCTTGGCCCAATGGAAAGAAAATCCCACTTCAAGACCGTTCAACGGGAATGTGTACCGCTTACTGACTTCGGCGGCGAATAGAGGGGCAGAAAGGAGTCGTTCTTGCTCGCATCTCGAAGCTTGCCTGCGCTGTCCAAGACCCAACGGTGATCGATCCGGCATTGGTTTGCCGTATTAGGTTCCAAGACAATCTCACCAGCATTGGTCGTCCCGGCCACCGCGAACGACGTACCGCACTTGACCTCCTTCAAGTGCGACAAGCCCTGCTGGACGGCAATTTCCACATGGGGGCCGCCTCTCTTGAAGTCGAACACTTGAACGAACGAGTACTTGCCGCCTTCGGAGAGCACGCCCAAAATGTGTTGGCCGTCGTTCGAGAAACCGTCTAGATGAACCGAGACCCTTCGCCCCCAGTCAGCGATACTGTTGGTGAAACCGTAGCCTGTATCAGGTGCTTCTTCGTGGCCATCGGGAAGTGTGATGTGAAGGTGATACTCCGCCATGCACTGGTGTGAATTCTTTCCGTGGTCGTCATGAGTTTGGACCTTAAGCACGGCGACGACGCCACCCGGTCCGGTCTTACTGCGGGTCTCTATGTCTGCCACGTTGGAACAATCTATGGATTGGCCGGAAGCATAGTGAATTGCCGCTAGGAAGAGCCACGCTCTGGTGATTCTGATCGAAACCACGATCTCACATTAGCATTCATGAGCCAAGACGACGCCCACTGGGTCGGATAATCATTGAAAAACGGCGTTATCGTAGATTGCCCCAAATGGCCGTTCGAGGCGGATCAATCGGGTAAAGTCACGGTCACGCAATCAGCGGAGCTGCCCCGGTGCGTAACGTGGGAGCGACTATCGAGGCCGCTCAACGCAGGAACGGCGCATCGCTCGTGAGCGATGCGCCGGTTGGCTGGGGTACGCTTTGGTTCGGATCGATTTACTTCTTCTTCCTGAGGTAGATGGTGCCGTTGTAGGTTTTGAAGGTAGCTTCGGTGCCGCCTCCGTTGATGGTGCCGGTGATGGTGCGGTCCATTTTCACTTTGAATTTGCCGTCGGCCGTATCGTTTTGCTGAGTGATGGCTCCGGGGCCGAGTTTGAAATCGAAGTCGCTATAGATTTCTCCGTGATCGGTGCGCAGTTTCACGTTGGCCTTGAAATCGGCCGGTAAAGTGACGTCGATGGTGCCGTTCATGCTGCTGAAGGAGAGTGGCTTGCTCGCGTCCACGCTATCCATGGTGATTTTCATGGCGCCGTTCATGGTATTGGCCAGCACGGAGCCGGACACGCTGGTCAAGGTAATCTTGCCGTTCATGCTGTCGACGTCCAATTCGCCCTTGACGCCTTCGACGGCGATTTCGCCATGCATGGTGTGCAGCTTGAGCGAGGTTTCGGGCGGCACGGAGATCACCAGTGCGGCGGATTGGGAGTGTTGCATGCGGACGGTCACCACGTTGTCTTCTTCCTCCACCGAAAGGCCGCGCTGGGGTAGGTCGAGGCGCTTCAGGCCGTCGGCCGCCTTGTCGCGCTCGCGGTCGCGGTCGCGCTCCGCGTGGCGGCCGTCGGCGCGCGCCTCCACGATCACTTCCTTGCCGGCGTAGCTCTTCACGGTGATGGATCCGCCCATCAGGTTCACGTCCACCTTGCGTGCGTGCGTGGTATTGCGCGCGGGTACAACCACCCGTTCGCTATCGGCATCCTGTGCCAGGCCGAGTGAACAGACCATCAAAGTCATGCCCAGAAGGGCGCTGTATTGTCGCATGATATTTTCCCTTTTCAGATTGTCTTGGAGTGCAGCCGGATGCTGCCGTTGAGCGTGTCGAAAGTCAGTTCCGGTCCGCCCTTGCCGGCGCGGCCGGCCATCTTGCGGTCCGAGCGGTAGACGAACTTCCCGCCGCTGCTATCCCCCGCCACGGTTTGCGGCAGCGCGGTGACTTCGAAATCCGTATATATGCCGCCGTTGAGCTTCTTGAATTTGAGGTCGGCGTTCAGCCCGTTCTGGAACCAGACGTCCACGCTCCCGTTGAGGGTTTTGAACTGCGAGGCCTTGGCCGGGTTCTTGCTGAAGGCGACCTTGACCTTACCGTTGAGCGTGCTGACGAGCCCGGAGCCGGCGACGTCCTCCATCTCGATGCCGCCGTTGAGGCCGTGGATGTCGTAGTCGCCGGTGGTCTTCTTTACCACGATGCCGTTATTGAGGGCCTTCAGATCGAGAGCGGTGTCGAACGGCACCTGCACTTCGAAATCGAACACGACGCGATACCCGTAGTAGCTTTCGCCGCGGTAATTGGTGCCGTTGGCGGTGCGGAATGGCCCGTCTTCGTAGAGCCGGACGAAATTGCCCTGCTGCGACATATCCATCTTGACGTCGCGTTTGGCCTCCGCCATGGCCTCGCTCGAATCGGCGTAAATATGCTTTTCGATGGATACCTGCACCTGGGAGCCAGCGGCGCCGGTGACGTGAATAAAGCCGTGAATATTGTCCACCAGCAGCTTTCTCGCGGCGCTGCCGGCGGCGGTATCGAAGGTGCGCCGGATAGTCTCTTTCTCGTCGAGCTTCCAGTGGTGGTCGTCGTCCCAGCCACCGGCTGCCAGCGGCAGGGCGGCCATCATCAGAATCAGTGAGCTTCTCATCGTTGCGTCTCCATTTTGCGCAGCGCCCAGGCCGCGCGCTGCCGCACCATTTCATCCGTCTGCATGTCCCTGGAAATTCTTGCCAGGCCGGGCGCGACATCGCGCGCGTTCCACTGCACCAGCATGTCGATGAGAGCGATCTGCACGAGCGGGGAATCCTGCGCCGGGATGGAGTTGACCATGGCGCGAGCGACGTCCGGGTCGGAGGCGAACTTCTGGAGCGCGTCCACGGCGGAGAGCCGCACGTTGACGTTGCTGTCGTGATTCACCGCCTGGAGCAGGGCGTCGAGCACCCGCGGGTCGGGCTGCGCGATCTTCTCGCTGTAGGTGACGCCTCGCATGCGCGCACTGGGGGATTGCTGCTGCAACATGGAGAGCGCCACCATCTGGTGCAGGCTCTCCACCTGGCCGCGGAGTTGGGCCATCTCGGAATTGCCGGCGGCGTCCGACGGCGGCAAGTAGCGTCCGCCGAGGACGCCGGCGAGCAGGAGGCCGGCCGCGGCCGCAAACTGCCACACAGGTTGGGCGAGGAACCACGCCATCCGGGGCTTGTTCCGCACCGGCGCGGCCGGCGTCGCTGCCGTCTGGGCGGCCGCCATTCCGGCCTGGTAGGCGGCCAGCATTTCCAGGAATCGCACTTTGGCTCCGGTATCGGGCGCCGCGTCCATTCCATTCTTCACGGTTTCCAGACCTCTCCACACTGCGTTCAGTTCCGCCACCTCGGTGCGGCAGCCGGCGCAGCCTTCCAGGTGCTCCACCAGGGCCTCGCGGGCGGCTTTATCCAGCCGGCCGGCCAGCGCTTCCGGGATCTGTTCTCGAATTCGTTCGCAATTCATGACGCTCGTTCTCCACTGAGGGCGAAAAACCGATCGCTCAAATCGCGCATCGCCCGGTACACACGCACCTTCACGGTGCCTACCTCGCACTTCAGAACCGCCGCGATCTCTTCGTACTTCAGATCCAGGAAGCGGCTCATGATGAGCACCTCGCGCTTCTCGCCCGGCATGGCGGCGAGCGCGCGGCGCAGGATGAGGGTCTCCTGCTTCTTCTGAAATTCGCGGTCGGGCGGCAGGGCGGCGCCGGAGATCTCCCTGATTTCTTCCGGCATGGCCACTTCCGGTTTGCGCTTGCTCAACTGGTCGGCATATACGCGGCGCGCGATCTGATAGAGCCAGGCGCGGAAACTGCCTTCCGGCTGGTAGGTGTGACGGTACTTCAAGACGCGGAAGAACACCTCCTGGGCCAGATCCTCGCTGAGGGTCCGGTTGGAGGTCAAATACTGGAAGTAGCGGAGGATGCCGCCATGGTGCCGGTCGAAGAGCACTTCCAGCTTGCCGACCGCGCCGTCCCGGACATCGCGCATTAACAGTTCGTCTTCCACCTGACTCCTCGATGACGTCCCGATTCCGTAGTGCAATACCCTTGAAATCGAAAAAGGTTACGCGAATTCTACACCTGTGCCGTTCCGGCCACAATCCGGGAGCATGGGATTTCCTGCGGCATGCCATTGATTTGAGGCAAAATAGAAGAGCAGCCAACAGAGGAACGGTTTGGACCCACCGGTGCAACCGTAGTCTGGCACCGGTCTGTGGCGGCAAATCTCAAGAGTTGAGGCGTACGTGAAGATTTCTCGAACTGGCATACTTTGTCTTGCTTTACTGTGGACGTCGGTGGTGGCCGGTGCGCAAGCACCGCAGGATGCCGCGGCCCCGGCGGCGGAGCAACAACCCGCCCCGCAGGCTCCAGCCCAACAGGCTCCGGCGCAAGCGGCTCCGGCCCAAGCGGCTCCGGCGCCCGCCCAGCAGCCACCGGCCGAGACCACGCCTCAACCGGAGCCGCAGCGGTTGAAGCTGCCGCCGCCCCCGCCAAAAGTAGTGGACGTGCGCATGCCGGGCGAATCCGGTTGGAATATTGGGGTCATCGGCTGGCTACCCGTCGGCCCGATGTGGGTCGACAAGGGCCACGCATCCACCTTTACCGACGCTTCCAAGCTGCAACTCGCCGGGAACCCGCAAGCCGCGGTCGGGGCGGATTTCGGCGTTGCCGTCGGTTTGCACAACACTATCCGGTTCACCTATTTTTCCGAAAAGCGCAGCGGCACCACCACGGCGCCCACCGATCTGGTGATCTACACCCAAACATACGTACAGGGCGACGAACTCAGCACCAATGCCAAGCTGTCGGACTTTAAGCTGTCGTACGAATTCCTGACCTTGCCGTATCCGGTGGAGGCTCGCCATTTCCGCTTGAAGACCCTGTGGCAGGTGCAATACGTCACCTTTAAATCGATTTTCGATGCGCCCATCAGGTCGTCTACTCCGGACAGCTCCGGGAACTTCACCGATTACTCGACGCAGGGTTCGAAGAGCTTCATCACACCGGCTTTCGGACTGGGATTCCACGAGTACGCCACGCGCAACCTCCACTTTGAGGCCAACGTTTCCGGTTTCTGGCTGCCCCACCGCTGGCAGTTGGTCGACAGCGATGCCACCATCGGATACCGGGCCTCGCACCTGGAACTGCGGATTGGCGCCAAGGGATTCCTCTTTCGCACGTCGCCCAAGGCCGACTTTTACTATCGCGGCACGATGGGCGGCCTCTTCGTAGGGCTGCGCTGGTATTCGGACTAGGCTCATGGACAGACGATCGTTTTGTGTCGTCTGTTGCTCAGCGGTCACCACGGGAGCGAGGCGTTTGACAGACCACAAAAGACGATGGTCTGTCCCACCGGTCAGCCGCGCAGTTCTTTTTGGCGGGCGTGGCGGCGGTCGGCAATCACCTTGGCCACAGCCCGGCCGCGTAGCGCGTGCACTTCCGCCGGGGTGAGATTGCGCCACTTGCCGATGGGCAGGTCGCCGATACGGATGGGCCCGATGGCGACGCGCACCAGCTTCAGGACCTTGCTTTCCACGGCCTCGAGCATGCGCCGCACCTGACGGTTGCGCCCCTCGGTGATGGTCATCTCCAGGAAGCTGTACTTCTCGCTGTCACGCAGGCGGGTGACCAACGCCGGGCGGGTCGGTCCGTCGGCCAGCGCCACCCCTTGCCGCAGACGCTCGATCTGCTCGTCGCTCAACAGGGTCGAGGCCTTGATCTGGTACGTCTTGGGCACTTTGTGATCGGGATTGGTGAGGCGTTCGGTGAAATCCGTATCGTTGGTCATGATCAACAGACCGCTGGTATCCAGGTCCAGGCGTCCGACCGGTGAAATCCACGCACCGACCTCGGGGACCAGGTCGTAAACCGTAGGACGGCCCTCCGGATCACGGTAGGTCGTGAGGTAGCCCTTGGGCTTGTAGAGCAGCACATACGTCTTGGTGGCCGAGCGCAGCGGCTTGCCGTCCAGGGTGACGCGGTCATTGTCGAGGTCGACCCAGTGGTCGGGATTCTGAACTACTTTTCCGTTGACGCGAACGCGCCCCGCCCCGATCCAGCTGCGCGCGTCGGTTCGAGAGCCGGCGCCGGCCTTGGAAAACACTCGTTCCAAGGTCTTAATCTGTTTGTCGCCGGGCGGTGGTGTTTGTTTGGCCATAGTAACGGCAGGGCAATAGTAATAGTGAGTTAGCGCAACGGAGTTCCAGTACTAATGATACAGTAAGGGGGGGATAAACTGGAGTCGATTCTGATCCGGGGTGCGCGTCACCTGGTGACCGTACGCGGCACTCGTGGACCTCGCTGCGGGCCTTCGCTCAAAGAGGTCAACGTGATCCAGGATGGCGCCGTTCTGATTCGGGATGGCATTCTGGTGGAAGTCGGGCCCAGCCGGAGGGTGGAGAATCTCGCCCAGGCGCGGGGCGCGATCGAGATCAACGCGGCCGGACGGGTGGTGATGCCGGGCTTCATCGACGGGCACACGCACCTGGCATTTCCGCCGGCCGGCATCCACGCGGAGGACCCAAGCGCGGCCGTACGCGCGGTACACACGGCCACCCGGCAGCGGCTGGAGATCCGGACGCGCGCATACATCGACGCCATGGCGCGCCACGGTACGACGACGGCAGAGGTCAAGACCGGGTGCGGACTGGATGCGGGCGCCGAAGCCAAATTGCTGCGCGTGCTTGGCGCGCTGCGCGACGAACCGCTGGAGCTGATCCCCAGCTTTCTTCTCCGTTTGCCGCGCGAACTCAACGGAGGCAGCTTGCAGGCCATCGAATGGGTGGTGGCGGAGTTGCTTCCCAAGATCCGCCGCCGTGGCGTGTCTTACTTCGCCGATCTGGCATGGGATTGCGACCCCGCGCTGCTAACTTGTTTCGACCGGTATCTGGGGGCGGCGCGCCAGTTGGGGTTCGGCCTCAAGATTCACGCCGACGGAGAGAGCCCCGGCGCCGCCATTGGGCTGGGCGCACAGCACAACGTGGCCAGTATCGATCATCTGGAGCACGCCACCGCCAGCCTTGCCGCACAGGTGGCCCAAGCGGCCATCATCACCACGCTGCTGCCCAGCCCGCCCTTCAGCGGCGACGGCAGGGAGGCTCCGGCGCGCGCGTTGATCGATGCGGGTGTGGCGGTGGCGCTGGGCAGTAACTTTAATCCGCACGATTCTCCGATGTTCAGTATGCAGACAGTGGTGGCGCTGGCTTGCGGGCGGCTGGGAATGAGCGTTGAAGAGGCTATTTGCGCGGCTACGATCAACGGCGCCCACGCGCTGGGCTGCGCCGACAGGGTAGGGTCCCTGGAGCCGGGCAAAGCTGCCGATCTGCTGGTTCTCAACGCCGGCCACTATCGGGACCTGGAACACAGCCTGGGCACGAACCTGGTACACCTCACGATGAAGCGCGGCAAGTTGATCTACAAAGAGGGGGAGGTCGCGCCGCTGGAAACGAACCATTTCGCGCCACCCAGGTAGAGGGCAATGCCAGCGTCCGCGGGCGAGCTTCGCTCGCCTGGCAAGCTGAAGCATGCCCCACCCTGGCAAGCATGCCCCACTATGCCGCGCGGCCGGCTGAAAGCCGGCTTGCAGCCAGGATTGGCTGCCCCACAAACGAAAAGAGCCGGGCGGCCATCGGCCGCCCGGCTGGTGCTTCTCTGCTGTTGTAAGGTTACCTGACGAACACCGAGATGGTGCTGCTTACGGTCTGGCCTCCAGGTCCGTAGGCGGTCAAGGTGTACACGGTGTCACTGGGCGGAATCACCGTCAGGCTGCCGTTGACGGGCAGGGTCTGCGCCGGCAACTGGCTGCCGACCAGAACCACCGAAGTGGCGTTCTGGGTAGTCCAGGAGAGGACCGACGGAGAACCAAGCGACGTTATGAACGCCGGGTTGGCGGTGAACGAAGTGATTCTCACGGCGCCCACGTTGAGCGTCGCGTTGGCCTGGATCTGGCCCGTCGCGTTGGTCGCCGTGAGGGTGTAGGTGGTGGTAACGCTCGGGCTGACGGTAGCGCAATCGTTGGCATTGAGATTGCTGCCGATCCCCGGCTGGATGGAGATGCTGGTGGCGCCCGTCACCTGCCAGCAGAGTTTGGCGGAGCTGCCGGGATCAATGGTGGTTGGGGATACCACGAACACCACGACTTGGGGAACCGTGCCGGTGGACACCGTAACGGTGATGGGGGCGGTTACCGTCTTGCCGTCGCTGGAAGTGGCCGACAGAGTGTAGGTAGTGGTCTGCGCCGGCGATACGGTGGTGCTGCCGTTGAGCGTCACCGCGCCGATGCCGCTGATGGAAGCCGTGGCGGCGCCGCTGGTGGCCCAACTGAGGGTGGATTGCTGGCCGGGCTGAATGCTCCGCGGGCTGGCTTCGAAGCGCAGGATCTGCGGAGTGCCGGTAAGGGAAGTTCCCGGACCAACGGTGACCGTTGTGGTGGCGGTGACATTGCCCGAGGGCCCGACTGCCGTCAAGGTGTAGGTGGTGGTGACGGCCGGGGTGACCGTGGTGGAACCAGTCAAGGCGACTTTACCTATGCCGTTGTCGATGGTGACGCTGGTGGCGCCCTGAACCACCCAGGTTAACTGGGAGCTCTGGCCCGCCGCGATGTTGCTCGGGGTGGCGTCGAAGCGTATGGCTTGCGCCGAACCCGCAGTGGACGCTGTGACCTTGGTGGTGGCGGCATTGGACAAGCCGCCGGAATCGGTTACCGTCAACTTGAAGACGTACGTCTGGCCCGCCACGGCGGGAAACGTGGTCTTGGCGGCCGTCGGGGTAGCCAGGGCCACCGTGGCGCCGCTCATTTGCGACCACTGGTAGGTGATCGGGTCGCCTTCCGGATCGTAGGAAGCCGAGCCGTCGAGAGTGACAAGTCCACCAGTGACAACCTGGTCCGGACCGGCGTTAGCTACCGGCGGCGAGTTGCCGACGCGGCGCGTCAGCAGCTCATAACGCACGCGCGGAATATCCATCGGGACCGGGGACTTGGTTTTGCCGTAGTCCTTGGGGTGGATATAGTTGCCCACCTGGAAGCCGAAGACGACGCGCCCGCTGTCCTTGGTATTGACGAAACTCTCGTTCAAACCGGCTTCGGCGGTGAACGCGACGTGCTCGCTGAGAGGTTGAATGAGTTTGAAACTCCCGCCGGGGGCGTCCTTGAGGCCTGGGCCATGGCGCCGCAGGTACCCGAGGTTGCCCTCCACATAAGCATTGCCCCATACGCCGACCAAGCCGTTCACGCCGTACTGGTCGACAACGCGCGCGTAGGTCTGGGTGAAGGATTCCGGCCCCAGTTGTACCTGGTTCAGGACCGCATAGTTCTTGAAGCCCTTGGTGCCGAACAGGCCGATGCGGCCGCGGCTGAAAATGTAATCCAGCAGGAAAGCCGCCTGGCCCAAGCCTCCGCCGGACTGATAGTCCTTGAAGTTGAGGTACTTGAAACTGCCGAAGGCGCCGGCTTGCAGGTTGCCCCAGCGGTTGACCAGACCGAGATCGAACTGGCCTTCCTGGCGGCCCGAGTAGTAACTGTACTCGCCCTGCGCCTGCACGGCGTGGGTGCCCTCGCCGCCGAAGGGCGAGAAGAACTGGCCGTGTCCGGTGATGTTGATGTCGCCGGTGCGTCCGGCGCCGAAGGTGGGACCGATGTTCACGCCCACCGTCGAGTACTTCTTGTTGCGCCTCTGGCCTTCGTCCACGGCGCCGATGGCTTCGGTGTGCGCGATATCCTGCGTCTGCGAGGCAGTCAGCGGCTTGGTCATGCCGTTTATCTGATCTTTCAGCGCATTCTCCTGGTTACGCAGGTCGCCCATTTCGCCGCGCAGTTTGTCGTTCTCACCCTGCAGGTTCTTCAACTGGGACAGAATTTCGTCCAGTTTGTCGAGCCGCTTGAGAATCTGCGCGCAGCATTCTTCCTGCTTTTTGGCGGAGGCGAGGAGGCTGTCCAACTTGTCGGCGCCGTTGATGATGTCACCGATGCCGCCTTCCTTAATGACGCGGCCGTTGCCGTCGGTGAGGGTCATGAAGACCCGGCGGTTCATAAACCGCCCTTCCTTGGTTTTGTTATCCACTTCGGGGACGCGCTTGCCGTCGCCCGCGGTGGCGATCTGGCTGTCGGCTACGCCGTACTTGACCAAGAACGCCTTGACGGCATCGGCTCGTTTGAGGGCGAGCTTTTCATTGTATGCGGCCGAACCCACGTAATCGGTGTTACCGGTAACTTTCACGCGGTAATCGCGATGCTGGCTCAACTGGTCCGCCAACCGCAGAAGGCTCGGGTAGCCGTCGGAAAGAATCGAGGAATTGAATTCGAAATTGATCTCTTCCCAATCTTCCTTGGTCTGACCGCCCGTATTCAGCCCCTGGGCAAACAGACTAGAGGCCAATAGGCCCATCGCGCCTATCGCTGCTAGTTTCTTCATGGTCTTGTAAACTCTCCTCGGCGTTAACCACATGTGCGACAGTATTGTAACGGTTCCGGTTTTGGCAGGCGCGCAGTTCCCACACTCGCCGCTGTGCGGAGATTCTTACCTGAATTCCCGCTAAAATCAGAATACACCGGAATAATTCCATCTAGCACAAATCCGGGGTCTTAGTGCCTGGCAACGGGTGTTTCCAGTACACTATGCCTTCAAAGAACTTCAAAAAATGCGAGAATAATCGAGTGAGGCTGCCGGACGGGCAGTCGCTCCCGGGTGCCTTCTGGGCCGCGGGAGAGGAAAGTCCGGTCTCCACAGGGCAACGTGCCGGCTAACGGCCGGGCGGGTCCGCAAGGGCTCGACGGAAAGTGCCACAGAAAATATACCGCCTCGCCGCAAGGTGGGGTAAGGGTGAAATGGTGCGGTAAGAGCGCACCGCGGCAGGAGTAATTCTGCCGGCAGGGAAAACCCCACGCGGAGCAAGACCAAATAGGGGAGGAGGGACGGCCCGTCCCGCTAAACTTCCGGGTAGGTCGCTAGAGCCGGCCAGTAATGGCCGGTCGAGATGAATGACTGCCGCCCGCAAGGGTACAGGAACCGGCTTACAGTCCGGCAGCTAAACGCTTTTGATCGTTCGGGGATATACCTGAGTGCTTTGGTATGTCCTCCCGCCGCGTCAACATCCGTGCATAACGGGCAAAATATTCAGCGATATCCCCGCCGTATTGAAAGTTGTACATGATGTCGTCGAAGTTGGCCGTGTGCGCCAGGCCCAAGGCGTGCCCAGTTTCGTGGAGGCAAGTCAGGTAGGTTATGGCTTCGCGTAACAGACCCTCGCCGGGATCGGGACGGACGAAGACATCGCCGCCGCGGGTTTCGCCATACAATCCGGCGCGGCCCGACTCCCAATGGATTTTGATAATCGCCTGGTTCTGTTGCGCGGTCCGTTGCACGCGAAGTTTGCCATTCGATGCCGCCTGCCACGCCTCCATGGCCCATTGCGCCAGTTCCGGGTCGCCACTCTGGCACCCCATCTCCGCCGGACGGGCGCAAGGCTCCACCCAGTACCTCAATCCTGCCGCGTGCGCCGTGCAAAGCACTGCGAAGGCGAGCAGGAGGCGGCGGGTTTTTACCATATCCCCACGATTTTCCACCACACCGGGCCAATCCCCAGCCAGATCACCAGGTTGACCAGCGAGATGAGGAATCCCAGCCGCCACCACTCCCCCTGCGTCACGTAACCGGCGCCGAAAAAGACCGGGGCCGACCCGGTACCGTAATGCGTCATGGCGGCGTTGAGGTTGGAAAAGAACGCCAGCGCCAGCGCCGCCATGATGGGCGGTACTCCGGCCGCCA
>OBLW0100003686.1_pt1 | contig 11872 bp, 11 predicted proteins | sample 1520161 | NCBI WGS metagenome assembly OBLW01 (sample SAMEA3539309, study PRJEB22396) | soil metagenome | biome: tundra; feature: field; material: soil | place: USA | collected 2010-05 | depth 0.15 m
TGGCGCCGGTCTTGCGGGCGGTATCCAGGAACATCTGGTAATCGGGGTAACGTTCCACGTCCCAGGGCACGATAGGCAGGCCTTCCAACCCGCCCGGAGCGCTGCGGAAGACGGCAAATTCCGACTGCTCGAGGTACCCCAGGATTTCCTGCTTCAAGGTGTCCAGATTCAGGTCCATAAGTCCTCCTTTGCGCTTAAGCCAACACCAGGATATCAGAGGGTGAGGCTAAATCGCGGGCCGATGGAGTCACGATCGTCTTGGGCCCGATGTAAATCTTTCGGGATTGCTTGATGGCGGTGCGCACATCCTCCTCGCAGACGAAGTCCACGATCTGCGGCTTGGGTGGCGCGGGTGCGGGCGCCGGTGCGGGTGTCTCGCAGGCGGGGCAGGAAGCGTGGGGCGGACCATCGCCTTTCGTGGTCTGCCGCTCGGGCAAGGCAGACGACACCAAACGATCGTTTGCCCCACCAGCGCCCCGGCGCGCCAGGAATCGATCCACGACCTCCGTGGCGGTCTTGGGCACGGCGGCCGCCGGAGTCTCGAATGCCTCGGCCGGTGTGCGCACCGCGTAGGCCAGCCGCTTGATGTTATAGAGATGCTGCGGCCCCACGTTGTCGCTGGTGATATTGCCCGCCGCCGCGCCGCAGCCCAGCGTCATGGAAGGGAACACATTGGTGGTGATGCCGGTGGAACCTTGCGGCGTCGGCGTATTCACTAGCACGCGATTGGCCGGCATGCGCTGCGCGTATTCGCGAATGCGCGCGTCGTCGGTGGAGTAGATCGCGCACGTGTGTCCCAGCCCGCCAAAACGCAGCAGGCTCTCGCAGATGTTCATCCCGGAGGCGAAATCTTTCACCCAGTACACTGCCAACACCGGCGAAAGCTTCTCCATGGAAAGCGGATGCTGCTTGCCGACGCCATCCAATTCGACCACCAGAATGGACGTCTCCGGCGGAACCGTGAACCCGGCCATGGCGGCGATTTTGGTGGGCGCCTGTCCCACGCACGCGGGATTGATGGTCCAGTTGGGCGTCACCAGCAGGCGGCCCAGCGCCTGCTTCTGTTCGGCGTTGCAGAAATGCGCTTTGCCGGCCTTCAGTTCGGCCAGCACGCGATCCTTCAGCACATCTTCCACCACGATGGCCTGCTCGCTGGAGCAGACCGTGCCGTAGTCGAACGACTTGCCCTCGATGACTTTGGCGATGGCGTCGGGGATATCGGCGGTGCGCTCGATCATTACCGGCACGTTGCCCGGTCCCACGCCGAAGGCGGGCTTGCCGCTGGAGTAGGCCGCGCGCACGATGCCGTGTCCGCCGGTGGAGAGAATCACGCCGGTGCGCTCGTGGCGCATCAGGGCGTTGGTGCCGTCCAGGCTGGCGTAGCCCAGGCACTGGACGATATCTTCGGGCGCGCCGGCTTCGAGCGCCGCGCGATACAGCAGGTCGGCGGTGGCGCAGGTGCAACGCACGGCGCGCGGGTGCGGGCTGAGCACGATGGCGTTGCCGGCTTTGAGCGAGATCAGAATCTTGTAAATGGCGGTGGAGGTGGGATTGGTGGTGGGCAGGATGGCGGCCACCACGCCCACCGGGACGGCGTACTCCACGATGCGCTCTTCGGGAATCTCGCGCAGCATCCCGACGGTGCGCATGCCGCGCATCTTACGCGGCAGCAGGTCCGCGTTCAGCAGGTTCTTGGCGATCTTGTCCTTGACGTTGCCGTAGCCGGTTTCTTCGACCGCCATGGCGGCCAGACGTTCGGCATTGGCGCGGCCCGCGGCGGCCATGCGTTCGACGATCGCATCGACCTGCGCCTGGCTGTACTGGCGGTACTTCTGCCAGGCGGCGTAGGCCTTTTCCACCTTGGTGCGGACCTCTTGAATGGAGACGAGGTCTTTGTCTTCGAGCATCAGCCGAGAGATTTCTTGACCGGTCCAGCGCCAGGAAGCACCTTTTCGGTCTCTTCATGCGGGCGCGGGATGACATGTACGGCCACCAGTTCGCCGACTCGCCGGGCGGCGGCTGCGCCTGCGTCGGTGGCGGCCTTAACGGCGCCCACGTCGCCGCGCACGCTGACCACGACGTATCCGGCGCCGATGAATTCCTTGCCGGTAAGCACCACGTTGGCCGTTTTCACCATGGCGTCGGCCGCTTCGATCGCGCCGGTCAGTCCCTTCGTTTCGATCAGGCCAAGGGCCTCCATCGACATTATTTGCCTCCAGTACGGAATGAAACTCTACCGTATCACAGAAGAGGGCGCTGGGGGTTAGGTTGCGCAGTTCCAGTACAAGGCGGGTTGCACTGTTGCAGATCCAAACGTACTCTTCTCGCATGCAGGCAGATATCGACGCCCACGAATCCGGCGAGGACCTGGAGAGTTACTCCTTGGGAAGACTGGCTCCCTCGCGGGCGGCCGCCGTTGAGCGGCACCTCCTAATCTGCCAGCGGTGCCGGGCGAAACTCAACGCCATCGAACCCTACAACTTCGTGCATTACACCAGCGATGGGCCTTTTTATTCCCGCATCACGAAGCTGCGCACGGGGACGTTCATTGCCCGGCATTGGGGCCGGAGCCTGGAAGGCGGCAAGGAGTTTCGCACGCGCAAGGGCGCGAAAGCATACCTGGCGCGCACATTCTCCCGGATGTTCCCGGAGCACGCCTGCACGGCGCGCTGCGGCGCCACGAATGGGGCCTAAACTAACAGGCTGCGGAAAAAGGCATAAACATCGCTCATTCGGGCCACAGACTAAAGTCTGTGCCACCGGTTATCAATGACTTAGCGGCAGTTGGTGGCACAGGCTTCAGCCTGTGAGAGCCTTTTTCAGCATCCCGCTAAAGAGTACAAGACCTTAATAGCTGCAATCGCCGCCGCGAATGATATAATCTTCTGTTCGGCATGGCGGATCGGAGTCCGGGAAAATGGACAAGACGCTGGGTCTAGTGATGACCGGCGGAGGGGCGCGCGGCGCCTACCAGGCGGGTGTCCTGGAGCGCATTGGAGAGATCAAGCGGATTCGCGCGCAAGGCAATCCGTTCGCCATCATCGGAGGCACTTCAGCCGGAGCAATCAATGGCGGCGCCCTGGCCGCGGGCAGCGACGATTTCGCGTCAACCACCGAGACCCTGGCGCGGCTCTGGTCCAACCTCAATCCTTCCGACGTCTTTCGCTGCGATGTCCTGACGCAGGCCCAGAATTCTCTTACCTGGATCATGGACCTCTCGTTTGGAGGAATCGCGGGAGGCGGTAATGCCCATTCCCTGTTAGATGCCGCGCCCTTGAAGCGTTTTCTCGCGGCGCACCTGGATTGCGCCCGCATCGAAGCCAACATCAAAGGCGGGTTTCTGTACGCCCTTGCGGTTTCCGCGACCAACTACAACTCGGGGAAAAGTTACCTGTTCATTCAAGGGAAAAAAGGGCACCCGATGTGGAACAGGAGCCGGCGGGTGACGCTGGCGACCAAGATTACGGTCGATCATATTTGCGCGTCGGCGGCCATCCCTTTGGTCTTCCGCCCGGTGAAGCTGCAGACAGCGCTGGGGACGGCCTTCTTCGGCGATGGCTGCATCCGCCTGCAGCAGCCGCTCAGCCCGGTGGTGCGCCTGGGGGCGAAAAGGATCGTGGCGATCGGCGCGCGCGGCGAAAGCCTCGAACACCAGGAAGAAGCCACGGATCACAGAGATCCTTCGGTGGCGCAGATCATGGGAGTGCTTTTCAATGTCATGTTTCTGGATCATCTGGCGACTGACATCGAGCATCTGGAACGGCTGAACCAGTTGCTCAGCGATGGCCACATCGGACAGCCGGGCACGGAGGCGTGCGAGAAGATGCGCCCTCTCAAGGTGCTGGCCCTCACGCCCTCCGTCAATTTGTCCCACGTAGCCGAAGTGCACCAGAAGGACATGCCGTATCTGATCCAGTATTTCATCAACAGCCTGGGGCGGGACGCGGCTTCGTGCGCCGATCTGATGAGCTATTTGTTGTTCACGTCAAAGTACACCAGGGAACTGATTGAGATTGGCTACGGCGACGCGGACAAACGCATCGACGAGATCGAGGCGTTTCTCTATTGCGCGGGTGATTCCAAGTAGGAGCGGGTCCTGGGGGACCCGCGCAGGCCGGGACTTCAGTCCCGCGTACTTAAAATCGGAAACGGTTCCGCAATCTCCATCTCCAGGAGCCGCGGGTCGAGCAACCTCTTGGTATCCACATTTCCCATGGCGGAGAGCATATTCTCCTTAATGTGCGGATACTCCTTCTCCAGTTCGCCAAAAAGCCCGCGCAACGAACGCCGCACGGTGCCCGTGCGCAGGGAGCAATCGCAGGGCGTCAAAGGTACGGCGCGCGCCTCGGCATAGGCGCGGGTAATGTCTTCGGTGACGAAGACTAACGGGCGGATCAACCGGAATTGGCGGTCGCGCGAGTGGGTGATCGGCGGCAGCGCGCTCAGCCGTCCCGTGAACAGCGCATTGCGCAGCAGCGCCTCGCAAAAGTCGTCGGCGGTGTGTCCGAAGGCGATGACGTTGGCGCCCAGGCCCGAGCAGATCTCGTAGACGGCCCGCCGCCGATAACGGCTGCATAAGTCGCAGCCATGCTGCGGCTGATCCTCCAGCAGACGCAGGGACGGCTTATCGCGATAATAAGTCCAATCCACGCCGCGCTGCTTCAGGTATTCGCCTAACGGCTCGATGGGCCGCAGGAATTTGCCTTGTTCGACGGTGAAGGCGCAGACCGAGAAGTCGATGGGCGCGCGCGCGGCCAGCAGCAGCAGTGCTTCCAGCAGCGTCACGGAATCCTTGCCGCCCGAGAGCGCCACGGCCACGCGGTCGCCATCGCGGATCATCTTGAAGCGGTGGATGGCCTCTCCTACCTTGCGCAGCAGTGTCTTTTCCAGTTCCACGTAGTTTGATTATACCGGTGCGGCGGCTCGGGCTTGGGGTTCGGCGGCCTGGGAGCTCCCCACGAATCAAGGGCTCTCCGAATCGGCTCCCAGTTCGTCCTGGAGCAGCCCCATTTCCTCCAACGCTTTGTAGGTTCGCTCGGCTTCCTCAGGGTCGACGCGGCTGAGCGCGAAACCTACGTGCACCAGCACGTAATCGCCGACCGACGCTTCCGGAACAAAGTCGAGACAGGCCGCGCGACTAATGCCGCCAAACTCGACCCGCCCGATGCGAATCCCGTTCTCCTCTTCGCTGCTGACGATTTTCCCGGGAATTGCCAGGCACATCTTACGCGCTCCCTTTCCACCGCCGCAACTGTGCCACGGCCGCATCCACCAGCCACAGGAGCGAAGCTTCCACATGCGGGGACAATGACGTACCCCAGTCCGTGTTGGCGGGCTGGACGCCGAGTACAACAATATCCTGGGGGCTGGCCGACACCAGGGCTAGAGCCGCAATGAGATCGGCCACGCCCAACTGATGAACGCTTAATCCGCTCGAAGTGCCGAGCAAATCCGCACCCGTCATGCGGGTGCATGTTCCGGGAGCTTCCCCTGAGTTCACCGCATCGAGGAACAGCACGCGGGATGCGTCCGAAACATAAGGCAGCAGTTCCAGGCCGAGCGTTCCGCCGTCGAGAATCGTCACACCCGCGGGCACCCTAGAGTCGCCCTGCAGCAGCCGTGCGGCATGCACACCGGCGCCGTCGTCGGAGAGGATGGTGTTGCCAACCCCCACCACCACCGTGTCTGAAGAAAGCGAATCGCGCATTACCGTTCAGGCTTCCGCCCGTCCGAGCATCCGCCCGCGCGCGTCGACCATGTGGACGGCGCAAGCCAGACACGGGTCGAAGGAGTGAATGGTGCGCAGAAGTTCCAGTGGGCGTTCGGGATCCGCGACCGGAGTCTTGATGAGCGCGGCTTCGTACGCGCCGCGCTGACCGTGGGCGTCTCGCGGCCCTGCATTCCATGTTGAGGGCACCACCGCCTGGTAATTCTTGATCGCCTCGTTTTCGATCTCCACCCAATGTCCCAGCGACCCGCGCGGGGCCTCGAAGAAACCAAATCCGCGGGCTGTATCGGGCCAGGTCTTGGGATCCCACATTTTCCCGTTGTGAATGTCCAGCTTGCCTGTCGCCAAATTGTTTCCCAGCTCTTGGATCCAGCCCACGATATGATTGGCGAGGAGTTGGGTTTCGAGCGCGCGCGCCGCGATACGGCCGAGCGTCGAAAACAGAGCTGCGGGCGGCGCCTTAAGCGCGGCCAGCGTGGAGTCGACCAGTGCCTTGACTTCCGGCTGGCCGGAGGCGTAGGCCACCAGGAAACGGGCTAGCGGGCCCACCTCCATGGCTTTGTCTTCATAGCGCGGCGCTTTCAGCCAGGAATACTTCTGGTCCACTTCGAGAAACTCATAGGGAGGTTTGGGGCCGGTGTATTTCGGACGCGTTTCGCCTTCGTAGGGATGTTTCGCGATTTGGCCGCCTTCGGAATACTCGTACCACGAATGCGCAATGTACTCGGTGATGTTGCCGGGCTCCACCGGGTAGACTTTGGAAAGGTCGCGATTCAGGATGATGCCTCGGGGAAGAAAGAAACCCGCGGGATCTTTAATGCTGCGCTGCGGATAGGCGCCGTAGCACATGAAGTTTCCGAGTCCCTCGCCGCGTTCGAACCAATCGCGATAGAAGCCCGCGACCGCCAGAACGTCCGGGATATACACCTGACTTACAAATGCCTGGGCCGACTTGGCAACCTCCAATAGGAAATCGATACGTTCCAGGTTCACGGTTGCGTTCGGTTCGTTGGGGTCGAGCGACGTGGCCATGCCTCCGACGAGAAACGTCTGCAAATGGGGATTCTTGCCGCCGAGCACCGCATGGATCCGGATAAACTGCTTTTGGAACTGGAGCGCCTCCAAATAGTGAGCTACGGCCATCAGGTTTGCTTCGGGCGGAAGGCGATAGGCGGGATGTCCCCAATAACCCGAACCAAAAAGACTCAGTTGCCTGCTGGCGACCAGGGCACTGATGCGGTCCTGAACGCCCTTGAAATACTTCGCGCTCGATAGGGGCCACTCGGAGATCGATTGCGCCAACTGCGATGTCTTGGCCGGGTCCGCCTTCAGGGCGGAGACCACATCCACCCAATCCAACGCGTGCAGATGATAGAAGTGGACCACGTGATCTTGAATCGTCTGGGTCGCCGCAATAATGTTGCGGATCAGGACGGCATTGTCGGGAACTTCGATGCCCAGCGCGTCCTCCACTGCGTTGACCGAGGCTAGCGCGTGGACCATGGTACACACGCCACAGATCCGCTGCGCCCAGATCCAGGCCTCCCGCGGATCCCGGCCGCGAAGGATCAACTCAATTCCCCGGAACATCGTCCCCGAGCTCCACGCATCCGTAATGACGCCGCCGTCCACCTGCGCTTCGATGCGCAGGTGCCCCTCAATACGCGTCACAGGATCGACCACAATCCGCGCCATACTGTCCTCCCTATGCTTCCTCCAACCGCCATGCCGCCGCGAGATCCACCCGCGCACCGCAGCATCATTGCAGATGCCGGCAAGAGGGTGACTTCGTAATCCGAGGCGGCGCTACGCCGCCCGGTCGTCTTCATCGGCCGCGGCGCGCTCCGGCGGCGCGGGCGGGCTCTTGATGACAAAGTTGTCGATCAACACAAGGATTCCGAAGATCACGAAGCCCCATGCCCCGCGGCTAAGGATACCAATACCGACCGAGATCGACATGAAAGCGACAATCCTCAATGCTCGAGTTCCGTTCATATGCGCTCCCTAAGTAAGACGAAGACAGAAGTCAGAAGACAGAAGACAGAATGCATCGCTCCGATATCCGGCTTCTGACTTCTGACTTCTGTATTCTGACTTCTGTATTCTGACTTCTGCCTTCCGATTCATAAAGCTCCTCCCGTATGGCACGCGCTGCACGCCTGTTCCGCCCAGGTGTTGCCGATGTCGACGGGGTGATCGAAAGTCAGCCCCTTCGCCCTGGCCGCGAATTGCTCGCTTCCGGCCTTGCCCTGCCGCAGAATCGTGTGGCAGGTGTCGCAATCGGAGCGGATCACGCTGCCGTCCACGCTCTTGTGCTGGCCGTCGTGGCAACGGAAACAACCTATGGAATAAAAATGCGTGTCGTTGGTGGCATAGGTGTCCCAGCGGACTTTCATCGCCGGGAAGAAAGAGTGGTCGTAGGTATTCCGCAGGTGCGCGATGGCGCCTTCGACCGCTTGCCGCTTGCCTGTATATATCTGGGGGTAGCTTTTCTGGTAATAACCGCGCAGGCTGCTATCGATTCCCTGCATGGCCTGCTCCCGGCCAGTGTAACTCGCCGTAAGCGCCGCCACGCCCTGCTGCTTGATGAATGGAAGCGAGGGATCGATATGGCCATCGGCCAGCGCCACGTCCACGCTGCGGTCCGGCGAATGCAGGATGTGGCTGGGGCGGTTATGACAATCCACGCAATCCATGGTGTGGATCTCGCCGGCGGCCCGCGCGGCCGGCGGTTGCGCCTGGGAAGTGTACACCTTGGCCGCGCCGGTGATCGGATCCACCGAGCGCACCCACGTGATATTTTGCTTCTCGGCGTCGCTCGCCAGGTACTCGACTTTTCCCGCGACGTGCCAGTGAATTCCCATGCGCGCCGCGTCCCCGGGCGGGCCGCCGCCCACCAGGACCAGCATATCGATGTTCCAGCGCGTGTTTTGTTCATCGGCCAGGAAGTGCGTCCGCCGCACCTCCCGGGCGCCGAAGAAATTAGCCGGCCAATGACACTGCTCGCAATTCACCCTTATGGGACGCAACGAGACTACGGGGACCGGAATCGGCCGCGGAAAGTCGTTCTGAATGGTCTCCACGAGTTCCACCATGCCGCGCACCTTGGACGCGATGTATCCCGTAGCGCCGGGTCCCACATGGCACTGCGCGCAGGCTACGTGCGCATGCGGCGACCGCTGGTAGGTGACGTACTCCGGAGTCATGGAGTGGCAAGTGGCGCCGCAGAACGGCACGGCGTCGGTGTAGAGATAGGCTTGGTCAGTCCCATAAATCGCCGGGACGCAGAGGATGGCGGCTCCGATCGCCACGGCCAGAAGGGCCTTTCTCTCGCTGGCGAGGTTGAGGTCCCACTTGGGATAGCGCGCGAACGCCAGCGGCTTGTGTGCCCGCCACCGCATCCACTGGACCCACATACCGATCAAGACGACCACCACGCCAGCCATCACGAATAGCGGCGGGACGAAGAAGATCACCAGGTCGCCATAGGGTTCGGTGAGGGCGCCGCCGCCGATTGTGTGATAGGCCGTCAACACCACGAATACCACTACTCCCACGGCCGCGAGACCCGTTCCGGCGTAGCTGATCCAGTTGCGAAACAGCGCCACCGGGCCGGGACCGGGGCGCGGCTTGGGCACTATGCCCGCGCGCTCCTCGGCCGGCGTGCCGCGCGGCAGCAACTGGTAGCGTTTGGCGAAGCGCCGGGCCTCCGGGATGGCTGCGATCTCATGCCGCAGCTCACCGGCGGGCACGAATTTCCATCCGGAGAAGATGCTGTCCAGCAGTCCGTTTTCTTCCTTGATCGAAATCAGAACCGAAAGATAAACGTGGAAGATGACAAAGGCGAAGAACACGAACATCAGGAAGTAGTGAATCAGGCGAAGATAGGCGGGGTCGATGAACAGCGGCAGCCAGCCGATGGCTTGGTTGAGGACCGGGTTGCCCAGCACCCGGCTGAATAGAAACACCCCGGTCAGGATCTCCACCAGGATCAGCAGATAAATGACGACGTACGACAGTGCCGCCAGGGGATTGTGGCCCACCCCGCGGCGGCCGGGTTCGAAGCGCATGAACAGGTAGAACTCCAGCATCGATCCGATGCCCCGCCATTGCTCCAGGTGGATGGGGATGTATGCGTACCACTTCGACCAGAAATTCCCTTTGAAAAACCAATAAATCCGAAACGCAAACGCCCCGATCAGCACGAATCCGGAAACCACGTGTACAAACCGCATCTGGGCCATCAGGAAGGGCGCCCGGCCCGCCGGAACCAGAAACGGGCGGTGCATATACAGGCCGGTAAACGAAAGCGAGAGGAACGCGAAGAAGATCAGCCAGTGCGCAATGCGAACCGGCTTCTCCCAGACATACGTACGGACCAGCTCCGTTTTCGGGAGCCGGGCCAGGGCCGATGCTGGCTTACTGGTTCTAGGCACGGCGTTTTCCTATGTGGCGACACCCCGTATTAAGCGCGCACTCCGCATCACGATTTCTCCGGCGGCCCTTCGCGCTCGACGAGGCCGTCTGGCCGGGCGATCTCGGTGGGACCGCCCCTCGCCTCTTCCCCTTTGGGGCGCATCTGCTCCCGCGCCACGCTGGCGATTCCGTGCAGGCCCAGAGCCGCCGCCACGCCGCCCGTCAACACCAGGCCGAGCGTCCCGGCATCCACGTCCACACCGAATCCCGGCACCGATGGCAGCCGCTTGTAGAAGGGCGACTTGGTATCCCAGAAGCGATGCGAGGCGCAAGCGATGCATCCGTGGCCCGATTTTACGGGCCAACTGGTCCCATCGTTCCAACGGACGGTTGGGCAGTTATAGGTCGCTTCCGGCCCCTTGCATCCCATCTTGTAAAGACAGTGGCCCTGGCGGTGGCCCAGGTCGCCCCACTCCTCTACAAAACGCCCGGCATCGTAATGGGCGCGGCGCTCGCACTGGTCGTGGATAATGTTGCCGTAAGCAAACAGCGGGCGGTTATACTGATCGAGCGCGGGCATCTCGTGGAACGTTAAATAGTGGACCAGGACCGCCGCTGTGTTGGCCGGATTGTGGGGGCAGCCACCCAAATTGATGACCTTCAGGCCGGGGACGGCCTCCTGCAATCCCACGGCGCCCGTCGGATTCGGGTTGGATCGAACCAGGCCGCCATCCCACGCGCAGGCCCCGACCGCAATGTTAGCCGCCGCATTGGTGCAGACGCGCGTTGCAATTTCGAGAGCGGTGCGGCCGCCAATGGTGCAGTAGACGCCACCATCCGCCGTGGGAATGGCGCCTTCCACCACAGCGATGTATTCGCCCTTGTGCTCGCTAACCACTCGTGCGAGCGCTTCTTCGGCCTGCTTGCCCGCGCCGGCCATGATGATTTCGTGGTATTCCCAGGAGAGCAGATCCAGCACGAATTCAGCGACTGTCGGGTTGCTGGTGCGTAGCATCGATTCCGAGTTGCCCGCGCAGTCTTGAAATTGGAGCCACACCAGGACCGGACGCTTAGTCTGGCTGAGAGCTTTTTCGACGGCCGACAGATACCGCGGCGGGAGTGCCAGGGTGGCGACCATCAACTGGCAAAACTTCACAAACCCGCGACGCGACACGCCGCGAGACCTCAGCGCCTGAGGCAGTGACTTGCGCTGCGCTCCCATGTTCGCACCTCTCAAGGGATAGAGTTAATGCCCCGCCATTGCTGGCGTTGTCTCCCACCTGGCAACGATTTCCCGGAGACAGATCTCCATAGGTGGCAGGTATCTCCTATGTTGCCGCTCCAAACCCGGATTATAAAGCGGGTAGCACGGCAAAGGCGCAACATGAATTCATTAAAAAGGGTTAATGACTCAAGCAGGTGGGGCAGTTCTGCATGTCGCAGGAAGGCTACTTCGCTTTTTGGGGTTTGCTTTTCCGTCCCCTGCGCACAGGGCCTGAAAGGCCGCCTCATTGTAGGTCGATTCACTCTCGATATACGCACGTTCGGCCATTGACAGACTCTTCCAGTGCGGTGCGCGCGTGATGGATCATAAAGGCCGTGCCTTCGGGGTCTGTTGGATCGCGGGTAGTGGGTCAGTTTGCAATTGGAGGGCGGGCAATTCTGCCCGCAGCCGGCTTTCAGCCGGCTCTGGCCGCCTAAAAAGGCGGCTGCGGCCAAGATTGGCCG
>OBLW0100003687.1_pt1 | contig 11872 bp, 18 predicted proteins | sample 1520161 | NCBI WGS metagenome assembly OBLW01 (sample SAMEA3539309, study PRJEB22396) | soil metagenome | biome: tundra; feature: field; material: soil | place: USA | collected 2010-05 | depth 0.15 m
GCGAGATGATACAGATGAGGTTGGTTGTATGCGTAGACGCGGTTATCGCTGATAGGGGTCGTTAACTGGATTGCCTCTAGGAATTCTTCCGCGCCCCAACACGCGAATATAGCCACACCGTTTGCCGCGGGATCGATTTTGTCGGTGGCATAGGAGACAATTCGCTCTACGTCTTGATCGAAACTGTGCCGTTCGGGGGAACTCTGCGCCCAGGTCCTCGCGAGGGCTTTGAATTCGCGATGAAGATATGGCGTCGCGTCGGGTGTGCGTCCGTGCTGATCCGGCTGAGTGTTCAGGTAGACGCTTAACACCGGAAACGTGGTGGGCTCGAAAGCCACCAACCGCGCGAGAGGCTCATCCATAGTGGTCGCAAGCGGCTCTGTGATCGTGGAGGACATGACAGAGCATGAGCACGCCGCGGGCCACCCAGATGAGGATGAGATTCCCGGACGATACCAAGCTTAGCCGCGCCGCCGCCATCAGGTGCTTCCAGATTCCTTCGCGCAGGTTGCGCGAAGCGTCTTGCCATCCGATTGTCCCGCTCCGAGATCGGTGGGGCAAACTCGACGCGCATTCCGCATATCCCGGCTTCGAGCGGAGAGTCTCACCTTACTACCATCTGCCCGGCGTTCCAATGAACGAATGGCCTGGAGTTACTTTATTTCACTTTTGAGGAGGGCGTCTGAATGTTCGTGTCGCCAGTTCCAGTACTTTTTGTTGATCGTCCTCTTTGAGCTTGGAAGAATCGCCGTTTTTGCGATGATTTTGTTTTGCATAGATTACGATATGCCTTATCTTCTTGGCCGCTCCATGCATGGTCGTCATTGTGTTGTTTGTCGTGATAGGTGCGAACGGCCCTCTGATCTTGGGCTCGCAACGATGTCGGGGGCATCGCAATTGGGCCCATCAAGGCGGCACTCAGCAAAGCTAACGTTCCAGAAACGGGACGTGGTTATTCTCCTCTCAGGCTAATATGCACTTGTCGCGCCAATCATTCGCTGACGGCTGAGGCGGACCGATGCTCCTTTCCCCGATCAAGACAAGTCCTTTACATTTCGCAGATTTGGTCGGCGGCGGCGCATACACTACCATTGGCAAATCAACTCCGACCGAGAATTCGACGAAGTGCCCAATTGGCGCGGGTTTCAGAATCTCGGCTTTCCGGCTGCGGTTTACGGTCTTGCGACTTCGGCCTGTCGGCGGCGTGGCAGCCCGACGGCCTGACGAACCGGAGCATTCCCCCAGATCAAAACCGCATTTCTGGCGCATCGGGCCAGCCCACCAAACCCTGAAAATACCTTATTTCATGAGGGTTGGGAGGCAACCATGCCTTTCTGGGACCTCCTTCCAGGAAGTGACCTCTTGATCTCTCGCACGGCGGCTCGATCACCAGCCACGGAGAACACGTTTCACCCAGCGTGGCCGGCCGCACAGCACTTTCGGCGCTTTTTGCCTAATGGACAGCAAAACCTGCACCTCACACTTGTGGAAAAGTCGGATTTCTATCTCGGATTCGCATACATTCGCATTGGCCCTTAATCTGCACTGCACTGAACCCAGAAGAGGTGTGAAATGACGACCGTAGTGATTGTTCTTCTAGTGTTGTTTCTGCTCGGTGGCGGAGGGTGGGGATATTCTCGTTGGCGCGGATAAGCGGTCGCTGGCAATTTGACCAAGTCCTCGACCTACAATGCGAATTCTGGTTGCACCAGAAGCGCGACCTCGAACATGCAGGATAATGCGCCACTCCGCGAGACGTGATCCGGCACTACGTGACATTCAAGCGGCTAGGCTAGGCTGAAGGGCAGAAGAGCGACTTCACCGAATACCGGAAACAGCTTTTAGTGGAAAGTTTTCGAAAGAGAAAGAGGAGAAACCAAATGAAACCGAGCACAAAAGATCAGATCAAAGGCGAGCTTCATGAACTGAAAGGCAACGTCAAAGAGACAGCCGGACAGGTCACGGACAACGCCAACCTGGAAACCAAAGGCCAAAACGAAAAACTCGCCGGCAAAGTCCAAAAGAAAGTCGGCCAAATTGAAAAGGTACTCGAGAAGTAAGTGAACCGGTTCTCTACGCAGTGCACCTAACTCGGCTTGAAAATAGTGGCTCAGATTGCTCCGTCACTGCTTCTACAATAGCCACCGCCGCCAAAGAAGGCCGCCGTGCACAGAGCGCCTGGGATGATCCTGGTTGCACCCACACGACGTGCGGTGGCGCTCATTGGCGGCGTTGTACCCCTTGTAGCAGGCAGAAAGGCATAAAATCCCATGTGCCCGATTGTCTCTAACTGGAAAGTCTGAAGGAAAGGAAGATCGACAATGCTGGTCCTGATCATCATTTTGGTGTTGGTGTTTGGCCTCGGTGGTGGGTATTACGGCCATAGCCGCTGGGGTCCCAGCGGAGGTGCGGGAATAGGACTGGGGACAATTCTGTTGATTCTCCTCGTCGCCTACATGCTGGGCTTATTCCGCTGAGGCTACCACCGGCGCTCACCACTCCTCCAGTTTTCTGGAAGGGATCTGCTGACTGCCACTCGTTTGAGGTAGCGTCCCGTCACACTGCGCGATCGCGCGGCCGCGCCGGTGAGCCCGCTTGGCGCGGGATTCAGGGGCATCTAAAGGTCATCGACATCAACGCGCGCACCAGTGCGCAAAGGAAGAATTTTCAATGCCATATATCACTGTCGGGAAGGAAAACTCTGGCAACATTGATCTCTACTACGAGGACCACGGCTCTGGTCAGCCGGTTGTCCTTATCCACGGATATCCGCTGAGCGGCGCTTCCTGGGAGAAGCAAAGCACGGCGCTTCTGGCTGCGGGTCATCGTGTCGTCACTTATGATCGCAGAGGATTCGGCAAGTCCAGCCAGCCCACGACAGGCTACAACTACGACACCTTCGCCGAGGACCTACACAGAGTCGTGACGCAGCTCGAGCTACGAGATTTCGCACTGGCTGGATTCTCCATGGGAGGCGGCGAGGTGGCGCGCTACCTGGGGAAGTATGGATCGAAGGGCGTGAGCAAGGCGGTATTCATTTCGGCGGTTCCGCCCTTCCTGTTGAAGACGCCGGACAACCCGGAGGGTGTGGAGGGCAGTGTCTTCGAGGGGATCCAGAAGGCCATCGTCGCCGATCGTTATGCGTTCTTCAGCGAGTTTTTCAAGAATTTCTACAACACGGATCTCCTGCTGGGGAAGCGCGTCAGCGAACAGGTCGTGCAGGCTGGCTGGAACGTCGCGGCCGGCGCCTCTGCTACGGCCTGTCTCGCTTGTGTGCCGACGTGGCATGAGGACTTCCGCAAGGACCTGACCCGCGTCGACGTGCCCACGTTGGTCATTCAAGGGGACGCGGACCGAATCCTACCTATCAGTGCCTCGGGGCTCCGGACCGCCAAACTGATCAAGGGAGCCCGACTATTGGTGGTGAAGGACGGCCCGCACTGCATCATATGGACCCACGCGCACGAAGTAAACCACGAGCTGGTGAACTTCCTTCGGGAAGGGTCGGGGAAGGGTGCAGATTCAGCGCCCCGGAACGAAGCAGCCGCCTAGACGAAACATTCGTCGCACCTGTGCGCACAATCGGAGACCCCGGCAAGACGTGCGGCGGGCAGGGGATGTCGTGGTGAGTGGCAGGGAAAGTATCTGTAAGTTGTTGGAGGGTATACCTTTGATTCCCTGAAAATTTTCTGTTTTACAGGGGGGCACGCCCGGATAACTCCGGCTGGCCGATAATTGAGAGAGCCTATGGATTCTGAGCGGCGAAGACGCGTTCTAATCGTCGATGACGAGGCCAACGAGCGGTCTGCCATGGCGCGGATGGTGGAACGGTGGGGGTTCGTCGCCGAGACCGCCGCTGACGGTCAGGAAGCTCTCGACAAGCTCCCCTTGTTCGAACCCCACGCTATCGTCACCGACGTCATGATGCCCGGCATGGACGGAATGGAGTTGTTGCGCCGTCTGGCCGAGGTCGCGGGCGCTCCCCCTGTCATTGTCCTGACTGCCTTTGGCAGCATCGATGCGGCTCTCACCACCGTCCACGAGCACGGCGCCTTTTGGTTTGTGGAGAAGCCCATCCGGCCCCGCGCATTCCGCGTCCTGCTCGACCGTGCGGTCGCTCACCACCGCCTCTCGGAAGACAAGGACCGCTCGAACGGCAGTTGGGCAGCCGCGGCGTCCTCGGTAGACTCATTGGCTCCAGCCCTGCCATGCAGAAAGTCTTCTTCCTCCTCCGTCAGGCCGCTCCTTCCAACGCCAACATCCTCATCACGGGCGAAAGCGGCACCGGTAAGGAAGTAGTTGCTCGCCTCATTCACGATCTCAGCCGCCGCTCCGGCGGCCCCTTCGTGGCGATGAATTGCGCCGCTCTCCCTGAGAGCTTGATCGAGAGTGAGCTCTTCGGCCACGAAAAGGGCGCCTTTACCGGAGCAATCACCGCGCGCCAAGGCTGCTTTGAGCTGTCCAACACCGGCACCCTCTTGCTGGACGAAATCGGCGACATGCCGCTTGCCCTGCAAGCCAAGCTTCTGCGTGTTCTGGAGGACGGCCGGGTGCGCCGCCTCGGAGCGGCCCGAGAAATTCAGCTCGACGTCCGCCTTCTCGCATCCACGAACCGCGACCCTCAGCAGATGGTTGCAGAAGGCAGGTTCCGCGAAGACCTGTTCTACCGCCTCAGCGTGATCGCTGTTGTTCTTCCGCCTCTTCGCGATCGACGGGAAGACATCCCCGCCCTGGCCGAAGCGATTCTTACCGAACTCAATCAGAAGCACCACACTCGCATTACCAGCCTCGATCCGGCGGTCCTCCAGGCCCTCGAGCAGCACGCGTGGCCAGGTAACGTTCGCGAACTCCGCAACATACTGGAACGCGCCGTCGTACTCGCTGGCGAAGGTGAGGTCCGTTTGGAGCATCTGCCGCAATCTCTGACAGGAACCACGGCCGAACCCGCGCGGCGCACCTTGGGTCTCATTCCCTCGGTCAGCTTCAACGTCGGCGCGACTATCGAGCAGGCCGAGCGCGAACTCATCGAGATTACGCTTACCTACACGAAGAACAACCGGACGCGCGCCGCCGAGATTCTCGGGATCAATCAAAAGACGTTGTACAACAAGCTGAAGGAATACGGCCAAGACCCGGGTGAATGATGTCCCTCAAGACCAAAATCCTCCTTCCCACTGGCGTCCTCATGCTCGGGCTAGTCGGTGGGCTTTCCGCCCTCCTGCTGAGCAACCTGGTCGTCTCCAACCTGCAAAGCTCCTTACGCCTCGCCGAACTCGCCGCCCAGCAAACCAAGGGGCTCCTCCTCATACGCCTTGAAGAATCGGGGAAAACCGGCGCCGCGGATCGTCTGCTCTGGTTTTCCGCTATCGCTGCGGACACACGCTTGGCCACCTTCCTCGCAAATAGCGTCGCCCAAGCTCCCTCCCTCATCGAAATATCCATTGCAGGCGACGACAACCGGATCCTGGTCTCCTCCACGCGCTCCAACTCGGGATTTCCTTTGCGCGGTTACCAGTCTCTCCACGCACTTCTGGCCCTCGATCCCTTCAATCGCATCCGGCGCGTCTTCGCGCGCGGGCCGGACTACGAGGTCCGCATCCCCATTGGCATCCTCAACGACCCCCGCCCCATCTTCACCATCCAGGTGCTGGTATCGACGGTCCTGCTCCGCGATTCGCTCCATCCGGGCCTCCAGTGGATCGGCTTCGCTGCCCTTACTGCTCTCTTTGTCTCGCTGCTATTCGTCTCTCTACTCGCCAGCTTCATCTCACGCAACCTGCGCCGCATCTCCGAGGGCATAGACCTGATCCGTCACGGGGAGGCCGTCCCTGAACTCAACCTGCACGCTTCTGCGCCCGAGTTCGCCGCCGTCCAGTCGCAGCTGAGCCGACTGGGCGGACAGGTGCGTGACACCGCGCGCACCGCCGTGGATTTTCGCAGCCGCGTAAGTACCGTGCTCGAGCGCCTGGAAGAAGGAATCCTCCTGTTTGACCCCGAACAGCGGCTCATTCTCTCCAGCGGAGCGTCCGAACGCCTGCTTGGGCGTCCCCTCGTTGGCTTTCAGGTCTCCGCCACTCCCCTGGGTCCGATCCTCCGTGATGCCTTCGACCAGCACCGCAGCATGCCCGAGCGCCTCATCGAGTGGCCGAGTGCAGACGGCTCGGCGCCCCTGCTGGTTGCCCTGGACTTCTTCGCGGACGGGCGGGCGCTCATCCGCCTGCGTGACCCGGAGGGGCGCCGGCAGATCGAGTCTCAAATGGGACTGCTCTCGCGTCTCGATGCCATCAATCGATTGACCGGCGGAGTCGCGCATGAGGTCAAGAATCCACTCAACTCCATCGCGGCCCGCCTAGCCTTGCTCGAGTCCATGGTCGGAGAGGACTCTCCCGAAGCGGCGGAGGAGATTAAGGTCATCGGCGAAGAAGTCGAACGCCTCGACCGCGTCGTCTGTACTTTCCTCGACTTCACCCGGCCAGTCGAGATGGCGCGGGAGCAACTGGACCTCGCTAAGATTGCCCGCGATGTCGCCGATCTGGTTCAGCCCGACGCCGCCAGGCGTTCCGTCGCCGTCCATTTCAGATCCAAGCCGGAGTGCGTTCCTCTTTGGGGCGACCCCGACCTTCTCCGCCAGGCCCTCTTGAACCTCGCCGTCAACGCCCTCGATGCTATGCCGCAAGGCGGCTCCCTATCCTTCGACGTCAAACTTCGAACGCAGGACGCCCGGCTCACGGTCGCCGACACGGGTGTCGGCATCCCCGAGACGCAACGCGAAAAGATCTTCCAGCTCTACTTCACGACCAAGCAGAACGGCTCGGGTCTTGGCCTCGCCATGGTGTATCGCGCTGTGCAACTCCACGGCGGTAGCATTGAAGTGGAGAGTGAACCCGGACGGGGAACACGCTTCCGAATCACTTTGCCTGCGCTGGTGAAACTATGATGACATCCCGCCGCGCAATCTTCGCGCTCTGGGTCGTGACGACTCTTAGCGCCGGCGGCTGCAGATCGTCTCGAAAGACGCCGGCGCCTCCAACCGCACCGGCCCTGGCGCCCGCCCCGGCAGCGGCCGCACCCCAGCCCCCCCCGCCCGCTCCAGTCATACACCCGCCCAAGCCGAAACCCGAACCGGCGGAGGCCCCCGCAGCGCCGCCTCCCGCCTTCGGGCAGATTCTCACTCCTCAACAGCAGACCGAGTTCCGACGCTCCTATCGGCAGAGCGCCGAATTCGCACGTCAGACCCTCAGCCAACTTTTCGGCCGCCCCCTATCCCGCGACCAGGCCGACACCGCCAATCGCGTCCGGTCCTTCCTAAGCCAGGCGGATGAAACCCAGTCCAAGGATCCCTCTGCCGCCGCTCAACTCGCCCGCCGTGCGGAACTTCTGGCCCGCGATCTGCTCAATTCTTTTCGCTAGCGCGCAAAAAGCGGAGCCGGGGCACGTGCTTCGGCTCCGCTTCCTAGTTGAAATTCAATCGGAACTTAACGCTTGGCGATGAGCCTGACTTTCGGCACCGCCAAGTATCCGATCACCTGGTTCTTGCGGATCTCGTTTACGACCACTTCGTAGGGCGCCTGCGCCCCACTCGTATAGAACTGCACCGGTTCGTTGATGCTCTTGTCCTTCTTCTCGACGCGCTTGTCGTCGGCCAGAACATCGAGAGTGAACCTATTCCGTTTCACGTCGGCCTTCTTCAAGGCGAGCCGGATGTCACCCACCTTCTGTGGTCCGCCAGTCGTCGGCAGCGTGAACTCGTAATAGTCCTTCTCGCCGAGCTTCCTCAGGGCGACTAGCTCGGTGGAGTTGGTTGCGATCAGCCCACTCATTACGCCCATATCGCCGGTCACGCGCTTTAGATCCGCGTTCGTATCGGAAAGCTCAGTGCGCGTGGTGGCCGCCTCAGTCTTCACATCGCCGACATCGCTCTTGATGCCATTCAGGACCTCGTCCACCTGCGCCGACTTCTGATCGTTGTCGCCCTTGATCTGATCGATCTGTTCTGTCATCTGCTGGTTCTTCGCGGACAGAGTGGTGAACACCTCTCCGGCCTGCCGCTTGGCAACGATCTGGGCTCGGTGCGAGCCGGCTACCGCCTCCTGGCGCGCCTCCTCAACTTGTTCGGTCATCTTGGCGATCGTCGCATCGACTTCTGTCCTCGCCGCCGAGGCGCTGGTCTGCATCTGACCATGGAACTGATCCATCTTCTGTTGAAACTGCGCCAGCTCCTGGCGGACCGAGGCGACTTGCTGGCTCTGATACCACCACCCGCCCAGAGCAGCCACCAGCGCGCCACCGATCAAAATCTTGCTCATAAGCCCACTCGCCGGGCGATTCGAATTCTCGTTGTGTTCCACACTGTTCGTCATTTGTGTGACCTCCTCAGCCAGTTCTACTTCTGGCGCTTTCAGCGCCTCGGTGGGGAGTAATGCACTCTCCGGGCCAAGCACTAAGTGCTTTGTTATTGAACTATTTCCACAGCAATGGCCCATATTCGGCAATTCTGCCCGACCCTCTGGATCGCCTTGCCCGGCAAGTCTTCCCGATCGCAAGTCTTCCTAAGCGACCACAGTCCACGACGGTGGGGGCAGTCCCCTCGACGACAGCAGGCGGAATTCGCGGGCCGGCCCGGCATCGTAGGCGCCATCCAAGCGGTCGCTCATGAGCCCTCCTGCTGCTTGCGAAATTTTGCCGATTGATGCATTGCCCTTGCGATGCGCTGCCGGGCAGTAGACCTATCGTCATCCTGCTCGGGCAATTTGCACCTGCAATTGCTCGGTCAGCCTTGAATTCTCGATGGCGCCGCAAGCCCGGGTCGAGAATCCCTTCGTCTGTTTATGAATCGGTTGGGCGCATGGGCCCGACATCGATGCTGGCGCGTATCCGGCGTTCCCATAGACCCGCCTGCGTCATCGTATTCATACGAACGGCGCCGCGCGTGCTCTGACATTCCAAACTTCACACTGAGGACTGACTATGCCTTGCTTCCTTCTGCTCGTCATAATGCTGTTTCCGCGCGTCGCGCTCGCGTTGATGTGGTTCTTTTCGACCTACCTGCAGCGCGCATTCCACGGTGGTCTCGTGTTGCCGGTACTCGGGTTCCTTTTCCTGCCGCTCACCACGATCGTATATGCATGGGAGCTTAACAGTGGCATGCCGACGGCAGGAATCAACCTATTGTGGCTGCTGATCGCGGTGATCGTCGATCTGGGCGGGCTGGGTGGCGGCGCCCATCGCCAATCGCGGCGCTAAGCCGCGCAGTCGCTGCTATCCTCGCGATCACGAGGCAGCCTTCGCTACGGCTGTCGTCTCCGGCTCGCCGACCAATTCCTCGAAGAGCGTCAGGTAATGGACCATTGCCTGGCGCAACTCTTCGGTGTTGGCTTGGCCCCTTATCTGCTGAAGCGCGATTTCGTGAGCCGTTCGATAGTTTTCCAGAACCAGGAAATGATTCACGGAGATATCCGCCACCCTCTGTTCAAAGGCACTTACCGGATAGCTTCGCGCGGACATTACATCGCCCAGCAGTTGGTCCGCCTCCGTTACCGCGCCGGCGGGGCCGTCGACGAAGCGCGCCCGGTCGCCTGACGAGAGCGGCCGGATGTGAAAGGCCTCGACTCGTTGCGTACGCTCTTCCAGCCCGGACCCCCAAAAACCCCTGGGAGGCTGACACACCACTTGCCGTTACACGGCTGCGGACCGAGTACGAACTTCTATTGGCGAGCAAGCGCTAGGGACGACTGTACGAGCTCCACATTCCTCGCCGTCGAGCATCGTGTCGTCTGACTGCTTCCTTGTGGCCATCCAGTCCAACATCGCCGCCGCCAGGTCTTCGAAATGCACCGACAACACAATGCCGATATCGGAACCGACTTCCGCTGTTTCCACGGCGAAGACCTGCGTCACCGATAATTGAGTCCGCAGGGCCTCTTCGATGTAGTCATGGATCGCGAGTTCGGAACCACTGTTTACCGGGGAGCCGAGAAAGCTGATAAGGGTCATCAATTCAAAAGCAAAGTCATTCCTCAGAAGCCTCCGCCTGTTTTGGGGGATAACAGCCACAATCCCGACCGGACCGCCGTCTGCCCCGTCCAAATGAACGATGGCTAATCCTGTATCCCTGAGATCGTAAACTGCCGTGTAAAAGTCGATGCATGGCAGTCCGGGCACAAAACCCCGGAGCTTCCCCTGAAAGCCACTTCGGCAAGTTCTCACTCTTGCCAAAGCCACGCGGGCCGCGGGCCGGACAGGCGCCAATGGAACGGGCCCATGCCATGATTGGGCCTGCGAGTCCCATCCATGTAAATGGACGTCGCAGCGGTTGATCGAAAGGGTCTTGGCTTTGTACATGGCAGAGCCATTAGCAAGGCACGTGCCAGTGTCATTCACGGCTTCAACAGGTGAACACCTCAATGAATTTCAACAGCACAATAGGCGGCAGTTCTGGGACATTGTTGTGAATTGCAGCGCCTCCTCGCAACGTAGTAACCACAGGGCGGCTGCAAAAAATGCGCCGACATGCAGCTTTTGCACGTAACGCGCAGCGTTTACCAGATCTGAGCCACTTGGCCATGACGTGGGTTCTCTTCCATTGACCGCCGATTGGGGAGCCCGCTGGTCCACTTCCGGATCCGAAATGCTCAAAGGAGTGGAACCCCGTTTCCTTTCCGACCACGTTTCCATCCTGGAACTGAAAAGGTCCTCGGCCCTAACACTGCGGCGAGAGTGGTCCCCGGCTGCCCATCTCAATCCGTAATCGTTCACACCCTGCGGACGAGCCAAACAACTAACACAATCACAATAATGGTTCCGACCAGCCCTAAGCCAAGCATTTCATTTCTCCTTTGAGAACAAATTTAGAGCATGAGAAGGGCCGTATTCCAGCGCGGCTAACAGCCAAACGCCCAAACGGGCGGGTACCGTGCTTTGAAAGCCTCCGCCGGTAACTATATTGGGCACACGACCAGATACGGTCAACGCAGCAAGCTCCTCGATTCGAAAGGTGATGTGAACGAATTTCTGACGGGGCCTACTGTCCATCTATACCACCTTGACTTGGCCGAGCGCCACCGTGTCGTTGCGCCGGTCATAGATGCCGGGCGCTCACCAAGATCGTATATTCAGGGAGGTTAATTAACACTGGCACGCCGACAGCGAGAATCGACCTTTTGTGGCTGCTGACCGCGGTGATCGTCGATCTGGGCCGACTGGGTGGCGGAGCGCATCGCCAATCGCGGCGGTGAGTCGCGCAGTCGCCGGTAAGAACGACACCCAGCAACGGCTGGCCACGAACCACGGCGCGCCGCCGGTTGCCGCGACTGCTCGCCCCAACACCGCGGTTCATCCGAAGGAACTGCCGCCCGTCGATCGATCCGCTTCCTCTAGGACGGGGAACGCGAAGGTGGACCACCAGAACCAGAAGCAGCAGGACAAGCTGGTCGCGCAGCAGAACCAGGATCGGCAGAAGCTCCAACAGAAGCGGGACCAGGAACACCAGCAACTGGCGAGACAGAGTGCCGCTCCGGCCAGAATGCAGCAACTAGAGCAGCAGCACGAGCAACAGACGCAGCAAATGCAGCAAGGCCACCAGCAGCAGATGCAGCAGATGCAGCAAAGACAGTCGGGTGGCGGCGGAGGATCTCGTGGCGGCGGTGGTGGCGGCGGGCGGCGGTAATCGAAGTTCCGATATCAGGACGGCGCCGAGGCAACCCTTTCCCGACCCCGTCGTTGCCACTTCTCCTTTTGGCGCAGTCCGGCTATCCGGTTCTGCAGCGTCCGCACACTAATCCCCAACGTCTCGGCGGCGAGCCTGCGATTGCCATGCACGTATTCGAGCGTAAGCTTGATGTAAGTTTCCTCGAGTTTCATGAGTGGCTGGCCA
>OBLW0100003688.1_pt1 | contig 11872 bp, 6 predicted proteins | sample 1520161 | NCBI WGS metagenome assembly OBLW01 (sample SAMEA3539309, study PRJEB22396) | soil metagenome | biome: tundra; feature: field; material: soil | place: USA | collected 2010-05 | depth 0.15 m
CAGGTGCCGCGGCAAGTATCGTGCGATAGTCCATGTGTCCTTTGCCAAGCTCGGTCGATTCAGGCATCGCATGCAAATCGAGTTCGGTCAACGGGTGAGGAACCGCTACAAAATCCTTGACATGCAACATTCTGAAGCGGCCCGAATATTTCTTGAATAGTTCAAGAGGCGACTGGCCGCCCAGGTCTGCCCAGCCACAGTCGAGCTCGATCTTCACAAGTGAGGGATCCGTTCCTGCCATCAAAATCTCGTAAGTCGTGCTGCCGTCACTCCACTTTCTGAACTCCATATTGTGATTATGGTAGGCGAATTTCAGGCCAGTGCTTTTAGCCTTTGTTGCCAGGGCATTAAGGTCCCCTGCCATTCTCTTGAAGTCATCCTGCGTCAAAGCGGCCATGACCTTTACGTAGTCATCCACGCTCTTTATGCTTGCATCCAGCTTGATCATCACGCTCGACACAACGTATTCCGATCCCAGGGTTTTCGCGTTGTCAAGAAACTGCTCTGTGCTTTGCCCCGGCGTTGGGAATAGATGCGAGCTTGGACATTTCAAGCCCGCCGCATCCAGCGATTTGCGGAAGTCCGCCGCGCTCTTTCCTGCCATCCCGGCGCTTTCCACGGTTCGATATCCCATGGCCGCAAGCTTAGCCAAAGTACCGTCCATATCTTTTACCAACGGGTCGCCAACCGTGTAAAGCTGAATGCCCGCTGACTTAGCCAATGACTTAGCCAAAAGCTGTTCCGGCAGCGCCGTCATTAACGCTACGGATGCAGTTGTCATTGCGCCATGCTTTAAAAATCTGCGGCGTGAAACGTTATTCATCGTAAGCTCCATTCTGAAACTCTTGTTCCGAAAGGCCGCGCCCCGAGGGCAATGGCAAGCGGGATGAAGGGGAAATTCGTTGGCTCCATGCGGCGCCAGTTCAGAGAATAGCGCGCATCAGGCTGCATCGTCCACAGGTCGCGGGAATGCGCCTATCGGAGGGTATCGGCTACTTCGGCCGGCGTAAATGCCCGCGAGAACCCTGCCGCGTGAACCGTTAAAGGCGCCATTCAAGTTTTGCAGGTTCAAACAAGTTGGCTGCTTCATCCGTCATGTAGAATTAGGTTCAAGAATGGAGATTCTCCTCAATCTCGTTTGGGTGCTTTTGGCAATCGTCATTGTCCGGCTGTGGTTGCGCGATGTCCCCCGCGAGGGCGCGAGCCGGCGAACGCAGATTGCGGCACTCGCCATGCTGATCCTGATCCTGTTCCCGGTCATTTCAGTCACCGACGACCTGCAGGCCGCGCAGAACCTCGCCGAAGACGACACCTATCTGCGCCGCGACCCCACAGTTAGCCCGCACTCCACCTTTCCTGCGGTCGCAATGTTGCCTCGGTCAACGTTTACGGAGTTTTCTTTAGTTTATTTGTGGATTAAGGCCCCCGGCCATCTCCCTGCCCCCACTGTATACAAACCCGCCTTGGCCCCCATCTGGAATCGACCCCCTCCGGCCGCCTGATCTTTCCAATCGCGTGAATCCTGCGTCTTTCTGGCAACTCTCTTAATCTGACCGTCGTGTTTGACCACGACGAAAAGGTTGTGCATGATGCGACCTCTCCCTTCCCCCTATGTACTGGCGGCGGCTGTGCTGTTTGCTATGACGCCTTTCTTGCTCCCCGCACAGTCCAGCTTTAGCTGGGACCAGATCAAGGCTAAATTCGAGGCCGCAAACCCCGAGCTCAAGGCCGATGCCCTCAACGTGGATGAGATGAAAGCAGCGCAAATCACCGCCTTTCTGCGACCCAACCCCGGCATCGGCCTGTCGAGCGATGGATTGCAAATCGCTCCTCACACGACCCCTGGCTTAGGCACCCATTGGCTGCCGCTCACCGGCAATCAGCTCGTGCCTAGCATCAACTACTTGCACGAACGCGAACACAAGCGCGATATTCGATTGCAGAGCGCCAAAGAGGGTACACAAATCGCCGGATTGCAGCACGAGGATCTGGAACGTAATCTTCTCTTCGATCTACGCTCGCAGTTCGTCCTGACCATCCAGGCCAAGGCGGTGCTGGGGACGGCCAAAGAAGATCTGGCCTACTACGACCACATCATCCAAATCTGCCGCGACCGCTTCAATGCCGGGGACATCGCGCAGGTCGACTTGGACCGCATAGAGCTGCTGCGCGTGCAATACGAGTCTGAGATTCAAACCGCCATCGTCAACCTCCGCACCGCAAAGATTCAACTTCTGCAGTTGCTCAATGACCGCACCCCGGTCGAACAATTCGATGTGACTGGGCCCTTCGACTTTGCCGACAACCTCAAGCCTCTCGAGGAGTTCCGCCAGACTGCCCTCGATGCACGGCCCGACCTGCGCGCTGCGCTCGAGTCCGTCCAGCAGGCCCAGACCAACCACAAACTGGCCATAGCGAACGGATCGGCCGACCCCACATTCGCCGCCTGGTACTCCTACAATCCAGCCTTCAACAACCCGTATGGCCGATACACTATCGGCGCCAGCGTCAACGTTCCCCTGCGCATCTTCGACCGCAACCAGGGCGAGAAGCAGCGCACCCTGATCGACATCGACCGCAACAAGCAGTTAACCGAAGCCTCGCGAGCCGCGGTCTTCAGCGACGTCGATTCGGCCTACGCCCAGGTGGAAAGCAGCATCGCTCTGCTCAAGCCCTACAAGGCGAAATATAACGATCAGGCAAAACGCGTCCGGAATACGGTCACCTACTCTTACCAGCACGGCGGAGCGTCGCTGATGGACTTTCTCAACGCGCAAAGCGAATACCGCACCGTACAACTAGCCTATCTGCAATTGATCGGAACCTATCTGACTGCCGCCGGACAACTGAATCTGGCCGTGGGTCGCGAGGTAATTCAATGATTTCCATTTCCTGTTCGTGGCTCTTCCCGAGAAGTCTTATAGCTCTGGCGCTGACCGCTTCCTTCGGCCTCGCCATTTTCGGCTGCAAGGCCAAACAGGAGAGCAGCAGCGGTGCTCCGCCTCCGGCCCCGGCCCAGGTCATTCAGGTTGCCGACATGAATCTCATCACCATCGACAAGCGCGATGTCGCAAAATTTCCGCTTGCTACAGCCGGCCAGATTCAGTCCGCTTCCGAGTTGACCGCCACCGCCACTGTCTTTCCCGACATCTCCCGCGAGGTTCCTGTCATCTCCCTGGCCAATGGCCGCGTAGTCGACATCAAAACTCGCCTCGACGACAACGTGAAGAAAGGCCAGTTGCTCTTCCGCGTGCAAAGCGGCGACGCCTCCAATGCCTTCAACGCATATCTCAAAGCTGTCAACGATGAGCAACTCGCCAACAAAGCCTACATTCGCGCGGATGATCTCTTCAAGCACGGCGCCATCTCTCAAGCCATGGTGGAGCAGGCGGAGGGTTCCGAAAAAAACGCCAAAGCCGATCTCACGGCCGCTGAAGAACAGTTGAACGTTCTCGGCGTCGACAAGAATCATCCCAGCACTGTTGTCGATGTGCATGCTCCCATCTCCGGGGTCATCATTGGGCAGAACGTCACCAACGCCGCAGCCGCCGGCGTAACTCTCTCCGGATCCGCGACCGCCTTCACCATTGCCGACCTCACCACCGTTTGGGTGCTCTGCGATGTTTATGAAAACGACATCCCCAAACTCAAACCTAAACAGGAAGCACGGATCAAGCTGAATTCCTATCCCGATCGTCCCATCACCGGCCGCATCAGCGACATTGGCCCGGTGCTCGATCCCTCCCTCCGCACCGCAAAAGTGCGAGTTGAAGTTCGCAACCCCGGCTTCCTCAAACTAGGCATGTTCGGAACGGCCACTTTCACCGGCAACTCCAAAGAGACACACGCCGTAGTCCCCACTCAAGCCGTCCTTCATCTGCACGATCGCGATTGGGTTTTTCTTCCTGAAGGTGCGAATCAATTCAAGCGCACCGAAGTCCGCGCCGGCCGCATGGTAGACGGCGATCGCCAGGAGATTCTCTCCGGCCTCCAGCCCGGCCAGCAAGTCGTTGCAAATGCCCTCTTACTTGAATCCGCGGGGAAAGAGTAATGATTCGCGCCATTGTCAATTTTGCGCTCAACAACCGCTTGATGGTTCTCGGTGGACTCATCGTTCTCACCGCCTGGGGCGTGATCTCGTTCCGCAACCTGCCCGTTGAAGCCTACCCTGACGTGGCCAACAACTACGTCCAGATCATCACCCAGTGGCCCGGCCGCAGCGCCGAGGAGATCGAGCGCCAGGTCACCGTCCCCGTCGAAATCCAGATGGCCGGCATTCCCCATCTCGCCCATCTGCGCTCCACTACGCTTGCCGGCCTCTCCAGTCTCATGCTCATCTTCGACGACAACTCCAAAGGCGACGTCAATCGCGAACACGTTCTGGAGCGGCTCAGCCAGGTCAATCTGCCTGCCAATCTGGTTCCGCAGATGGGCACAGACTGGAGCCCCGTCGGCCAAATCTACTGGTACACGCTGGAGAGCACAAATCCCGCCTACGACGTGATGGAGAAGAAGTCGCTGGAAGATTGGACCCTGGAAAAATCCTTCAAGAGCGTCCAGGGTGTCGTCGATGTTTCCAGCTTTGGCGGACCCACCAAGGAGTACCAGGTCAATCTCGATCCTGAGAAACTCGTCTCCTACGGCCTCAGCATCGCCCAGGTCGAGCAGCAGATAGCCGCCAACAATTCCAATGGCGGCGGCAGTTTCATCGAGCAGGGAGCGCAACAGATCAACGTGCAGTCCGCCGGTCTGTTCACCAGCGTTCAGGACATTGAGAACACTGTTGTCAAAAGCTCCAACGGCGCCGCCATCAAAGTCAAGGACATCGCCATCGTTGCGCAAGGTCCCAAAATCCGTCTCGGCCAAATCGGCCGCGCCATCCAGCGCGAAGACGGAAAAATCGTCGACAATCCCGACACGGTGGAAGGAATAGTGCTGTTGCAGAAAGGCGACGACTCCGATCCCGTCTTGCTGGGCATCCACGACAAAGTCAAGGAACTGAACGAACGCGTCCTCCCCAAGGGCGTGCAGATCAAGCCATTTCTCGACCGTTCCAAGCTCGTCTCTTACACCGTCGAGACTGTCGAGCGCAACCTGACCGAAGGAATGGTCCTGGTTGTGATCGTACTTTTTCTCTTCCTCGGCAACGTGCGCGGAGCCATTATTGTCGCGCTCACCATTCCCATCGCGCTGCTCTTCGCCTCCATCTGCCTGGACCTCAGCCACATTCCGGCCAACCTGCTCTCTCTCGGCGCTCTGGACTTCGGCATGGTCGTTGACGGCTCTGTAGTGATGATCGAAAACATGGTCCGCCACCTCGTAAACAAAAACGATCCACATGCACCATTGGAAAGGATCCGCGACGCTGCGCAGGAGGTGTTCCGCCCCGTCTTCTTTGCCCGCGGCATCATCATCACCTCCTACCTGCCCATCTTCACCCTGCAGGCTGTCGAAGGCCGCCTCTTCAAGCCCATGGCCTGGACCGTCACTTTTGCCCTGCTGGGCGCTTTGCTCTTTGCCATCCTCGTCGCTCCGGTCCTGGCTGCCCTTCTATTCCGCAATGGCGCAAAGGAATGGGAGAACCCCCTTCTGCTCTGGCTCACGCAGCACTACCGCACCGCTGTTCGCGCAGCCATCGAGCACCGTCGCATCACACTTGCCATCGCCACAGTTCTTTTCGCTGTCGGCGTCTACCTCTCCGTAGGCGGACCCATCGGCTCGGAGTTCCTGCCCCACCTCGACGAAGGCTCTATCTGGGTGCGCGGCACGCTTCCTCCAAGTGAAGGCCCCACCGCCAGCATCGACTTCGCCAACCGGGCGCGCCTGGTCATAGCCTCGTTCCCTGAAGTTACTCAAGTAGTAAGCCAAACTGGCCGCCCTGACGACGGCACCGATACCGCCGGCTTCTTCAACACCGAATACTTCGTCGATCTCAAACGCAAGGGCGACTGGCGTCCCTTCTTCCATCAGGACAAGGAAAAGCTCATCGCCGCGATCAACACTGAGTTGTCGAAGTTCCCCGGAGTGCTTTGGAATTACTCCCAGCCCATCTCCGACAACATGGAGGAGGCTGTATCCGGCGTCAAGGGCGAGCTAGCCGTCAAGCTCTATGGCGACAATCTGCGCACCCTCGAGCAAGTGGCCGAAAAGATCCAGGCGCAAATGGCCTCGGTCCCGGGCGTCGGCGATTTGGGCATCTTCCGCATCGTCGGCCAGCCCAACCTCAACCTCCAGGTTGACCGCGCCGCAGCCGCCCGCTGGGGCATCAACGTTGCCGACATTCAAGATTCAGTCCAAACGGCCGTCGGCGCCAACGCCGTCACCCAGGTGCAGCAGGGCGAGGCGCGCTTCGACGTCGCCCTGCGCTATCAGCAGCAATTCCGCAACACCCGCGAAGCGATCCTGAATATTCGCCTGCTCGCACCGTCCGGCGAGCGAGTGTCTCTCGGTCAACTGACCAGGGTCTCAACGGTCGACGGCGCCGAGCAAATCAACCGCGAAAGCGGCCAGCGCTACATCGCCATCAAATATTCCGTGCGCGGGCGCGACCTCGGCTCAACTGTCGAAGAAGCCATCGCCAAGGTCAACAAAAACGTATCCTTGCCTACCGGCTACCATCTTGAATGGGCAGGCGAGTATGAGAGCCAGAAACGTGCCGACAAGCGCATGGCCATCGTCGTGCCAATCACAGTGCTGGCAATCTTCATGATCTTGTACACCATGTTCCGCTCCTACAAGTGGGCCTCGCTTATTCTCGTCAGCGTCGTCATGGCCTCTATCGGCGGTCCGCTCGCCCTGTTTCTCACCCACACCAACTTCTCGGTCTCCTCGGCTGTAGGCTTTCTCGCGCTCTTCGGCGTTTCGGTGCAAACCGGCGTCATCATGATCGAGTTCATCAACCAGCTTCGCGCCCGCCGCAGAGGCATGGAGGAATCCTCCCAGCAGCACATCGTTGACGCCGCCGTCGAAGGCGCCGTGTTGCGTCTGCGGCCCATCATGATGACCATGCTGGTAGCCACGCTGGGCCTGCTGCCCGCCGCCTTCTCCCACGCCATCGGCTCCGACTCGCAACGCCCCTTCGCCATCGTCATCGTCGGCGGCTTGATCGCGAATTTGATTATCGGCGTCTTCCTCCTCCCCACCCTCTACGTTTGGGTTGCCGGCGACAACGACGTCCTCCCCGCAGCCGAATCCGCGGAGGACTACTAGGTCGCTTGAATCGAGAATCCCCAACTCGTCGCTAACCTGGATATCTCACGGAGTTTGCCTCGGCCAACGGCAATCACCCTGTAGCGCCGGCCTCCCGGCCGGCTGTAGCGTGGGTCTCCCGACCCACGCTCTGTCATTAGCTGGCAGTGCGCTTCGACAACGCAGTTATGCCATGAAAAGACGGCCACTCGCCAACCCGAGCACAAGACGTCCGCCAACTCGCCAACTTGCCAACCCGCGCAGCGGGGCGAACTTGCTGCATTTGATTAAAGAGTCGCGAAAAACTCGATGCTGAACTCCCACATAAAGCCAATATAATCAACGCGTATTCATTCTATGTTGTTGATTCTTGGCCACTTCGCAGTTCACCTGATTTGCGCAGCTTTTGAGCCAAAATTGTAATTTTTCGCGATTCTTTCCCCGAATCAAGCCTCTTTCCGTAGCCTGTTTAGAGACCCACCGCACTTTGCAGATAATTACGGTCAACCAGCGCACAATATTTATGAAAGGGTCCAAGACCCCCCATCCCGGGCCGAAAACCGTCGAATATTCCTCGAGACCCCACCCCCCTCCTCAAAATGCCCCCTTTCTTCACCCGCCTATCCCCATAACCTATAAAGAATGAACGTCTTACAAAATTACCCAGTAAACAAAACCCACGAATTTCAACGCGTTTTGAGCCAAAAAATGCCGTTTTGAGGCTGATTTGGTCAGCCTCCTGCATGAACCGCGCCCACATGCGCTGCCAGTTCAATGGATTACCCTTTTAGCTGCGGGCCGACTTCGCCCAGGGACTGACAATTGCGCATCGTTTTGTCGAACATCGGCACGCTGGGCGACATCAATCCTCTGATCGCCATTGCATTGGAGCTGAAACGGCGTGGGCACGTGGCCGTAATGGCGCTGCCTGCCGTTTATGAGCCGCGCATTTCGCCGCTGGGGCTGGAATTCCACGTTATTCGCCCGGATATCGACCCCACCAACACAATCCTGGTGGAGATGGTCTACGACGTGAAAAGGGGCACGGAACGGGGGTTGCGGGACTTCCTGTTTCCCGTGCTCCGCGACACCTACGCCGATCTTCTGGATGCCGCCACCAAACCGGTTCGGGCCGACTTGCTTCTGCTGGGCGAGTTGAACTATGCCGGGCCTTTGGTGGCCGAAGTTACCGGGATTCCGTGGGCCAGTTATGTGCTTGCGCCATTGTCGTTCTTTTCCGCCTTCGACCCGCCGGTGTTGCCCATGTATCCCCGGCTGGCGCGGGCAGATAAGACTGTGCCGGGATTCGGGCGGGTAATTAAGCGACTGGCCCGGTTTGTGAGCCGGAAGTGGCCCGAACCCATCTACGACCTGCGCCGCGAACTGGGGCTGGAAAAGGGCGCGAATCCGTTGTTTGACGCCAAGCATTCGCCCCACTTGGTGCTGGCGTTGTTTTCCGAGGTGCTGGGGCAGAAGCAGAAAGACTGGCCGGAGCACGCGAAGATAACCGGATTCTGCTATTTCGATGCGGACGTTGGGAACCAGGCGCTACCGCCGGGGTTGGAGGAGTTTCTGGCTGCAGGGCCGCCTCCGGTGGTCTTTACGCTGGGGTCGGCAGCAGTGTTGGCGGCCGGGCGGTTCTACGAGTTCTCGGCACGGGCGGCCATCCGGCTGGGGATACGGGCGGTGCTGCTGATCGGAACAGACCCGCGCAACAGGCCACAGACTGACCTGCCGGACTCGATTTGCGTGGCAGAGTATGCACCCTACTCCGCGCTCTTTTCACGGGCCGCACTGGTGGTGCACCAGGGTGGCGTGGGCACCACAGCCCAGTGCCTGCGCGCGGGCAGGCCGATGCTGATCATGCCCTACTCCCACGACCAGCCCGACAACGCCAGACGGATGGCTCGGCTGAAGGTAGCGAGAGTAATCCAGCGCGGCAATTACACTCCCACCCGTGTAGCCCGTAAATTAAAAGCGATGCTGGCCGACCCCCGACCTCAAAAGTGCGCGGAACTGGTTGCCAATCGATTAGCCGGCGAAGACGGGGTCAAGTCGGCCTGCAACGCCCTCGAAGAGTTGTATCGGCAGACGCATACGGAGAGTTGATGATTCGTCAGTGTGCAAAATTTCGCGCTGTTTTGTGATCTGCTGGAGCTTGTCAAGTAATCCCTCTCCCGCCTCCACTGATAAATTTCAGATTCTAAGTCTCTTATAACCTTGCGGCGGTTTGCCGAAGATATTCCCCCAGTTGCCTACCCTTAAAGATAGCCAGTCAAGAGACGGAAATGCCGTGCCGGGCGAATGAGTACGCCCTCCCCCAATGCGGTTGGGCGCCGGGGCGCGGGGCTGTCTATGACTGCATGGCAGCGGCTCTCCGCTGGAAGCCAGACCGGAACCACGGCAGCTTCCAGACATTGAGAGCGGCCAAAAGCCGAAGTCCAGTGGTCGGCCCACAACGGCGCCGGCCACTGGCGAAATCCTTATTTCAGGACGCAACAGAGGAGAACCACTTGGCTGCAGAACCCAGCCCGGACGAGACTCCCCAGCCCTCAAGAGCCAACTAAGTAACCGGCAATCATCCGGTCGAAGGAGCTTTCTTTATGAAACCTGTCACAAATATCTGGAATCACCCAAAAACATCGTTTGCCGGCCTGTTGATTGCGATTGTGAGCATTGGCGGCGTTCTCTCGCAGCAGGGCGTTACGTTGGGCAAGACGGGGTCCGGCACGGTGGTCGCACTTGTCACTGGCCTTGCCTCTGCACTTCTTGGCTTGCTTGCAAAAGACCCTGGTGGAGAAACATCCTCGACGGGTTCAACCCCCAAGCTCGGTGCTTGGGCGCTCATCGCCTTGCTGTTGCCGTTGCCTTTCATGGGCGGTTGTTCCGGCGTGACTGTGGCGCAAGACATTGTGAATTGGACGCCGGCGTTGCAGGGCGCCGTGGCTACAGTGGACTCGACCGCAGCGCTGCTCGCTCCCCTGGATGCGCCGATTTTTGCTGCCGCAACGATCGGTTTCGACGCGGCCTCCAACCTGCTTGTTGGGCAGGCAAAGGCGTACCTCGCCAACCCTTCCGCCGGTCTGTTGGCCCAAATGCAAATTCAAATTGTGACGCTCCAGCAGCAGGTGAACATCGCTCTGCTGCAAGCGGCAAAGATCATGAGTCCAGCGAGCCAGCAGCATTCGCTGGCGGCCATTCAAGGCGTGGGCGCAATCGTAAGTGTGATTTTGGCGCTGGTTCAATCCATTTCAAGCAATGCGGCGGTGGCACAGATGGCTGCGCACTCCACAATCAAAATGGCAGCCGTGCGACCCTTCATGGATGAAACGAAGACGGCTGAGATCGTGGCAGGTCATTACGGTGTGAAAGCGGGGTGGGCGCGCATGCAGTTGGCGCAAGCCGAGCAGAGTGAGGATCGGGCGGGCTTTTAAGCAAAAAATACCCCGTCCTGCTGAATGGATATACAAACCGAAACAGGGCCGCCCGATTGATCGAGCGGCCCTGCCGACTTAAAAATGAACTAAATCGGATCGATCTTCTCCCTATATATTTGTTCCCCGCGCTTCTCCCAAAATCAATTTGATGGTCATCTGCTTGCGGCCCCGGAACAGAGTGACGCTTATCGTGTCGCCGGCCTGGTGTTTGTCCATCAGGGCGTTGATTGCGTCAGAGTCTTCGACTTCATGGCCATCAATGGCGACAATGAGGTCTCCACCCAGCATGATCGGCGTGTTTCCCACGTAGGCCTGCTGGTTGCCGCCCCGCAGACCGGCCCGCTCGGCAGCACCCCCAGGTATTACCTTCTGAATGAGAACGCCGGAATCGACAGCCAGTCCCATTTGCTGAGCGAGATCGGGCCCGATGGCGAAGTCGACAATGCCCAGCGAAGGACGCTTGACGCGCCCGTAGCGGGTGAGATCGGCCAGCACCGCCTTGGCAGTGTTGATGGGAATGGCAAAGCCGATTCCCGAGCTCTGGTCCGCGCCGTTGGAGGCGATCATGGTGTTGATGCCGATGACCTCGCCGCGGGAGTTGAGCAAGGGTCCCCCGGAATTGCCGGGATTGATGGCCGCATCGGTTTGGATGGCGTCTTCAATTGGCGCGCCTTCGGACCCTCGTATGGAGCGTATGGAGCTGATGATGCCGCGGGTCATCGTGCCGCTGAGGCCGAAAGGATTGCCAATGGCGTAGACCTTTTGGCCTACGGAGAGGTCAGCGGAGTCGGCAAGGGTGACCGCCTGCAGGTTGGGCGCTTCAATCTGCAGCAGCGCCAGGTCGTGTACCTTGTCGGTGCCTACCACTTTGGCCGAGTAGCGATGCTTATTGCTGAGCATTACCTCGATGCCGCGATTGGCGCCTTCAACCACATGAAAGTTGGTAAGCACGTGGCCGCCCTTGTCCAGCACGAAACCCGATCCCTGGCCCTGTTGCGGCACGGTTCCATAGAAGAAGTTGAAGACCAGAGTGGTGGAGGTGATATTGACCACCGAAGGCAATACGCGCTTATAAACAGCGATATTGTTCTGCTCTTCGGGATCGTAGGCGGGAGCGGCGTGGGCCTCGGTGAGCTCAAGCGGAGAACCCGAACCATGGCCCCCAAAGAGCGAAATATGGCTTAGCGAAAATCGGTCAAGACCAGGCGTGAAGTGCGTGGTGAGGTACCAGAATCCACCCACCAGCA
>OBLW0100003689.1_pt1 | contig 11870 bp, 12 predicted proteins | sample 1520161 | NCBI WGS metagenome assembly OBLW01 (sample SAMEA3539309, study PRJEB22396) | soil metagenome | biome: tundra; feature: field; material: soil | place: USA | collected 2010-05 | depth 0.15 m
GGCTGGCCATCCAGTGTGGGCCCGGCCAGCCGGCTGGGCGCCGGGCGCCGGGATAAATGAGCTAAAACCACGCCTGCACGTAAGCTGTGTCAGATTGCGGGCCCATCTGAGCCCGTCACGTCGGGGAGGTGATGTCCGTGCTCGCTGACTCCTACGGGCGCGTGGCTACGGACCTCCGGCTATCCCTGACCGACCGATGCAACCTGCGCTGCAGCTACTGCATGCCGCCGGAGGGCCTGGAGTGGCTGCCGAACCCATCATTGCTCACTGATGACGAGGTGGTGCGGCTGGCGCGGATCGGTGTGCAGCGTCTCGGCATCACCGAAATCCGGTACACCGGTGGCGAGCCACTGCTCCGCCGCGGCCTGGTGGGCATCGTGGAGCGCACCGCCGCCTTGCGGCCCCGCCCGGAGATCTCACTGACCACCAACGGGATCGGGCTGGCCCGGGTGGCCGGTGCGCTGAGCGGTGCGGGGCTGGACCGGATCAACGTGTCGCTTGACACGCTCCGGCCGGAGGTTTTCCGCACGCTGGCCCGGCGGGACAGGCTGGACGACGTGCTGGCCGGCCTGGCCGCGGCCACGGCCGCGGGCCTGGTCCCGGTCAAGGTGAACGCGGTGCTCATGCGCGGGATCAATGACGGCGAGCCGGTCCCGCTGCTGCGGTTCTGCCTGGAGCGCGGGTATCAGCTGCGGTTCATCGAGCAGATGCCGCTCGACGCTCAGCACGGCTGGCGCCGCGCGGACATGGTGACGGCGACGGAAATCCTGGACGCCCTGTCCGCGGCTTTCTCGCTGACACCGGACGACCCAGGTGCCCGGGGCTCGGCCCCGGCCGAGGCCTTCCTGGTGGACGGCGGCCCCGCCCGGGTCGGGGTGATCGGCTCGGTGACGCGCCCGTTCTGCGGCACCTGCGACCGGGTCCGGCTCACCGCGGACGGGCAGGTCCGGAACTGCCTCTTCGCCCGCGAGGAGAGCAACCTGCGCGACCCGATGAGATCGGGGGCCAGCGACGACGAGCTGGCGGAAATCTGGCTGAAGGCGGTCGCGGTCAAGCTGCCCGGGCATGGCATCAACGACCCAGGGTTCCTCCAGCCGGCCAGGCCCATGTCCGCCATCGGCGGCTGAACGGAAGGCGCCGGTGAACACGCTCGAACGCTGGACCGAGGCGGCCTGTGCCGAACTCGGCATCGACCCATCATCGGCCGACATGAAGGCCGTTCTCGACCTGGCCCGTGACGTGGCGCACGGCGTGGCCCGGCCGGCCGCACCGTGGACTGCCTACCTGCTCGGCGTGGCCGTGGGGCGTGGCCGTCCGATGCCCGAGGCGGCGGCCCGGCTGCGGGAGCTTGCTGACGGGTGGGCAGAAGCGGCCGTCCCCGGCGACTGACGTCCGTTTCACGGCGGGCTGGCCAAGGCGGCCAGCAGATCCTCCCATCCACCGTCTTGATGCGTGGCCAAGCTCATTGGCATTGGCGCCCGGTGGCCTCCGCTCCCTACCGTAGAAGGATCCGGCCGCGACTGTGAGGGGTGAGCAATATGGCACTGGCCAGCGCACCATCGATCGCACAGCCGACTCAGGGCAGCGGCTGCCCGCCGGGCCTGGTCACGGCCATCCGCCGGGCCGTCCGCGAGCGTGACGACTGGGTCCAGACGGCGCAGCGCGTCGCCGCCGAGGTGCAACACCACCTGCCCGGCCCGCGGATGCTGACGTCGGGTGAGCGTCAGGGTGATCTGGCCGGCTACCAGTGTCACCTGCTGCACAGCGAGGCCGATGGCGCGTTCTCGATTGTCGCGATGGTCTGGCGGCCCGGGCAGGTCACGCCCATCCACGACCACATCACGTGGTGTGTGTCCGGGGTGCTGCAAGGCGCCGAGTACGAGGAGATCTTCGCGTTGCGCCGCGACGGCACGGTCCTGGCGGAGGTGGCCAGGAGGGTAAACGACACCGGCGATGTGAGTGGTTTCGCCCCGCCCGGTGACATCCACCGGGTCCGCAACCACGGTGATGGCGTGGCCATCTCGTTGCACGTCTACGGCACCGACATCTCGCGGCTCGGCTCCAGCGTCCGCCGGGTGTACGGCCTGCCCGTCGCCTAGCCCGGCTGGCCCGCGTTCGCGGCGATCCCGCGGCCTCCTCCTCGGCGGCTGGCCCGCTCCTCTTCCCGGCCACCGCCTGACCTTGAGTTCCGCTACCTCTACTCCGCCAGTTGCCATCCGATGCATAGCGATATATCGTTGAGCTAACGAAGAAGGATTTGGGGTTACGGAGACTACCGAACTCCCAGCCTAAGCGAAGACATGCGGAGGAGCAAACAGATGCATGCAGGTGATGCCTGGGACCACCCAGGTGAAGACGAAGAAGAGTGGCGGCACCACCGGGGCGGCCATGGCCGCAGGCCGGGCGGCTTTGGCCGGAGCAGGACACGGGCCGTGCCTGGATTCCCCGGCGGCCCTGGATTCCCCGGCGGCCCTGGGTTCCCGCGGGGATTCGGGGACTTCGGGCCGTGGATGGGCGGGCCGAGGCCGATGCGGGGCCCGCGAGTGCGGCGCGGCAATGTGCGGGCGGCGGCGATCGCACTGCTCGCCGAGGAGCCGATGAACGGCTACCAGATCATCCAGGAGATCGGCGAGCGCAGCGGGGGGGTCTGGCGGCCGAGCCCTGGATCCATCTACCCGGCGCTGCAGCAGATGGAAGACGAGGGCCTGATCCGGGCCGAGACAGCCGAGGGTGGCCGCAAGGCGTACGTCCTCACCGACGAGGGGCGCGCGTACGCGGCGGCCCATCAGGAGGAACTGCGCGCCCCGTGGGACGTGGTCGCCGGGTCGGTCGGTTCAGAGGCCATCGAACTGCGCAGGCTTTTCCACCAGGTGCAGGCGGCTGCCGTCCAGGTGGCCCAGGCGGGCAGCACCGCCCAGATCGAGCAGGCGCACCGGATCCTGGCCGATACCCGCCGACGGCTCTACGGGATCCTGGCCGCCGACGACGCCGATGACGACGCCGCAGCGCCGGGCGACGAGCGTCCAGACGAGCCTGACGCAGGCCAGGACTAGGCTCGGTACCGATCGCAGAGGAAGGCGGTGGCGGGTGGCAGCGCAGACCGGCCCAGACGCTGTCCCGGGCGACACGGTCGTCCGGGACAGCGCGCCCCGGCTGGCCATCAAGGTCTCCGGGCTGACTAAGAGCTATGGCGAGATCGAGGCGGTCCGCGGGATCGATTTCGAGGTCCAGGCGGGGGAGACGTTCGGCTTCCTCGGTCCCAACGGGGCCGGGAAGTCGACCACCATCAAGATCTTGTGCACGCTGGCCCGCCCGACGTCAGGTGATGCCTGGGTGGCGGGCCGCAACGTGCGGGCCGAGCGGGACGCCGTCCGCCGCAATATCGGCCTGGTGTTCCAGGACACGACGCTGGATAACTACCTGACCGGCGCCCAGAACCTGCGTTTTCATGCCGCGCTGTACGGCGTGCCCGCCGCGGCGGTGGCACCGAGGATGCAGCAGGTGCTTGAGATGGTGGACCTCTGGGAGCGCCGCGACAGCCTGGTGATGACGTACTCCGGCGGCATGAAGCGCCGGCTGGAGATCGCGCGGGGCCTGCTGCACGCGCCGCACGTGCTCTTTCTCGATGAGCCGACGGTCGGCCTTGACCCGCAGACGCGCTCGTCTATCTGGGAGTACATCAACGACCTGAAGACACGTGAGGACATCACGATCTTCCTCACCACGCACTACATGGACGAGGCCGAGCACTGCGACCGGATCGCCATCATCGACCACGGCAAGATCGTCGCGATCGACACCCCGGAGGCCCTCAAGGCCAGTGTCGGCAAGGACCGGGTCCAGATCCACACCGAGAACGACGAGGCAGCCATCGCCGAACTGGCCGACGCGTTCGGTATCGAGGCCGCGGTGCACGAGGGCGCCGTCACCTTCTCGGTGACCTCCGGCGAGCAGTTCGTGCCTCAGCTGTTCGCGCGGCTGACGGTGCCGGTTCGTACGGTGAGCGTGTCGCGGCCGTCCCTGGACGATGTCTTCATGTCTTACACCGGGACCACCATCCGCGACGCCGAGGCGACGGGCCATGATGCCATGCGCCTGATGGCCGCCCGCTTGGGAGGAAGACGATGACATTGGCGCCCCAGACACCGACGGCTCAGACACAAACGGCTCAGACACAAACGGCTGGGGCCGCTGCTCCGGCTGAGACTCGCGTCCTGGCTGACCAGATCAGAGTCTCAGTTCCGCAGCGCAGCCTGCGTTCGGATCTACGAGCGGTAAGCATCGTGTGGCGCCGCGAACTCATCAGGTTCCGCCGGGACCGGCTACGTGCCATCACGTCCCTGATCCAGCCGCTGCTTTTCCTTCTCGTCCTGGGCACCGGGCTGTCTTCGCTCGCCAAGGGCAGCATGCCGCCGGGCGTAAATTTCAAGACGTTCATCTATCCAGGTGTGCTGGCCATGTCGGTGCTGTTCACCGCGATCTTCTCGGCCGCTTCGATCGTATGGGACCGGGAGTTCGGTTTCCTGCGCGAGATGCTCGTCGCGCCGGTGAGCCGGTCAGCCATCGTGATCGGAAAATGCCTGGGCGGGGCGACCATCGCGACCATCCAGGGGATCTTTATGCTGGCCCTCGCCTGGCTGGCGGACGTGCCCTACAACCCGGTGCTGCTGATCACGCTAGTCGGGGAGTTGCTGCTGCTGGCGTTCACGCTCACCGCGTTCGGGGTGATGATGGCCGCGCGCATTACCCAGTTCCAGGCGTTCATGGCCCTGACCCAGATGCTGGTCATGCCGCTGTTCTTCCTGTCCGGTGCGCTATACCCGCTGAAAGGGCTGCCCGGCTGGCTGAGCGTGCTGACCCGGATCGACCCGCTCACATATGTGGTCGGCCCCATGCGTCACGCGGTCGTCAGCCACCTGAACATCAGCCCGCTGGCCCAGCACGCCCTCTCGCCTGGCATCACCTGGGACGGCTGGGTCGTCCCGGTCTGGCTCTCGCTGGCTTTCATCTTGGCCATGGGCCTGGCCATGATGGGCGTCGCCATCGTCACGTTCAGCAAGACCGAGTAGCTCCGCCAGACTGGCCATCCCGCCAGCCAAAGCTGCACCCCAAGCCACCGAGAACTATCCCTCCCGCTGCCCTCGGCGGCAGTTCCCAGCCAGCGAAGTTAGGCGCCACCGGGCGTCCGGGGGGCCGCCCCCCGGATAAGCACTGCGAGCCGACGCGAAGCTGGCCGGAAGGTCGGCGAAGTTAGGGCGACGCCGGGTGGCTACGGGGGCAAACCACCCGGCGTCGCATTCATCGGCGTTCCGACGGGGGCCCGGAACGCCGGCAGGTGCTCCGACGGGGGACCAGAGCACCGTTATGCATGTTACACCGAAACCCCCCCTTGTGCGTCAAGACCGGATTACGAGCGGGTCCCACTGCACACCCGGGTTCTCACTGTCGATCAGCCGTTTCCTGGCCGCCTTTTGGCCGATGATTACTGCCAGTAAAGGACGCCGGGTGTTGCGCGCCGTCGGCCGGCCCAGCGGCGCCCGAGTTGAAGCCTTGTTCGCTTGGGACATGCCGTACTGGCAGGCGTGGCTCATAGGCGCGAAAACCCGCCGTGCTGCTGGGTTCGCGTCCACCGTTGGCGAAGATCACGGCGAAATACGGGATGATGATCGCACCGACCGCCGGAATCGCCCAGAAGAAGCCTGGGACGTAGACGAACAGGGCTACTGCCGCGGCGAAGCTAACGGTCCGGATTCCCATCATGATCAGGTATCGGCGCTGCCGGTAAGCAATGTCTTCGGACAGCGACCGCCGCGCCTCGGTAACGAGCTGCGCACGATCGCGCCGGGCCCGGATGATGGCTCTCACTACTCCACGGTATGCCCGGGGTGGGTACCCGGCAACGGCGGCCGCGGCCGCGGCCCGGAATCGGCCGGGACCGCGGGGACGGCGGGGACGGCGGGGACCGCTGGGGCGGCCAGGTCCGCCAGGTCCGCCAGGCCGGTGGCCCCGGCCAGCGCCATCGCGTACGCCAGATCGTCCGTGAGCCCGTCCAGCAGCATCTGCACGCCGTCGGCGCCGCCACAGGTCAGGGCCCACAGCACGGGCCTGCCCAGGAAAACAAGCCGCGCGCCCAACGCCAGCGCGGCCAGCGCATCCTCCCCGCTGCGCACTCCGCCATCTACGGACACCCAGCCGGACGGCTGCTCCCTGACCGCGGCGGCCACCTCGGGGAGGGCCCAGGCGGTCGGGAGCGCCCCGTCCAGCTGCCGCCCGCCGTGATTGGACACGATGACGCCCGCCGCGCCGCGCGCCATGCACGCCGCCGCGTCATCGGCCCGGAGCACGCCTTTGACCACCACGGGCAGTCCGCGACCGACTTCAGCCAGCCAGCCAATGTCGGCGAAGGTGAGGTCGCTCGTCGGCTGGGCCGCATACAGGTCGCCCAGCGGGCCGAGGTTGACCAGGAAGTCGCTTTCGGTGACCAGGTCATCGCCATGCTCGCGCTTGCGGCCAACCACGGGCGTGTCCGCGGTCAGCACCAGCGCCTGGGCACCCGCGGCCGCGGCGCGCCGGACCAGGCCAGCGGTGAGGTCCCGGTCGCGCATCAGGTACACCTGGAACCACCAGGTGCCCCCGGCGTCGGACATGGCCGCGGCAACGTCCTCGATCCGGCGGGAGCTGCGGGTGGACAGCACATACAGCGCTCCGGCGCGCGCCGCGCCTGCGGCCGTGGCCAGTTCCCCGTCCGGGTGGGCGAGCCCGTGGTGGGCCATGGGCGCGACGGCCAGCGGGGTGCGCAGGCGGTCGGCCCCCGCGCTGGGCAATTCCACCGCGGTGTCCACCACCGATACGTCACGAAAAATCCGGGGACGCAGCCAGACGCGCCGCCAGGCTTTCTCGTTGGCGCGGAGTGTGGCCTCGCGCCCGGAGCCCCCGGCGTAGTAGTCATAGACCTCAGGGCGGAGCAGCGCTCGAGCCCGCAGCTCTAGCTCCGCGGCATCAGGACTCACGGAGACAGCCTGCCCGACCGCCGATCGCAGCGCCATCAGTCAGCGTCATTACAGTTTCCTGTGCACCAGCAGCGAGGGAGTCCGCGTGACGGAGAATGGAGACAGCATGCCAGACCGCACCTACCGGGTGACCGAGATAGTCGGCACGTCATCCGACGGCATCGAGCCGGCCATCCGGAACGCTGTGCAGCGGGCCGCGCAGACCCTCCGCCACCTGGACTGGTTCGAGGTTACCCAGGTCCGGGGCCAGATCGAGGACGGCCAGGTGGCCCACTTCCAGGTCGGCCTGAAGGTGGGCTTCCGCCTCGAAGACAGCTAGCTGGCCTGGCTGACCGAGGACATGTTGAAGGCCTCGACGCGCGCCGGGGGCATGGCCGCCCGGGTGAAGTAGTCACCCCACTCGCGCGGCAGCGTGGGCACGGTGACGCCGACCTCGGCGAGGCGGCCGAGCATGGCCACCGGGCTCTCGTTGAACCTGAAATTGTTCACCGCGCCGGCCACCTCGCCGTTCTCGACCAGGTACACCCCATCCCGGGTCAGCCCGGTGAGCAGCAGCGTCTGCGGGTCCACTTCACGGATGTACCAGAGGCAGGTGAGCAGCAAGCCACGCCCGGTGCTGGCGATCATGTCATCCAGAGACGCCCCGCTGTCGGGAGCACTCAGGAACAGGTTCCCGGTCTCGGGAGTGACCGGGAGGCCGGTCAGTTCGGCCGTGTGCCGGGTCTGAATCAGCGCGCCCAGCTCACCGTCACGGATCCAGGCAGTCGGGCGCAGCGCCAGCCCGTTGTCGAACACCGACGACTCCCGGCTCGAGGCCTGCGCGATCACGACCGGCGCGCACTCCAGACCGGGTGCCGCCGGGTCACTGCCGAGAGTTACCGGCAGGTTAGCCAGCCGCTCACCCACCCGCGTCCCGCCACCGGGCTTGCTGAACACCGTACGGCCGTCGAGCGCGTCCTTCGCCCCCGCTGACCAGTAGAGGTACACGAGCAGGTCAGCCAGGGCGGTCGGCGGCAAGATGGTTTCGTAACGGCCAGCCGGAAGCTCCACCCGCCGCGCCGCCCAGTCCAGCCGCCGCCCGAGATCAGCATCGAGAGCGCCGACGTCGATATCGGTGAAATCGCGGGTGCCCTGGCCGGCCCAGGCCGAGCGGGCGAGGTCGGCGGATTTGGCGTTGAGCTCCACCTTCCCGGTCGGCTGGTCGTGCCGGAGCCGCAGCCCGGTGGAGGTACCGACGAACGTGTTAGCGACCGAATGCTCGGCGAACCCGTACAGCTTCCGCCCGGCCGAGCCGGCCGCGTCGAAAGCCTGGCCGAGCGCGCCGGCGAAACCGCCGAAAATCCCGATCTCGGTGCCGGTGACCGGATCATCCCAGCCTGGGCCGGCGCGGGCGGCCGAAGCATCCATCCGGAACGCGTCACCGTCATCCGGCGTCAGCAGTGGCCGTGCGTCCTCCGCGGGTGAACTCTCCGAGGCGGCCTTCTCGGCTGACCGGACGACCTCTTCGACCTGATCGTCGTACACCCCGGCCCGGGAGACCACGCCGACCGAGGTCCCTTCGCCGCTCCGGCTGACTGCGATCACCGTCAGCTGGCGGGACCGGGACACGCCGTTGGTGGTGAGCGTGTTGCCCGCCCAGCGCAGGTTCGCCGAGGAGGTCTCATCGGCGATCACGACGCAGTCGTCACACCTGGCCACCGCGAGCGCCCGCTCGATCGTGTCCTGCGGGCTCATGCCCCCTCCTCCGTGGTGTTGAGGATCCGAACGCCCCGCATGAGCACCGCCGGGCAGCCATGGCTGACCGGGGCGACCTGTCCTGGCTGCCCCTTGCCGCAGTTGAAGGCGCCGCCGAGCAGATACGTCTGGGGCCCGCCGACGGCTTCCATGGAGTTCCAGAAGTCGGTCGTGGTCGCCTGGTAGGCGACGTCACGAAGCTGGCCGGCCAGCCGCCCGTTCTCGATCTTGTAAAATCGCTGGCCGGTGAACTGGAAGTTGTACCGCTGCATGTCGATGGACCAGCTCTTGTCGCCGAGGACGTAGATGCCGCGCTGCACCCCCGAGATCAGCTCCTCGGTCGATGGGCCGTCCGGGGCGGCCCGCAACGAGACGTTAGCCATCCGCTGGATCGGCATGTGCATCGGCGAGTCGGCGAAGGCGCAGCCGTTAGACCGGCCGAGGCCGGTCAGCCTCGCGATGCGGCGGTCGAGCTGGTAGGCGGTGAGCACGCCGCCCGAGATCAGGTCCCAGGACTGGGTGGCGACCCCCTCGTCGTCATACCCGATGGTGGCCAGCCCGTGCTCGACTGTCCGGTCGCCCGTGACATGCATGACCGGCGAGCCGTACTGCAGGCTGCCCAGCTTGTCCAGGGTGGCGAACGAGGTGCCCGCGTAGGCGGCCTCGTAGCCGAGCGCGCGGTCAAGCTCGGTCGCGTGGCCGATCGACTCGTGGATGGTCAGCCACAGGTTGGACGGGTCGATGACCAGGTCGTAGTGGCCGGCCCGGACGCCCGGCGCGGCCAGCTTCTCGGCGAGCAGGCCCGGCAGTTCGGCCAGTTCCGCGGGGATGCGGCCGTTGTTCAGGTATTCGTAGCCACGCCCGACAGGTGGCGCCAGTGTCCGCATGGTCTCGAACCTGCCGCCCTCTTCCAGGGCCACCGCGGTCACCTGCGGATGCAGCCGCACCCGTTGCTGCGTGGCCGTGGTCACGCCGTCGGAGTAGAACTTGCACTCCTTGACCTGGTACAGGGAGGCGTCCACATGATCGATCCGGTCGTTGGCCAGCAGCCCGGCGCTCCAGTCGGCGAGCAACGCCACCTTGTCAGAGACATTGACGCTCAACGGATCTATTTCGTAACTGGAGACCCAGCTGACGTCGCCGTATCCGGGCTCGTCGGCGAGTTCGATCCGCTCGGTGTTGATCGCGGCGGAGACCCGGGCCACATCGACGGCTTCCTCGGCGGCACGTGCCGCGGCCGCCCTGGTAAGGTCCACGGCGGCCGCAAAACCCCAGGTGCCATCGACGACGACGCGTACCGCCAGGCCAAGCTCGTCGGTGTCGAACAGGGTCTCCAGGTTGCCGTCGGAAAGCCCGACCCGCTGGCTCTTGACGCGTTCCGCGCGGAAATCCGCGTGGTCCGCACCTAGCTCGGCGGCCCGTTGCAAGGCGGTTTCGGCCAGCTGGCTCAGCGGGTACGCGGTGAACTCGGGGTCGATGCGGGCGGCCCCGCGGTGTGCCCCGCCGCCGTGCTGCCCGCTGCTGTGTGCGCTCTCATCCACGAATGGCAACCTATCCCACCGCTATTCTCGGCTCAGCCTGCGCCTGGCCGGGTATTCCCGGCCGGGCCTGACGCCCGGCCGGGTACGCTCGCGGGGATCGCCCACGCCCGCCAGCCCGCCGGAAGGTACCAGCACCGATGACTCGATCGACCCTCGTGACCGGCGGAAACCGGGGCATCGGATTGGCTATCGCGCAACGGCTCTCGGCGGGCGGTGACGCGGTAACGGTGACCTCTCGGTCAGGGGATGCTGTCACGGGACTGGCCACCGTGGCCTGCGACGTCCGTGACGCATCCTCCGTGGACGAGGCTTTCGGCAAGGTAGAGGCGGCCCAGGGGCCGGTCGAGGTGCTGGTGGCCAACGCCGGGATCACCCACGACCAGTTGCTCGCCCTGATGAGCGAGGACGACTTCACCTCGGTGATCGACACCAACCTGACCGGGGCGTACCGGGTGGCCAAGCGGGCGGTGCGGGGCATGATGCGGCTGCGCCGGGGACGGCTTATTTTCATTTCATCTGTGGTCGGCCTGCTCGGCTCCGGCGGGCAGGCCAATTACGCGGCGTCCAAGGCCGGCCTGGTCGGCCTGGCCCGCTCGCTGGCCCGGGAACTCGGCTCGCGGAACATCACCGCGAACGTGGTCGCACCCGGTTTCGTGGACACGGACATGACCGCCGCCCTGCCGGCCGAGCGGAAGGCCGTGATCCTGGCCGGGGTGCCGCTCGGCCGCCTGGCGTCGGCCGAGGAGGTCGCCGGGGTGGTCGCGTTCCTGGCCGGAGACGACGGCGCGTACATCACCGGGGCGGTCATCCCGGTCGACGGTGGCCTCGGCATGGGCCACTAGCCATACGGCCCGACGGCTGGACGTCGGCAATGAGAATGAGGAGGCATCCGTGGGCATCTCTTCGTACGCGATCGTGGCTGTGGTCCCGCTGATCTTCGTCAGGGCCGCGGTGACGTCCGTCAGCCGTTCCCGCCGCCGGGCGCGGGCCAGGCGGGAGGGCACGCTCGGCGGCCAGAACGACTTTGACGACGGATCCCAGCTCGGCGGCAATGATGGCGGGCGTCACGGGGGGCATCACGGCGGGGGCTTCTACGGTGGCGGCGCAGATGGCGGCGGCCATCACGGCGGGGGCGGGGGCTTCGACGGCGGGGGCGGCGGCGGGCACCACTAGGCGCGCGCTGGCCGGACCACCCCTATCAAACATGAACAACGAGAAGGGAGCGGGATGGGAATCCTGGACGGCAAGCGGATTCTGGTGACGGGAGTCCTCACCGACTCCTCGATCGCGTTCCACGTGGCCAGGGTTGCGCAGCAGGAAGGCGCGACGGTGGTGCTCACCGGGTTCGGCCGGATGAGCCTGGTGGAGCGGGTCGCGAAACGGCTCCCGACCACGCCGCCGGTCGTTGAGCTTGATGTGACCGATACCGGCCATCTCGGCTCGCTGGCGGAGCGTGTCTCCGCCCATGTCGATGGCCTGGACGGCGTGCTGCATGGCGTTGCGTTCGCGCCGCAGGCGGCGCTCGGCGGCAACTTCCTGCAGACCGAGTGGCCGGACGTGGCCACGGCGGTGCAAGTGTCGACTT
>OBLW0100003690.1_pt1 | contig 11870 bp, 5 predicted proteins | sample 1520161 | NCBI WGS metagenome assembly OBLW01 (sample SAMEA3539309, study PRJEB22396) | soil metagenome | biome: tundra; feature: field; material: soil | place: USA | collected 2010-05 | depth 0.15 m
ATGCCTCTTCGGCCAGCGCCCAATCGGCGGTGTTTGCCAGGGTTTCGCCGATGGATGGGTTCCAATCGCGCGCCAGGAGAGGCAACAGGTCGTGGCGGATGCGGTTGCGGGCGAAGCGCGCGCCGGCGTTGCTGGGGTCCTCACGCCATGCAATGGAGCGGTCGCGCAGGAATTGCTCGACATCGGCGCGCTCGATTTCGAGCAGGGGGCGGATCAGCCCGTCGCTGGTGACGGGCCGAATTCCGGCGAGTCCGGCGGTGCCGGAGCCGCGCAGAAAACGGAAGAGCACAGTTTCGGCCTGGTCGGAACGGGTGTGGCCCAGCGCGACGCGGTCTACCGCGCCGGCGGCGATGGCCTCGCGGAAGAAGGCGAGGCGGGCATGCCGGGCGGCCTGTTCCAGATTGTCCGCCGGCGAGGCGAGATCGGCCTGGCCCATGGTGAGGGGGAGAGCCAGCACGGCGGCCACCCGCCGCACGAATTCGGCGTCCTCGCGGGACTCCTCGCCGCGGAGGTTGTGGTTCAGATGCAGAACGTGCAGGCGAAGGTTCCACTGCGGCGCAAGCAGGACCAGGGCATGCAGCAGACAAACGGAGTCCGCTCCTCCGGAGACGGCGACTCCCAGGCTCTGGCCGGGGCGAAGCATCCCGTGCCGCTCGATGGTGGCGGCCATGCGCTGCAGCAGATCGGTCAATGAGGCTATTGTAGCGGGGGTGCGCAGTGCCTCGTCGGCCTCCGGCCGAAGGCCGGTCGGGGGACCGCGGACCGGGGGTCCGCCCAATTAGCGTCAAACGGCGGCCGAGAGAATGGTATGGCGCCGGCCGCTCTGAACCAAGGCTCGCAGGTCTCCATCGCCGCGTCGGGACTATTCCCGCGAACAGGCATTGCCTCTAGCGGGCGTATCAGGCGTCGTACAGGGTTGATCGCTTGCCGCGCAATTGCCCTGGCCTTCAGCCCGGCGTCATCCGCGACAAACAACCTTCGGTGTTCCACGTTGCTCCAATTTGGCCAACGACGATTTCAGCAGGTTCTCGCCCATCTCTTCCTTGCGCGGCTAGCCATACGAGCAGGTATCTCCTAAGGGGTGCATTCAGAGCGTCGCAGTGTAACTGGCCACCAGCCGCCGGCCGATCATCCTCGCCAGGCGCCGGTAAAAGGCCAGCCCGCTGGCCGGGCCCCCCTCCAGAACCTGGTCGAGCTTCTCGTTCCCGACCTTCATGACCGTCACAGGGATCAGACGCGGAAGCGGTATAAACGCCGTTCCCCGCCATGCTGGACCAGCCGATCGCCTCGCCCGGTCAGAAAATCGGCCATGTGTCGTTTCCCTCCTCGTTCTCCGACGCCTTCACGCGAACTCAGGCTTATGTTTCGTTTCCCGCTGAGCAAATTCGGCCAGCGCCCTGACGTTGGCGTGTGGCATGTCGTGGACTATTTCGCAACCAGCCACGACGACATAGTTGGGCCCGGCACTGGGATCGCCCGGATCATATCGACAATGATCATCCCTTTCCCCACGACTCCTGGGTTACTGGAAACATACAGATCCTGAACTTCGTGCATCCATAGGGCGTCAAAAGCACCTTCGCTTGGCTGCCTCCGGTGACAACGTCCTTCGGCATCGGCTGAAGGTCCGTAGGCTTCCAGTCGAACTTCCTGGCTTTGACGGCAAGCTGAACGGGGGCGCTGAGCGGCCACGCCCACTTCCCCGGCATGGGATGCCGGACCACGGCGATTTCGCCACCGCCCACCTTTTCGGAAGTCACGTCCAGTGCATAACCGTAATCGGCGTTCGGCGCCTCTTGATTGGGATCCACATCCGGGATCGGAAGAGCAAACAGAAGCGGTCCGTAGTACACCGAAGCGTATGGGCTGTTAATGTCAGTCAGTTTCGCAATCGCCCGCCCACGCTGGAAATACGGAATCTGGGGATAGGGCGTTTCCCGTCCCTTCAGCACCTTCACCGACATGGGAAACCGCAAGACTACTTTGTCGTTCGCCCGCCACTTTCGATCTACCTTTATGAAAGAATCGGCCGCTTGCCCAAGAGGAACGTTCTTGCCATTGACTTCGATTTTCGGCGTACGGCACCAGCCCGGAATCCGCAAGTACAGCGGAAAGGCGACTTCCTTTTCAGGTTTCACCGCCAGGGTAATCGCCTCTTCGAACGGATACGCGGTTTGCTCCTCCACGGCAACCTTCACATTGTCACCGACCGTAGTATGCACCTCGGCCGGGCCATATAGGGTAGCGGCAAGCCCCCGATCCGCGGTGGTCATCCACATGTGCATGACGTAGTTGGGGATGACGCGGTTCAGGTTCCCCACGCAGCACAGAACGGGACTTCCGATATTCGTGAACTGATTGTGCCCCCTCGCTCCCCCCTCTTGCAAGTGGCTGTACCAGTTGGGGCTCTGGTAATAGGACATGGTCTTGAAGTCGCGAGCTACCGGTCCCGGACCGGCGTTGAAGAACACCTTTTCAATCCGGTCCGAGTAGGTGCTTTGGCCCGTGATCCGTAACAGCCAGAGATAGCTCCACATGGAGGCCGCGACGTTGCAGGTTTCCACGCCGCGCGTGGCGCCAACGCCCGAATGCCATTCCTCTCCGGAACTCAGACCCATGGGCAGCAGGTTGTGCTCGTCGTTCCAGGCCAGAGCTTTCTGAGTGGCCGTCAGATCGTCCTTGTTTCCGGTCACCGTGTAGAGCAACGCCGGAACGCGAATGTTCTCATAGAAAATCACGTTATGGCCTGGCTCTACTTGTCCCTGGAGCCACTGGCCGGCGACGGTGCGATAGGCCGCCGTTTGGGCATAGGCCGCAACGTTGTCCAGCACTGCGCCATCGCCACTCATCCGATAGGCGTCTAGCATGGCATCGACGTTGACGGACCCGTTCACATCGTCAAAACGACTCCGGAACTGGGGAAGCGGATAGCTCCGATACGTCTTAACAAGGGCTTCCAGCACCTTGGGATCGCCGCTAGCCTGATAATAGGCAACCAGCGCTCTTCCCATTTGCGAGTGGGCCCAGTTATTGAACGTGTCGGTCAGAGCGTCCTTTGGCCGCCAGTAAATAAACGACTCTCCTCCATTCAGTACGCCCGCGACAACCATGTCCAGCCGCTCCTTGACCTTCTCGATCAAGGCCGTGTCGTTGAGCATGTAGGCCAGCCGAACGGCTCCATCCAGCCAATAACTGCATTGTTCCAGAGGCCACCCGGTGCCATCCGGATGGGCTCCCCTTGCGGTAAAGGGATAGCCCCTCCATGCCTCGTGGAAGGTGGTGTTGTATTCGTCGAGATGGCCGGTGATCCCCTGGGAGGCATCGACGGCCCAGTCTCTCAACCATCCCTTCGGCGACACCGCACCCGGCGGCAGAGGAACGAAAGCGGGCTGCACCTTAAGGCCGCCGCCGGTCGAAGCCGACCGGTCCGGAGCGGTCTGGGCAGCAAGCAAGCTAGCGGCGCCACCCGCGCAACCGGCAAGAAATCTGCGACGGTTGACGATGGGCAATGACGATAATGACTTCATGGTACTATCTCCTTTCGGCCGGCGGCGTTCGCCTCCATGGCGTGAGCCGCTACGGCCGGTACAGGTTCTTCAGGAGCGCGGGCGACTCGTGAACCGCCGGATTCATCACCACCATGGGATCGCCCATCAATGCCTGGGCCGTCTCCGCCGGCTTGTCCATGTTCTCGTTCCAAACCAAATCGAACTGGAACTCCATGGGACCGTAACTATCGGCAACGAAGTTGGTATGCCAGCAATTGTCGAAGACCATGGCCAGGATGCGATTCGGATCGGACGGCTCCGCCTGGTGGCGCTCCAGCGCATGGGGACCTCCGACCACGGCCAGCGGCGCGTCGCGCGTCACCCATAGCCAGTGCCCCTCTGGCGTCGCGTAGTGCGCCCATCCATCGACCGCGAAATAGTCCCGGCAGGCGCCGGGAAGCTGGTCCCGATACGGCGTGAAGGGGACCCCGCCGCAAGAGAACATGGGCAACGGGCTTCCTTGCGGCAGAGTGAATGCGAGGTAAAACATTTCAGGATTCATGGAAGACAGCCGATCGAACTTCACCGACACGCGGGCGCGAGGCTCTTCCTTCCACAATTCCAAGGTACGGCGGCCATGCTCGATGCGTGCGTGGCGCATCTCCTGGGTGAATGTCAACGTATGGGGGTTTTCGAAGCGCTGCGTTTCGCCGTAAGCGGCGGCGGTCTGGTCAAGCGCTTTCTTGCGGATGGCGTCGCGTTGCGCCGGATCGGGATTGGCGTGCAAGCCAGTGATGGTATTGCGGTTCGCGGGCGGAATGATTCCAACGCATAGAAATTCACCGAGGCTGCCGGCAAATAGGGGCTTGCGCATCCCCGGCCAAGTGGCGCTGACCGGCCACCCCGCAGGTCCCAGGTCCACCGCCGGTTTCGCGGCGGTGGATGGGTCCGTCACCGCGGAAGCTTCGCGGCGGTACGCCCGGACCGAATTGGCGGCCAGTTTGGCGACCCAGAAGCGGGGCGGAATGCGGGCTCCTACGGCGGCCCCGATCTCCGCTTCCTGGCGCAGTTCGACCCTGGCGCCTGTGGTTGCATCCACCAGGCTGGCGCTGCCGCCGCCCCCGCGCCCGCCACCGCCCCCGGTGCCCAGCGTCGCCCAGCCGCTGATCTCCGCCGGCGCGGTGTTGACTACGTACACGCCCTCCGGCAGAGGATCGAGCTTGGTGCGCGAGCGCCGCGCCAGCAGCCATTCCGCCAGTCCCATGGGCCGGTACGCCAGTTCGCTCTTCTCCACCCACTGGCCGAGGGCCCGCAGGCCGTACGGCTCCGAAATGCTGGTGCTGGCGCCCCACGTATGCTCGTCGAAGAGGCAGAGGTCCTTCAGGATGCCCTTGAGCGCCGGTGCGGCGCTGGCCGGCATCGGACCCCATGCGGGCGACAGGGCAGCGGCCACATATCGTTTGGCGTAACGGCTGGCGGCCACCTCCCGCGGCGCAGAGGCATCGCCATTGGCCCACCAGTCGGTAAACTCGCCTTCCAGTTCGCGAAGCGAGCCGCCGATCTCCTTTTCCATTTGCAGCACGGTCTCGGTGGCCGTCGTCAGCCGCACCGCCGGCTTCAGTCCAAGCCGGTTCCAGGTAGCCATAAGGACGGCCAGTTGCGTCGATGGGGCGCGGTTGTCGCCGGCGGAAGTAAGGATCAGGCGCTCGTAATTGTACCCCGCGGACTCGATCGCCTGGATACGCTGCAGGCAGTTGGCGTGCACGGTCCGCACAGACTGCTCGTCTGGCGCCAGGGTCGAGCCGCCCGGCCCGAATCCTCCGCTGATGTAACGGCTGGCCGCGCCGTACTGTTCGCCCAGCCAGACGAACATTCGCCGACCGTCTGGCATTTTCCACCAGAACGCGGAGGGGCGGAAGAAGGGCGGCCCGCCGCTATCGGAATTGATGCCCATCAATAACCGCCGGACGCCATGATCGAGCAACCCCATAGCCCCCGCACGCGGAAAGCCGTTGACATCGTTCTGCATGGCGGCGCGGGGGTTCACGGCGCGCCACAACTCATCGGGAATCCACGACATCATCTGGCGCCACTGGGTAGCGTTCAAGAAGGGCGTCTGGTTGAACGGCATGGCCATGACATCCATCTGACCGGCAACGATCAGCGCCAGGAACTCGTTGCGCCGCGCCACCGAAGCGGTTTTCCAAAAGTTTTCGAGCATCACGAGGGACTCGACGGTCCAGCGGAAGGTTTTGTCCATGTGGCACAGGTCGATGGCAGACTCGATATACCGCGCCTCCCTGTCGAGAGCCACAGACGGATTGTCGGTATATCCCACATCCAAGTGGGCGTGTTGAATAACATCAATCTGGCGGATGTGCGGCGCCGCCTGGCCGGCGGCGTTGCTTGCAACAGCGGCAAAGCCAGGTACTGCAAGAACAAATTGTCTGCGGTCTAACATCATGATGTTCGCTCCCGGACGTCGTCATACTCTTTCACCAACCGGCGTATTCCCATACGGCCATGCAGTATCATCCGCCGATCACAAACGTTTGCTTTCCCGAATGAATGTCATGCTTGAACTCAAAACCTGCCATAGCCACCTTCAGACGGAAGACGCCGTCTGAATTTACAACGATGCGGGTACGACCGTTTTCCGGATCGGCGGCCAGATCGACCGTGTGGCCGTTGAAGCGGAACCGCTCACACCCGGTCCTTCGCCGCGATCTCAGTCGCCAACTCAGTTCGTTGCGCTCCGCATCGGGACGCAGGCCGATAGTGTATTCGAGCAGATACGCGATCGGCGCGATCCCACTCCATCCCACAAAATCCCGCTTGGCCGGCGTGCCCGGCGATGCGCTGTCCGGCGCGTAGTTCTCCCAAATCGTGCCGGTGGACTTATACACGGCGGTTACCAGGTCCAGATGGTTGAGAGCGATCTCTGCGGCTAACTGGCTCTGGCCGTAATTCTCGAGCCCGCGGACCACCATCGTCGTGGTTGGCGACCAGACGGCGCCCTTCCAGTAACCGCCTTTCGGATCGAAATCCTTCTCCGTCGCCGAGCAGGTAGGCACGCGATTCATCCTGCCGAAGGACGCCGAATTCTGCAACTCCGCAGCCAAATCCTGAAGTTGATCCTTGGAGGCAACCCCCGCCAACAGCGTCCAGAACGCCGCGACGGTCTTGACGGGGGCCCGGCGGCCGTTATGATCGAGATCGAAATAGAATTTGGCTTGAGGATCCCACATGAGCCGATTGATACAGGCGGTTACGTCTTCCGCGTCCCGTAAAAACGAGCGAGCCTCTTGGTTCTTCCCGACGATCTTTCCAATCGCGGCCATTTGCCGCGCAAAGAGGACCATTTCTGCCGAGGTATCGACCGCGACCCCGCCCTGATCGAGGAATTCGTTCCGCGGCGAGTTATCCATACTGGCCCAGTCCGTCATGTAAAGCCCGTTGCCCTGCCGCACGTAGTTTTGAAACGCCCGGTAATAACGGCATAAGGGCTCCCAGATCCGTCGTAGCCGATCCCGGTCGCCCGTAACCCGGAAGCTCTCCAGCTCTGCCCAAGTGAAAATGGGGTGATTGAACGCATCCAGCGTTAAGCGAGGATTCGCGGCCGGGGGGGTACGACCAACGTACATAACCCGCTGGTTGCGCGAGCCACGGCGCCATCCAGAGCGGCTAAAGAGAGGCGAACCCTCCTGATTTGTCCATTGTTGATAGTCTTTCCCGGTATTGCGAATGATTTCCCGGCTGATCTCCCCATCTTCGTGCTGCCTGGCGTAGAAATTGTCTAGAGAGCCGATACCTGGGACGAGAGGATACCCATAGTTACAAAACATTGTCATGAAGCAGGTATCCCACAGAAAGATAGACTGGTTGAATGCCGCGTCGATGAACGGCGAGACGAAGCCGCTTCCGGGCGGGGGGACATAGAAGTTCCGGAACGCAATCTCCCAAGCTTTCCAGTACGCCTCGACGTACTCGGGCTTCTCGTCAAACACCGGCGAGGGCAGCAGACGCCTGGTGGCCTCAAACGACGGCAGCGGTCGTGCGTCCGTTCCGGCCGGCTTGAAATACCGCCCCAACTGCTCCGGATCGTCGCCTAGCAAGCGCGACCCGGCAGCCAGCAGGGTCGTGGTCAGAAGTTCCCGTCGATCGAAGTTCATAAGAGCCCCACTGGGATCGCCCGGACTATATCGACAATGATCACCCCTTTCCCCAGGTCGCCTGAGTTACCGGAAACATACTGACCCTGAACTTCGTGCATCCGTAGGGCACTAAAAGCACCTTCGCTTGGCTGCCTCCTGTGACAACGTCTTTCGGCATCGGCTGAAGGTCCGTAGGCTTCCAGTCGAACTTCCTGGCGTTCACGGCAAGCTGAATCGGGGCGCTCAGCGGCCACGCCCACTTCCCTGGCATGGCATGCCGGACCACGGCGATTTCGCCACCGCCCACCTTTTCGGAAGTCACGTCCAGAGCATAACCGTAATCGGCGTTCGGCGCCTCGTGATTGGGATCCACATCCGGGATCGGAAGAGCAAACAGAAGCGGGCCGTAGTACACCGAAGCGTATGGGCTGTTAATGTCAGTCAGTTTCGCAATCGCCCGCCCACGCTGGAAATAGGGAATCTGGGGATAGGGCGTTTCCCGTCCCTTCAGCACCTTCACCGACATCGGAAACCGCAAGACTACTTTGTCATTCGCCCGCCACTTTCGATCTACCTTTAGGAACGAGTTCGCGGCTTGCGCCAGAGGAACGCTCTTGCCATTGACTTCGACTCGCGGCGTACGGCACCAGCCGGGAATCCGCAAATACAGTGGAAAGGCGACTTCCTTTTCAGGTTTCACCGCCAGGGTAATCGCCTCTTCGAACGGATACGCGGTTTGCTCCTCCACGGCAACCTTCACATTGTCACCGACCGTAGTATGCACTTCGGCCGGGCCATATAGGGTAGCGGCGAGGCCCCGATCCGCGGTGGTCATCCACATGTGCATGACATAGTTCGGGATGACGCGGTTGAGGTTTCCCACGCAGCACAAAACGGGATTTCCGATATTCGTGAACTTATACCACGCGCGGCTGGTACCACCCCCCGGCTCTTCCAGCGGCAGCGCGGCGCTGTAGCGGTTGGGGACCTGGTAATAGGACATCGTTTTGAAATCACGGGCTACCGGCGCCGGAGCGGCATTGAAGAACACCTTTTCAATCCGGTCCGAGTAGCTGCCTTCTCCCGTAATCCGCAACATCCAGAGATAAGTCCACATCGAGGCCGCGACGTTACAAGTCTCCACGCCGCGCGTGGCGCCAACGCCCGAATGAAACTCCTCTCCGGAACTCAGACCCATGGGCAGCAGGTTGTGCTCGTCGCTCCAGGTCAGTGCTTTCTGGGTGGCCGCCAGATCGTCCTTGTTTCCAGTCACTGTATAGAGCAACGCCGGTACGCGAATGTTCTCGTAGAAAATCACGTCATGGCCTGGCTGTACCAGTCCCTGGAGCCACTGGCCGGTGACGGTGCGATAGGACGGTGTTTGGGCGTAGGCCGCGACGTTGTCCAGCACTGCACGATCGCCACTCATCCGATAGGCGTCCAGCATGGCATCGATGTTGACGGACCCGTTCACCGGATTGAAAGGGGCCCGGAAGTCGGGAAGCGGATAGTTCCGATACACCTTGACCATGGCTTCCAGCACTTTGGGGTCGCCGCTGGCCTGATAGTAGGCGACCAGAGCTCTTCCCATTTGCGAGTGCGCCCAGTTATTAAACGTGTCGCTCAGAGCGTCCTTGGGCCGCCAGTAAATGAACGACTCTCCTCCATTCAGTACGCCCGCGACAACCATGTCCAGACGCTCCTTGACCTTCTTCATCAAGTCAGCGTCGTTCAGCATGTAGGCTAGCCGAACGGCTCCGTCCAGCCAATAACTGCACTGTTCGAGAGGCCAGCCGGTGCCATCCGGATGGGCCCCCATTGCTGGAAAGGGATAGCCCCTCCATGCCTCGTGGAAGGTGGTGTTGTATTCGTCGAGATGGCCGGTGATCCCCTGGGAGGCATCGACGGCCCAGTCTCTCAACCATCCCTTCGGCGACACCGCACCCGGCGGCAGAGGAACGAAAGCGGGCTGCACCTTAAGGCCGCCGCCGGTCGAAGCCGGCCGGTCCGGAGCGGTCTGGGCAGCAAGCAAGCTAGAGGCGCCACCCGCGCAACTGGCGAGAAATCTGCGCCGGTTGACGGTGGACAATGACGATAATGACTTCATGGTACTATCTCCTTTGGCCGGCGGCGCCGCTCGAAGCGGTCCGTGCCGGACAGCACAAGCACTCACAGCAGGATACGGCGGCGGCGCCCAGTCGTACGCCCCATTCACGACCCTCCCCGCGTACGAAGCGTTCGCAGATCCCACTCGAAATCGACCGATCTAAAGCGTCGCTCAAGTTCATCGGACCATGATCGGGCCGCATTACGGCTCGTTTTGCGGCGGAGCGGCCGCCGGAGCGCTGCCCCAGTCCTTGTTTGGCTCAGGCCCCATGACCAGAACCAGCGCGCCTCCCTTGACGGCCGCGCTGTGATAGATCCAGGGCGCGTCGAGCCGCTTGCCGTTCAACGTGGCGGACTGGATGTACACATTTTTTGGCGAATCGTTCTTGGCCTCGATGACGAACTGCCGGCCGGGGTAATATTTCTTGTCGAGGTGGATCACGATGCGGCTGAACACCGGGCTGCCGATTTCGTAGATCGGCTTCTGCGAACAGCCTCCATCCATCTCGAAGATCCCCATGGCGGACATCGCGTACCAGGCGGCCATTTGGCCCTGGTCCTCGTCGCCCACGTAACCCTGGGGTTCGTTGCGGTAGGAAGACTCCATGACTTCCCGAACCCATTTCTCGGTGAGCCACGGAGCGCCCGCGTAGTTGAACAACCAGGGCGACTGCATGTTCGGCTGATTGCCCATATCGATATACCGCGTCGAAAAGTTCGGACGAGAGTTCTCAAATCCCTCGTTCAGCCGGCGGACGAACTCGTCTTTACCCATCAACTCGATCAGGCTTTTCATGTCGTGCGGCACCCACCAGGCATACTGCCACGCATTCCCCTCGGTGTAGTTCCTGCGGTCCATCGGGGAGAAGTCCTCCAGCCAGTTCCCGTCACGATGGCGTGGCCGGAAGTAACCCACCGCGGGATCCCACACGTTGCGGTAACTGCGGGAACGCTTCAAAAAGTACTCGTAATCGGCCGTCTTGCCCAGCGCCTTGGCGAGTTGCGCCGCGCACCAGTCGTCATACGAGTACTCCAGCGTCAGCGAGACTTGCCCCTCCTCGACCGGCACATAGCCGAGTTGCAGATAGGACTCGAGATGTGCATTGCCTACCTCAGCGCCGCCAGCTTCCTTGTATAGCATCCCCGGCATGGTCTGCACGTGCTTAATGGCTTGGAACGCCTTCTCCGCGTCGAAGTTCCGGATGCCCTTCTGCCACGCGCTCACGATCGTTGAGATCTCATGCTCCGCCACCATGATGCCGGTATACCGGAGACCCGCGGGCCCTCGGGGAAGCCAGCCTCCGCGGTCATTCAGTTCGAGTTCCGATTTCACCCATTGATTCGCGATATCCGGCGTCACCAAGGTCCAGAGCTGATTTAGGTTCCAGAACAGGTTCCAAAAAGCGTCGCAGCCGTACATTGGCGAAGCGGGATCCTTAAGTTGCTGCACCCGCCCGAGCGGGTCCACATACTTGCCGTTAACATCGCTCCAGATGGTCCGCGCGACATAGGAGTGATACAGGTTCGTGTAGAACTTAATGCGGTCGGTCTCGGTCCCGCCTTCTACCTCGATCCGGCTCAACAGATGGTTCCACGTGTCGCGGGCTTTTTTGTGGACCGCGTCGAAGTCCCAGCCGAACCGGTTCATTTCCGTATCCAGGTTCAGCCGCGCCTGTTCGACGCTCACCAGGGAAATGCCGGTTTTGACTTCGATCGCCTCGCCCTGGGACGTGTGGTAGCTGGCAAAGGCGCCGACGTCGCCGTTGCCCGCAATCTCACTGCCGTCCGGAACGATGTTCGATCCCACCCAGCCTCCCATGGCGTCGAAAGGCTTGCTGAACCGGACCACAAAATGCAGCCTGTAGTGCAACCACGCCAGGCGGCCGGTATAATCGCAGTACCCTTCGATCTCCGTGTTGCTCACTTTCCTAATGCGGGCGTCCGCCACCACCACGTTGTATTCGTTGGACAGGTCCATCGCCATAAGGACGCGGGCCTGGTCGCTTTTCGGAAAGGTATAACGCTGGAAGCCGGCGCGCGTGGTGGAGGTCAACTCGGCCCGCACGTTGTAATCGTCCAGGGTCACGGCATAATACCCGGGCGATGCCTGTTCCGTCTCGTG
>OBLW0100003691.1_pt1 | contig 11869 bp, 13 predicted proteins | sample 1520161 | NCBI WGS metagenome assembly OBLW01 (sample SAMEA3539309, study PRJEB22396) | soil metagenome | biome: tundra; feature: field; material: soil | place: USA | collected 2010-05 | depth 0.15 m
GTTCCTCGCGGTTCAGCGGGTGAAGAAAGTTGCGTAAAAGTGGCCGTTCCGTCAGATTCTCGCTCAGAGCCGAAATAAGTTTCTGACACTTTCCAGGTCACCGGCCAGAATTCGGTCTTGCGGGGTGTCTCCCCCGAGCAGTTGGTGCGGAGTAACCAGCCAGTCACTACCATATGGCAGCGCGTTGCGGATTTCCGCCCGCAACGCTTCAGCCTCGTCATCCCGCAAGTGCCCGGCAGCCATCACCTTGAGGATAGCGCAATTCCAGCCTTGCGGTTCACAGGCTAAAGCCTGTGCTACCTACTTTGCGGCCATCTTTTTCTGAATCAGCAGCGCCTGGGCATTCAGATTATTCAACTGCCGCAGATCCTCCTCCGCCATGGCGATGGAGTCCTGAATGCGCGCCAGGTCGGCGCTGCCCGCGGCAGGCGCGTCGGTGCGCTGCGCCTGCAGCACTCCCGACATCGACCGGTATTGCTCGGTGATCTGTTTGTAGCGGCGCAAAATGCTGTTCAGGTAAACCTCGCGCCGCTGGTGAATACCCTGCAGCTCCGTCGCAAGCTGCTGGAGTTGCGCGATCTTCTGCGCGTCGCCGCCCGACTGGTCGCGCAGCTTTTGATAGGCGATCTCCACCTGGGTCGCCCGGTCGCGGCTACTCTTCAACTCCTTCTGCAGCGTATCCACCGCCTGGTTGGCGGCCGCCAGATTCTCCTGCAAATCGGCTTCGGAGCCAGCCAGGCGTTTGTTGTCCAGCCGCAGATTCTGGATTTGGGCTTCCGCTTCATCCGCGCGGGATTCCAGGCGCGCTATGGAGGCATTGGCGTCTGCCAGGCTCAGCTTCAGCCGCTGAATGGCGATGGCGTCTTCCGGGTTGATCGCCGGGTTGAGCGTCCGCGGCCCGTTCTGGGTCTCCGTCGCGGGGGCCGGCGCGGGGGAGCCGGCCGGGGCTGAGGCGCCGCGCGCCAATTCCGCGACGCGTCCCCGCAATCGCTCGGTCTCGGCCGACAACTGCGCCAATCGCGCCGCCTGCTGCCGTTTCGCATGCGTCTGCCACGCCACCACCGCGGCGGCGCCCAGCAGCACGATGAACAACAGACCCCAGTGTTTCACTGCCACCGTATTACCTCTCTTTCAGCACGAAGCGCGTGCGGTAGGTCAGGCTGAACTTGCCGCCCGCGTCCAGATGCAGATCGAAACTCTTGGAGCGGAGTTCCGGAACGGCCACCGCCACGCTATAAGATGACGTAATCAGGCCCAGCGCCCGATGGATCGCATCCGCGATCTCTTCGCTCGACCGGCAGAAGATAGCACTGCCGCCGGCGGCTTCGGCAAGCTGCTTCAATCCGTTCTGATACGCCTCGCCCAGCCGGTCGCCGCGATACCGCAGATGCACCACGAACAGCGGCGCCTGCCGCTGGGCCAAGACTGCGGCCACCTTCGAAATCTTGTCCTGAATCAAGGCCTCCGGGAAGCGCCGGCTCAAGTCGTGGGTGTCGCTCGAATTGATCACCGGGTTGGTGAAGTCCTCGCGATAGTTCTCCGGGTCGCTGTCGGTGACATAGAGCACAGCCATGCGCACACTCGTTTTGGCCAGAATCGAATCCGCCAGGCGCGTCACGGTTTCCACGGTATCCAGCAGCCCCGCCTTCCCGCTCACCGGCAAATCGCGCACCGCGGACACTGCGGTCGCCCGGTCAGTACCCGGATCCGCCAGCACTTTGGCGCCATCCTGCGCGCGCATGACCGCTACTGTAGCGCGCGGCGGCAGCTTCCCGATATCCGCCGCTAAGGCGTCCTTGGCCGCCTCGGCCAGCGAAAGGTCGCCCGCCAGATCCAGCACCGCGACCAGCATCAGGTCATCGCCCGGACCCTGCACATCCACCACGCGCGATTCCGCGCCAGCGAGGGTCGCGCTCAGATCCTTGGACGCAAGATGGGCCGCCGGCGGCGCGCCTTCCGCCGCGTCCGCCCAGACGGCCACCTTAACGGTGCGGCTGGTGGGCTTCGGCGGTGCCGCCGCCATGAGCGTCCACGCGAACAACAGCGCCGTCACGGTCCGCCTCAAAAGCTCAGCCTCAACCCCAATTGAATGACCCGTCCGCCGCGCGAACCAATGATCTTCCCCGCATCCAGATTCGGCGTAGCCACCGATCCGATCACGTTGTCCGGATCGTTCCAATTGGCGTGATTCATGAAGTCGAACGCCGTGGCATTGAACTCCAGGGTCCGCTCCGCGGCCAGCGCGAATCGCTTGTTCAGCGACATATCGAAACTCTGCCAGCCGGGATTCAGCAAGTTGGAAAGCGTGCGCGACACGTTGCCAATGGTGAAATCCGGAGGCTGCACAAACGCCGCCGGGTTGTACCACAGCGCCGGGCCCTGATTGGACACGTGCTGGTCCACGCCCGGCACCACATCCACGTGCAGTGCCTGTACTACGCCGCCCGTGTTGTTGAACAGCGGCGTCAAGTATATCGGGTCGCCGCTGGCAACAGTGCCAGCGCCGCTGATCGACCAACCGTCGATCACGTACCGCCGCCAGTCCGGATAACGCAGGAACGGCTTGTTGGCCCCGAACGGCAGCTCGTAGGTGTAGCTCAGTTCCAACCGCTCGGGCCGATTGCCCGCCGTCACCGACCATTCGTCCTGGCGGTTAAAGAAGTCCTGCGTGCCATAAGGCCCCGAATAGTCGTCCAGTTGCTTGTTGAACTCGAAGTAGGCGTTGACCGAAATTCCCTTGGAAGAGCGTTTTTCCATCCGCACATAGCCGGCGTCCCGCTGATAGCGCCCCACCGGATACTGGCCGTACACATTGAAGCCCTGGTACTGCGGATAAGGCCGGAGCGATTGGTTAAACGCCAGATCGTTCAACTGATTGCCGTACTGCAGATCGGCCAGCGGAATCGCATTGGGATTGGCCGCGCCGTTGCCGACCAGCAGATTCTTGCCGCCGGAATACGCAAACCCGATCGTCACTAATGTGGATCCCGGGAACTCCCGCTCGATCGCCAGCGACGCCGATTGATAAGTGGGCAGCCGGTCGGACATGTCGACCAGATCCGCAATGGTGTTGTTGGCCGCATCCGGCTGCAGATCGGGCACCGGAGTGGCCGGCGCCGGTACGCCGTTGCGCATGGTCAGCGCCGGCTGTAACTGCGCATCCGGCGAAAGAAACGTCGCATACTGGTTGAACCCCTGCGTGCCAAACTGGCCGGAATAAATCGGAATGCCCGAGTAATCGCGCGCGAAATTCGCCCGCACTACGGTCTTCGCGTCGTCCAGCGGATTCCAGGCAATGCCCAGGCTGGGAGACAGGCGCACCAGGGCCGGCTGGAACGCGCTCCCCATGCCTCCCTGTCCGGCCACCACCAGGGCGCCTGGCAATCCGTTGGCCGGGTTAATCGCGCTCAGGTCGATATTCGACTGCCGGTTGTATTTCTCGGTGCGCGGCTGGAACAGGTGCACCGTGAGTCCGACGTTGATGGTGAGACCCTTCATCGCCTCGTACCGGTCCCGGAAAGCCAGCGAACCCTCCGACCGCCGGAAATAGGAAGGCTGCGTGTCGAGGGTTTCCTCCGCGAAATACGGCGTGCCCAGCAGAAAACTGGCCAGCGCATCGCCGGTATCCACGATCCCCGGCACACTGGTCAGCCCTTCGTTGAAGCTCAGCAAGCCGGCCGGATACTGCGGCCAGAAACTATTCACCTGCTGCTGCGTGTACTGCCCCACGACCCGTAAGGTGTGCTTGCCGCGCTTGGTAGAGAGGCCGTCCGTCCAGGTGTAAACGTTGCGCGCGTTGCGCGAAAACGGATAGGCTTGCCCCATGCCGAGGTACGGGCCCAACTGCATCACCGGAAAACCGCCGCCGTCGATACCGGTGAGGCCCATTTGGGCCGCGTAGTTGGTTTGGTCCCCGGTATCGCCGCTGGTGGAGACACTGGAACTCGCTTCGAAGGTGAGCGTGTTCACAGTGCGAGCGGAGGCAGTGAAGACGTATGCGAGCGAACCGCGGCGCGTTTGAAAATCGCGATTGGAGGGGCCGGGATTGGCGGCCGTGGGAAACCACTGGGCCGCGCCTAGCGTGCCATTGGAAAACGCCAGCTCCACGGTGAGGCGATTGCGCTCGCGCAGCGATTGGTCCAGCTTGCCGATCATGCCGTTCGCCGTGTTGGTCTCCGGCGAGTCGATGAAGTAGTTGTTGTGAAAGAACGGCCCCACATCGGTGTTGGGCGCCGGATAGAACTTGAGGACATTCAGGGCCACTGGGTCGAGGCGGTTCGCTGGGATGACGTTGCCTGGAAACGGAGTGCGTGTGTATTCGAGGTTGCTGGTGGAAACCGGCTGCGTCGGATCGTAGCCCGGATTGGGTTGCGTGCTGGCGGGATCGTACATCGGGATCACGTTGCCGGCGTCATCCACCACGTCCGAGTAGTCGCCGGTACGCTGCGCCATGGTGGGGATGGTCTGCAAATAGGTGCGGGCTATATCCTCGCGCACGCCTTCGTAGGAGAGCGAGAAATAGGTGTTGCGGCTTTCGAAGAGATGCGGCAGCACGGCGGGTCCGGCCACATTGAACCCGAACTGATTGCGGCGCAGCAGTCCCTTGTTTCCGCCGTTCTGGCGGATCTCGTGCGGCACGGCGTCCAGCGCGTCGTTGCGGAAGTTCTCGAAGAGGCGGCCGTGCCAGTCCGCGAGCGGGCTGTGGCGGCCGGCTTTTGGCGGACTATCGGCGCGCAGGCCTAGACTGCGGGTTTGGGCTTTGAACTCCTCAATGGCGCTGTTCATCTCGGCGTCGGGCGGCGCCGAAGCCGGTTGCTGTTGCGCGCGTGCGGCCGCCGCGGCGCATAGACACACTGCCAGCGCATATCGGCAGAGCGGCATACATTTCAGTGTAACAAGTGTGAGGATTCCCAGCCTCACGGCGGAAGGACTCGATCAGCCGGCGGGCCAGTGCAACACCTGTCCGGATACCGCGAGTCTTGGGGCGCGGCTCCAAGCGTCCCGGAATTGACTGAGGAACTCTGGGCCGCGCAGTTGCGGTATCGTCACCAGCACGACGCAGAATTCCGGAAAGCGCCGTAGCGCGCGGGCGGCGGATTCGCTGAAGGGGCGATCGCGCGTTAGGACGACACGGAAGCCAGCTTGGTTCGCAGCTTCCACCAATGCGCCGTTCGTCAGGCCTCCCCAACCCCGGTCGTCCGCCGCGTGGGCCACGATTCCAAGCTCGCCGAGAAGGGTGCGAACCTGCTTCGGCATGTTCACGTCAAGCAGCCACATTCGGCGCGTCCAGGATTTCCGAAGCGACCCGCATCACCTCGGCAATTGCCTCATGCGGAAGCCGACCGTAGGTTTCCTCGATGTCTTCGACGCTCATGCCCTCGGACATGCATGATAAGATGAAGGACACAGAGAACCGGGTTCCGCGAATTGCCAACTTGCCGCCCAGCAGTTCCGGATCGGCGACGATCCAGCGGAAGTTCTTGAACGGTCTGAGCGTACGCTCCTCCATATCTTGGGTCCACCTTCCTCCCCTTACTAAACCATGCACAGTTCGCGCTTACCCGATCTTCACCGCGAGCATGGATATCGATCCGCCATCTACACCTTCCACCGGAAAGGTGGCGGCTTCTCCCGCCTGCCGCGAGGCAATGACATACAGCAGGGGCAAATAGTGGTCCGGCGTGGGAATCGACAGCAGCGCTTCCCGCCCCAGCCGTTCGTAGTTGACCAGCGGCTTATGCTCGCCCGCGAGGATCATCTCGCGCGCCTGCCGCTCAAACTTTACGGCCCAGTCGAACGGTTCGACGACGTGCCGCCCCCAGGCGTACGCGTGCAGGTTGTGCACCAAGTTGCCGCTGCCCACAATCAGCACGCCTTCTTCGCGTAGCGGCGCCAGGCGCTGGCCAATCTCGTAGTGATAGCTGGCCGGCTGCGTCTCGTCGATGCTCAGTTGCACCACCGGGATATCGGCTTGCGGATAAACATGGCACAGCACCGACCAGGTGCCGTGATCCAGTCCCCAGCTTTCATCCAGCCTGACGGGCAACGGCCGCAGCAGCGCTTGCACCCGGCGTGCCAGGCCGGAATCGCCTGGCGCGGGATATTTCACCTGATAGAGTTCCCGCGGAAAACCGCCGAAGTCGTGTATGGTACGCGGCGCGGTGGTGACGGTGACGCCCGTCTCGGGAACGAACCAGTGCGCCGAAATGCTGAGGATGGCTTTGGGCCGCGGGAATTCGCGGCCCATGGATTCCCATGCTTCCGTGTAGCTGTTCTGTAGCACGGCGTTCATGGGATTGCCGTGGCCGAAGAAGATGGCAGGTGTCAGCATGTGGTATATCGTTGCATGGCGTCTCGACGCCCGCAATCCCCGGCGCGGGTCTGGAGACCCGCCGCAGGCGTGGACGCCCGCCCCACTAGCAAGCGGAATATCTTGCTTCGCTTGCGCGTACCATCGTTACATGGCCTCTCCGATGCCCGCAATCCCCCTGCGCCTGGACGCCGTGGTCAAACGCTTCGGTGACCTGACGGCCGTCTCGGGCGTGTCGTTGGAGGTCCAGGAGCGGGCCTGCCTGGGCCTGCTCGGTCCCAACGGCGCGGGTAAATCCACGGTGATTCGCAGCATCTCCGGACGCGTCCGTCTCGATTCCGGCAGTATCCGCGTTTTCGGCGAACCGGCCGGCTCGCCGGCAGCGCGTGCCAAGTTGGGCTGGGTGCCGCAGGAGCTGGCGCTGTATCCACTGCTCACCTGCCGCGAGAACCTGGAAGCGTTCGGGCGCTATCAAGGCCTGCGCGGCAAAGCCCTCGACGACGGCATCGCGTGGTGTCTCGCGTGGGCCGCGCTTGCCGACCGGGCCGGCGCTACGGTGAAGACTCTGTCCGGCGGCATGCGGCGGCGCCTCAACATGGCGGCCGGGCTGGTACATCGGCCGCGCCTGGTGCTGCTCGACGAGCCCACGGTGGGCGTCGATCCGCAATCGCGCAACCGCATCTTCGAGATGGTTGCTGAACTGCGCGAACAGGGCACTACGGTGATCTACACCACGCACTACATGGAAGAAGCCGAGCGCCTGTGCGATACCATCGCCATTATCGACCATGGCCGCGTGATCGCTGAAGGCCGCCAGGAAGACCTCGTCGCGCAGTCGTTCGGCAGCCGCAGCGACGTGTTGATGCGTTTCGCGTCCACCGTCGAAAACGCAGGCGCATGGGCTGCGACGCGCGGCGGCACTGTGGATGATGGGGTCGCGCACTTCGCCGTCGAAAAGCCAACCGATATCGGGCCGCTGCTGGACGCCGCCATCCGCGACGGGCTGGAAGTAATCGACGTCGTCCTGCGCCGCCCCAATCTCGAATCTGTGTTTCTGCAACTTACCGGAAGGGATTTACGCCAATGATTGCCGCCATCGTCCGCAATGGATTCCGCGCCCTCCGCCGCGATAAGGGCGCGCTGATTCTGTCGTTCATTTTGCCGGTCGCATTCTTCAGCATCTTTGGCATGATCTTCGGCGGCGTGGGAGGCGGCAGTACACCGCGCGTCAGCGTGCTGGTGGTGGATGAGGATGGCAGCGCGGTCTCCGGGCGATTGGTTCACGCCTTGCTCCAGGAACCTTCGCTCGACGCAAGCACGCATGCCAAAGCGAAAAAGGGCGAGCCCGTTCCGCCGGACTACACTGCAGCCGGCGCCGAAACCGCGGTTAAACAGGGCGACGCTCCCGCCGCGCTGATCATTCCCAAAGGATTCGGCGCGCATCCCATCGCTTTTGGGCCGGGCAACGACAGCCCCCCGATCCGTCTGCTCCACGATAGCTCCGACCCAGTGGCTGCCCAAATGGTGGGCGGAATGCTGCAAAAAGTTGTGATGACGTCTTTGCCCGACACCATGGCAAAGATGGGCATGCAGTATTTCGAGCGATCGAGCGGCGGGCTTACGCCGCAACAGCGCGAGAGCATCGAATCGGCTTTGTCGAGGGTGCCCAGCCAGCCCAGCCAGAGCGGCCCACGGAGCGACACGGGGCTGGTAGCCCTGGACGTGCGCGACGTGGTTGGCGAGAAGAAACATAACTCCATGATTTCGTTTTACGCCGCCGCGATCGGAGTCATGTTCCTGCTGTTCACCGCCAGCGCCGCCGGAGGCAGTCTGCTGGATGAAGCCGAAAGCGGAGCGCTCGACCGCATCCTGAGCGCGCGCGTGAGCATGACCACGCTGCTGGCGGGTAAACTGGCCTACAGCGCGCTCCTGGCCTCCGCGCAGCTTACGCTTATGTTCCTTTGGGGCGCGGCGGTCTTCCATCTGGACCTGTTTACGCACTTGCCCGGCTTCGTCGTCATGACCGCGGCCACCTCGTTCGCCGTGGCGTCATTCGGCATGTTGCTGGCCAGCGTCTCGCACACCCGCGCGCAGCAGGGCGGGATTTCCACCCTCATCATCCTGACGATGTCGGCTATTGGCGGCAGCATGTTCCCGCGCTACTTCATGCCGGAAGCGATGCAGAAGGTAGGGCTGCTGACGCTCAATGCCTGGGCCATCGACGGCTACACCAAAGTCTTCTGGCGCGATGAACCCATCCTGCACCTGGCGCCGCAAGTGGCCGTGCTGATGGGCGCAGGCATGGTGCTGTTTCTGATCGCACGCCGTTTCGCCCGCCGCTGGGAGTACTCGTAGGGCGCGGGTCTCCTTCGGTAGAATGAGATTCGGAGGATCGAATGAGCGAGCTGATTCAATCTCTGTTCGCGCATATGGCTTGGGCCGATACAGCGATTTTGAAAGCGGTTGCCGCGCACGATGGCGCTTTCGGCGACGACCAACTGCGCAAGTGGCTGCATCACATTGTTGTGGTGCAGGTTTTTTTCCTGTCTCTGTTCCAACAGCGTCCTTTCGACATGGAGGGCGCGAAGCAGGTCCCGGGCGCCACCGACGAGATGGAGCGGCGATTCCAGGAGGCGCACGCGGATGGCGCGGCATACACCGCGCGCCTGGATGAAGCGGAACTCGCACGCACGATCGAGTTTCCGGTTGCGGCCTTCAAAGACTTCCATCCGACGGTGCGGGATGCGCTGATGCAGGTGGTTATGCACAGCGAGCATCACCGAGCCCAGGTGGCGATGCGTTTGCGGGCGCTTGGCGGCGCGCCTCCGGTGACGGACTACATCATCTGGGTGCGCGACGTAAAGGGCAGAATGCATGCGTAGTGCCGCATACGTTTAATTTAATCGTGGGGCGGTCCCCCCGGACCGCTGCCGACGCCACGCCGGCCTCGCGCGGCCTTCCGCTTCGGGCGGCTCCGCACCGCTCGGCGCTACTCCCCCGCAGCGCGCGCACCGGATCGATGGTAGTCGCGCGGCGGGCCGAGAAATGACCAGACAGCGCCGCCACCGCCGCGATGCCCAACGCCGCCGCTGCCATGGTAAACCGGTCGGTCGCCTGGATGCCGAAAAGTTGCGCCTGGATCAAGCGCGTGGCGGACCAAGCGGCGCCGGCTCCAATCGCGACGCCGGCAGCGGCCACCGCGCGCATCACTATCCAGACGACCGAGCCGGTGTCCGCGCCCAGCGCCAGGCGGATGCCAGTTTCCCTGGTACGCCGCGCCACCAGGAACGCCATTACGCCATAAAGCCCCAACCCGAGCCAGCAGCGTGGAAACGCCGCCGAATACGCTCGAAAATCGCCAGCAGCCGTTGGATGAGCAGCGAGATCTCGATACGCTCGTCATTGCAATAGCGCTGAACAAGGGCGCCATGCGGAGGGTCCGGAACGCCTAGCGCAGATCCTGCGGGAGAGCGGGCATGCACTTTATACTGCTCCGCCGGAGAAAAGTTACTTTTGGCGCCGCCAGCCGTTAACCAACAGCAGGTGGTGCTAGCCGGCCCCATTTCCTGTTACACTCATAATCGCCCCAATTGGGGGAATCTCCCGATGCGCCGCCGCCGTACGCTATTCCTACTGCTTGGCGTCGTAGTTTGGGCGCAAGAGCCGGCCAAACTCGCGCCCTATTATCCGACTCCCGACTCAATTGTCGTGAAGATGCTGGAGCTGGGCGGACTCAAGCCGGGCGAAAAGATGTTCGATCTGGGTAGCGGCGACGGACGCATTGTTATCGCGGCGGCCCAGAAGTTCCGCGCCAGCGCCATTGGCGTGGAGTTGGATACGGACCTCTGCCGGCAAAGTCTGGAGCGCATCCGCAAGCTCGGCTTGGAGAGGACCGCGCAGATCGTAGAAGGCGATATTCTCAAGCAGGATTACAGTTCCGCGGACTTAATTACGGTATACCTATTGCCAAATTCAAACGATAAAGTGCAGCCGCTGCTGGAGCGGCAATTGAAAAAAGGGGCGCGCGTGGTTGCGCACGATTTCGAATTCAGGGGCTGGACGCCGGTAAAGGTGGAAGACATCGAAGATGATGGCGAGGGCCGCAGTCACACACTATTTCTATACCGGCGTTAGCGGAATGATGAGCGCAAGTGCCAGTTGATATGGATCCGTTGCCGCCCGCCTGGAGACGCGTTTTAGTGTGGGCCCGGCTGGTGTTCGCGGCCGCCGGATTGGCCAGTGGGTTGCTGTCTTCGCCCCGGGCGACTCCCTGGGCGTTGGCGTCCCTGGGTGTGTACCTGGTCCTCAGCCTGTTGGTGCCACTCCGGAAGCAAAGCGGCGGGGCTTTCGCCTTGCTGGTGCTCTTTACGGATGTCGTTTTTTTTCTGGTGCTGGTTAGGGCCGGAATCGGGTCCGCCATCTGGCTTCCCGCCCTTTACTATCTCTACATGCTTGCGGAGGCGGTATTTGCATATCGCCCACCCGAGGTTTTGATTGCGGTGGTGGTGAGCGCCATCTTCTGCGTCGCGGTGCAATCGCCGAACGTATTCCCAATCCGGCGAACCGCGGTGGTGATGGGCGCGCTGGCATACGCGTTTGCAGTGTATAAGAAACGGTTGGAATCGCGCATGGACGAATTGGCGCACGAAGCCCGCGAGACCAACGAAGAGGCCCAGAGGGCGCGCGAGGCGGAACGGCAGCGCATCGCCTCCGATTTCCATGATGGTCCGCTGCAAAGCTTCATCAGCCTGCAGATGCGGTTGGAAATTCTGCGCAAAATACTGGAGCGGGATTTCGGCGCCGGCATGGACGACCTGAAAGACCTGCGGGACCTGGCGCAGCAACAGGTGAAAGAACTGCGTGCATTCGTCCGCAGCATGCGGCCGCCGGATGTGCAGGGCGCCAACTTGTACGCCTCGGCGCGCCGAATTTGCGAGAGTTTTCAGAAGGAGAGCGGCATTCCGGTGTCTTTCGTGGGCGGCGAGGGACCTCTGAAGTTCCCCGAGGAGATGGCTTCCGAGGTGATTCAAATGCTTCGGGAGGCGCTGCACAACGTGCTGAAACACGCCGGCGCCACGCGCGTGGCAGTCTCATTGGAACGGGTGGCCAAGACGCTGGAGTTGACCGTGGACGACAATGGCGGCGGCTTCCACTTCAGCGGCGTTTATACTCTGGACGAATTGGAACTGCTGCGCCTGGGACCAGCCAGTTTTAAGCGGCGTGCGCGCACGCTGAATGCGGACATGACGCTGGAGTCGCGGCCCGGCCGCGGCGCCGGCCTCAAACTGCGCGTGCCGATTCCATGAAGTTCGCGAATTGTACTGCTATCCATCGGTTTCTTCGAGCGCCTCGTGGGGCGGGCGAAGCTTGCTTGTACTACTATCCGTCAGTTTCTTCCCGCGCCGCGACGATTCTTGTGGATCTGTCAATGTGGGGCGGGCGTCCACGCCTGTCAGGATGGGCCTGCGGCCCACGAATAGTGATGAAAGCCAGGTTGGAGGGCGGGCAATCTTGCCCGCAGCCGGCTTTCAGCCGGCTTCTGGCAGCCCTCCAATTTTC
>OBLW0100003692.1_pt1 | contig 11869 bp, 7 predicted proteins | sample 1520161 | NCBI WGS metagenome assembly OBLW01 (sample SAMEA3539309, study PRJEB22396) | soil metagenome | biome: tundra; feature: field; material: soil | place: USA | collected 2010-05 | depth 0.15 m
GAACTCGAAAGCCGCAGGAGAGCCCTTTCCCGTAAACCCTCCGGCCCTCTCCAGAGCGTAGACGTTTTCGACCAGACCGTTCGACTGCCTCAAGTAGGCGACGTAGCGGACGAACGGATCATCCAGTCGCTCCGGACTCTTCACCAGCCCGGCAAAATCCTTCGCCGTGACATTCGCCGCGACATAAGCAGTCTCAAACTGCGCATGAATTCCATGCTGCGTCGTGTATCCATTCGGATTCGCCCCGACCCACCCGTTGTACTGGATCGTGGTGTGCAGTGGTTGCGATCCGTCTGCCACGTAATGCCCCAGCCATCCCGCATAAAAGATGATCCCCTGTTGCACCGCCTGCGTCGGCTGATGCGCCGCCACTCGCTGCCGGTACTCGCGGAACGCGGCCTTCAGCCGCCCATACACTTCCATCGTGATATAGGGCTGCAACCCAACATGCTCAGGAAGATAGTCGTCAGGATGGTCTGCGCTAGAAGTCGCCGCCCGTTTTTCGTAAAGTTTGCGATAGAACTCGTACCGCCCCGCGGGCAGCGGATCGAGCCACGATACACGTTCGAAGTCGATGAAGTGGTCGGCCTCCTGCGCGTTCTTTAACGCAAACTCCGAAGGATTGCGCCACCGGTCCGGCTCCGGCCCAAGGTAGGCGATTTCGCCCGCAGCCCGCCGCAGAAAGTGCGGCATCGACGCCGGAATCCTCTCCGCCGCTACGCGGTTGATGGCAACATGCCCCTCGTTGCCCCAGGCACCCGCCACCTCGCTCTGCCCAAGAACGAAGGCGATCAGCACGAAGCTGACCACCCCTCGCCGAAACCGTTCGACACTCACTCGACCCCGCCATCGATTCCGTCCCTCGGTTGCGCGCATCAGAACGTTAGATGAAGCGCCAACTGAAGGAACCGGTTGCTTCCAACCGTCTGTCTGATCACGCCAAAGTTCTTTGGATTAGGCGAAGAGGACGACAATATTTGGGTGGTGTCAGGAAAACACGGAAACGGATTGAAGCAGGCGTTGAGCGCAAAGTTACCGTTTGGCGCATCGAAATTCGGATGGTTGAAAATGTTGAACGCGTCCGCCTGGAATTTCAGGGCGACGCGTTCCGTGACCTTGAAGTTCTTGAAAAGCGACAAATCGAAGCGTGTCTGGAATGGGGCGCGGAAGATATTACGTCCGTTGGACCCGTAGCCGGTTTCTAAGGTGTCGCAAACGGTCGTCCCGCCGGTGGTGAGACCGCAAGGCGGAACTCCACTTTGGCCCGGGTTCAGGAACGGAATAGAGAAGTCATTCGGGTTAATATACGGGACCCTGACTCCGGCAAGCGGTCCTGATGTGAACGAATTGCTGGTTCCACCTTGGGTGGCCTTCTTAGGTGTTACTCCGGGAGCCAAAGGAAGAATCGGATTGGTGATGAAGTCGTCAGCACTAAAGAAAATGCTGGCTGCCGTTCCCGAAAAATCGATGACGCTGAACGGTTGACCGCTTTGGGCCACGGTGATGCCCTGAATACCCCAACCGTTCGCCGCCGCGTCCATTAGGCGGGATGATTTTTTTACGGTCGGAAGCATGTACACGTAGCTGATAGTTAACACATGCGTGCGATCGAAATCCGAAGAAGCATAGGCGGTTCTGGGGTTCAGGGGATTGTTCCCATTGAAGAAAAGGCCCGCTCCCAAGCCACTGCCTTCATCGAGGGAGTGCGAGTAGGTGTACGAAGCATTCACCATCAGACCATGGGACATTCTTTTGGTTGCCTGAAACTGTAACGCGTTGTAAGTGGAGACGCCCTCGGCTCTCCAGTAATCTGCGTTCGGATTGATACCAATGTAGGGCGTGCGCAGAGCCGTGTTTCCATCGGAGAACGAGAACGCCCCGATCGTGGTCTGCACTTGTTCGGTGAGCAGCGTATTAAAACTGGAATCCTGCGCTTGGAAGCCGTAGCTGTAAATCTGCCCGTTGATCGGGTTGGAGGGGGTCGCGACCCCGGGCTGGTTAAACGGAATCGGCAGCGGTTGGTGTACGCCGTGGTTTCCGATGTAGCCCAGGGTCAGCACTACGTCGTTCTTCGGCTGCCACTGCAGGTCCAGGCTCCAGTTTTCCGAATATGGCAGTTTGTTCTTCGGATCGTAGCCGCCGAATAGGAAGTCGGTATTGGCGAAGCCGGTGGGCGCGCAGGTGGGAGTTACAGGTTCTGGGCAACCACTCAATTGCGACTGATTGTAAATAAGCCCCGCTACCTCGGACAGATTGCTCGGGGGCGGGGCAAACGGAGTAGTTCCAAAGGGCGCCCCGGCGAGGCACCCCATTCCCACGCAGGAGGAGTTCACCGGAACCGTGAAGGGCTGCTGCGTTGTGACGCTAAAGGGTCCGCTGATGCCCAGGCCGGCGCTCGCGGACAGCTCGGTGAAGTATTCGCCCCGGTCGGCGTACATTCCAAACCCAGCGCGAACCACGACGTTCTTCAGACGGGAAGGACTCCATGCCATTCCGATTCTCGGGGCAAACGTCCATTGGCGACCCGTCAGCGTGGAATTGCTAACTCCTTTGAATCCAAACGCCTTGTTGTTCCCCGCCACCACCAACCCAATTCCGGGTTCGCCATTGGCAAGCGTACCGAATGAATCGGAAGCGAGGTCGTATTTATAATTTGACGGGTAGAAGTTGGCAAGAAGCCCATTCGTTTCATAAAGAGGGCCGTCCCAATCCCAGCGCACACCCAGGTTGAGCGTGAGATTGGACCGAACCTTGAGATTGTCTTGAACAAAAAGGCCGGCCGACCGCGAGCGGAAATGACGGTTGGTTTCGCCATTCAAGAACTGGCCGCTGCTGTGATCCTGGCCCAATGTTCCGGTGAGAAAATCCCCGAAACTGTTAAAGCTAAGATTGGCGACCTTGTTCTCGCGATTCTCAACATTCAGTTGCACGTAGTCAAAAATGCCGCCGAAGGAGAGCGAATGACGGCCATGAACCCAATGGTAGACCGATGATCCTTCATGCTCGTTTTGGAAGATTCCGGCATTTGCGAAGTTTGTTGACGGTCCGATGCTCATCTGGTTGCCTGAGAAGGGCGATATCGTTCCCCCACCCGCCAACGCCGCCCCGACATCTGCATTTGCAATGGTGATGCCGGGAAAGAATGTGCTGCCCAGAAGATTCAGGTTCACATCGCTGGGTGTCAACGCCTGACTGGTCGTGGCATTGGCCACTTCGCGAACAAAGCCATACCGGTTCTCCCACGTGGTATTCGGGTTCAAAACCGTGGTGTTATCCAGTGAAAAGAGCTGGCTGCTTGCATGCATGGTTTGGGGGAATCCGAGCACTTGACTGACCGCAAACGGAATGCTTGTAGGATCGCTTTGAAAGTAGTACTTGCCGGCAAGACGGTTCTTCGAACTGAAGTTGTAATCGATATTGGCGTTCGCCTGGTTGGCGTTGAATTGGCTCGATGGTCCTTTCACAAAAGCATTGAAAGGCTGGCTGCCGCTTTCCTGCGAGTTCGCCGTCTCTGACGGAATGATGTACTGCCCGCTCGACGTCTTGGCTTGAAGTATGGACAGCGCTACCGGATCCACTTGAACCGCGCTGATGCATCCGGGACAGCCATTCGCCGTGTTTGTCAGGTTAGCAAGGTCCGTTGCATCTCGATTGGAATCCGTCAGACCCGGAAGTGTAGGGACACCATTGAATGCACCACTCAGGGCATCGCTGATTCGTTGTCCCTGATAAGAAGCAAAGAAAAACAGCTTGTCTTTCTTGATCGGCCCTCCCAGAGTCACGCCAAATACGTTGCGGTGGAGTGGCGGTGCGCCGGAGAAGAACGGATTTGCAGTCAGAAAAGTCGGGGCCGCATCGAAAGCGTTATTCTGGAAGTATTCGTAAACCTGACCGTGCAGCAGGTTGGTCCCTGACTTGGTTGTAGTCTCCACGTGAGCGCCGCTAGCGGAGCCCATAGAGGCGTCGTACATCGAGGTACTGACGTGAACTTCCTCAATGGTTTCGATAGGGGGAGTGGGCAAGGCTTGACCGATGGCATCGAATACTGAGCTGTTGGTTTGAACCTGGCCGCCGACTCCGAAAATTTCCCCAGTGTTCAAAGTAAACCGGCTGTCGGAAATGTTGCTGGTCGAGTTTCCATTAAACAGATTGTTAGCGTTTACTCCGTTGAACGTGAACAAATTGCTCGTATCTCGCTGACCGTTCGCCACTATCCCTTGGTTGCCCATGCCTTCGTTTGAGCCCGACCCCGACAGGAAGTCCGCGTTAACACCGGGCGCCAGGATGGCAAGTTGGGTAAAGCTTCCTGTGCCGAGCGGCACGGACTCGATCTGCTGTGTGCCAAGGGTGTACCCATTTGTAGTGTCGGTCTCATTCAGCAAGGGAGTGGCATCAACCGTAACCGTAGTCGAAACTGCTCCTGGTTTGAGCCTCGTATTCACTGTCGTTGTGCGGCTTCCTTGCACGCTTATTTGGGGATAAACGGCAGTTTGGAATCCATCTTTCGCAAAGGTTACTTCATAAGTGCCGATAGGGAGATCGGCGACACTGAACGAGCCATCGCCCTTGCTTTGCGTCGTTACCTCTAGGTTCGTAGCTATCGATCGGGCTTTGATACTCGCCCCTTGCACAACCGCCCCGCTGGCATCGCTGACGGTGCCGTTGATCGAACCCAGTGTCTGCTGGGCTGCCGCCATTTGAATGAACAGAGCGAGCGCTAACGCACTGACAAAAAGCGCGCGCAAGGACTTCGAAGGAGACACGAATACACCGAGGTCAGAGAATCGCACGGCAGAACCTCCTGGGATTGGGAAGCCGTTATAGCAAAACGACTTGGCAGGATTCAAGGCGGTTTGGTGCAAAACCCGGTCAATATTCGATGAATTTTTCTTCAGGTTCGAAGAAAAACTATTGCTGTTCCCGGTGTACAGTCCCGGCTGCTCCAGACTCTTCTAAAAGGAAGGCGACAGAAAGGCACAGCGCTATTCTGTAGAGGTGAACGATGAAAATAAATCAGTACCGTCGCAAGGCATAGGCCTATGTGTGAACTGCCGGTCCATGCGGTTGATCGAGTCGGACCGCGGCTCGACTTTCTACCTCTGCGGCCTTTCCGTTGCCGACCCAACTTTCCCCAAGTATCCGCGCCTGCCGGTTCTCCAATGCGCGGGATATGAGCCGTTGCCTCTACGCCGCAAACCGGAGTAGTTCCCCATTTGCTCCGACCAGAACTTGCGATCTTCTCTCCCTCGATCAGGAGTGACCGGAATCACGGCGCGAAGCGAGTGCGTTGCCGCAGTATGGGTTCAAGTCTTCTCACAGAAGAGATCTTGGGACAGAGAGGAATCCAGTCATGCTGTTGAAGATTCTTGGCACGGGCGCAATCGTTCTATTTGTCGTTTGAGTGGTTGCCGTGCTCCAGGGCTGGAGCAAAGGCACCACGACCGATCATTTCGTCGGCGCGGCTTTCATGGCCGTCTTAGGTGTCGCCGCAGCCTGGGGCGTGCGGACGCTGTTTGGAATGGGCCATTGACGTCGCGATCGCGTCGCTCAAATCTGAGGAGGAGACGATGCTGCAGAATGCGTTTGCCGGTCAGGCCAAGCGGCCTACGGAGAGGGAACTGGCTTCCGTCCTTGGCCCAACTGACGCGTTGTGGAAACGGCTCGTCACCGACCTGAAGCGCGACTTGAAACTGGATGGGGAAGAGTGGAATAGCTACTCCGTCAAAGCAGGATGGTCGCTGCGGCTGAAATTGAAAAAGCGCAACATCGTGTATCTGGGGCCTCGGTCGGGATGCTTTGTGGCTGCGTTCATTTTGGGGGACAAGGCGGTCACAGCGGCTAGGAAAAGCAAGCTTCCACCGGATGTCCTGAAGATCATCGACGAGGCCAAGCGCTATGCGGAAGGAACGGCTGTCCGGATTGAAGTCCACGCCGCCAAAGATGTGAACCTAGTAAAGACACTGGCGAAGATCAAAGCAGAGAACTAGCAGGCTGCTGAAAAACTCCGCTCCGAGCCGATTTCGGGAAGGGCACGACTTCAGTCGTGCCGCTAAGTGCTTTAGACTTAACCGCGCTTTAGCGCCTGAGGTTCGCTGGGAGTCGCCGAAATGAGTTTTTCAGCAGCCTGCTAAGGAGCGGTTTAGCGTCGGTTCACTCAATCCCCAGTTCTTTGGCCAATGCCTTCCATTTGCTGTCCACCAGTGCCTTCGTCTTCGAATCCATGACAATCTCGTCGGGCCAGGGGCGGGCGAAGCCTTCGCTGGCCCACTTCCGCGTCGCATCGATGCCCATCTTCGATCCGTAGTTCGGCAGACGCGAGGCATGGTCGAGCGAATCGACAGGGCCCATCGTGAACTGAATGTCGCGCTCCGGATCGATGTGGTTGAACACTTTCAGCGTCACGTCGCCGATATCCTGCACATCGACGTCTTCGTCCACCACCACAATGCACTTGGTAAACATGGCCTGGCCCAACGACCAGATGGCGTTCATCACCTTGCGCGCCTGTCCAGGGTACGACTTCTTGATCGAGACGATCATCAGGTTGTGAAACACGCCTTCGATGGGAAGGTTGATGTCCACCAACTCTGGAATCGTCAACTTCATCAGCGGCAGAAAAATGCGCTCGACCGCCTTGCCCATGTAAGCGTCTTCCTGCGGAGGTTTCCCCACGATCGTAGTCGCGTAGATCGGATCTTTCCGGTGCGTGACGCAGGTGACGTGAAAGACAGGATAGATGTCTTCCAGCGAATAGAACCCAGTGTGGTCGCCGAACGGTCCTTCATTGCGAAGTTCGTCGAGATTCACGTAGCCTTCCAGCACGATCTCGCTCGACGCCGGAACCTCCAGGTCGACGGTTTCACACTTCACCAGATCCACCGGCGCTCCGCGCAGGAAGCCGGCGATCAGGTATTCCTCAATCTCCGGCGGCGCCGGAACGATGGAGCAGAATGTCACCGCCGGTTCGGTCCCGATCGCGACCGCAACTTCCATCTTTCCGGACGGTCGATTGCCTTCGGCAAGGACGGAACCTCCGGATGATCGCGCCATGATGTCCACGGCGGGGGATTTTCCCTCCACCGCCGCTCGCATGCGTTCGCGCGCGTGTTCCGCCGCGACTTTCTGACGCTGCCAGTGCATTCCCGTCGTACGCTCGTCGTAAACCTGCATGCGGTACATCCCCAGATTCCGTTTGCCAGACCTCGGGTCGCGCGTGGTGACGCAAGGCAGAGTGATGAATCGCCCGCCGTCCTTAGGCCAGCACTGCAGGATGGGGAAATCGAGCAGCGACAGGTTGTCTTTCTGGATGACTTCCTTGCAGGGACCCGTGGACACTGTGCGCGGAAAAAACTTGCCCGCTTCCGTCAGCAGAGGAAGCATCTTCAGCTTGTCGAGAAATCCCTGCGGAGATTTCACATCCATGAACATCCGGATGCGCGCCGCAATCTCGTCGAAAGAGTTCACGCCCAGCGAGAGCTTCATCCGAGCGTCAGAACCAAACTGGTTGATCAGAACCTGCGAGCCGGGATGACCCTTGATGTTTTGAAAGAGAAGAGCCGGACCGCCGTATGCGCCCTTGGCATTGCGGCTCTTTGAAACCCGGTCGGTGATTTCAGCAATCTCGAGAATCGGATCGGCTTCGGTCTGAATGCGCTTGAGTTGGCCCGCGCGGTCAAGCGCTGTAATCCACTGGCGGAGATCGTCGAAGGGCAAAGGATTCCTCTCTGTGACCGACGATTATAAGGGATTGACGAGTTGCGTCGCGAAGGTCGCGCGTGACTGCCCGCTCTACTTCCGCTGTTCGAGCTTCACGTTCACGGTGAGCGGCTGCCCGTCTCTCAGCACTTTCACTTCAACGACATCTCCGACTTTGCTGCGCCGCAATGCGTCGGTGAAGTCATACAGATTCTTGATCGGCTTGTCGCCGAACTGAATCATAATGTCTCCCCCTTTCAACCCCGCTTTTGCAGCCGGCGAGTTCGGCTTCACGTCGGAAAACTTCACGCCATTTTCCGTTTGCCCAAAGTCGGGGATGGAGCCGAAGTACGGCCCGTATCCGCCTCCGCCGCCTCCGGCGGCAGGTTTGTCTTCGGCGACTACCTGAAATGCAGGCGCGTCTGCCGCGCTCGCCAGTTGAACCGCAACGTTCCCCACCAGATCGAGCAGTCGCGCAGCCGACGGCGCGTTGATCTTGTCTGCGGTGTCAGAAGGTTTGTGATAGTCCGAATGCAATCCAGAAAAGAAAAACAGTACGGGAATCTTCTTGGTCACAAACGAAGTGTGGTCGCTGGACGAATATCCTCCAGCGGAATACTCGATCTTGAAGGGCGCGTCCTTCTGCGCCTGTTCGAGAACGGACTTCAAGGTCGATCCGGTGCCAACTCCGCCGATGTACACCTTGTCGTCTTTGATGCGGCCGATCATGTCCATGTTGAGCATGGCCACGGCCTTCGCCAACGGTCGGGTCGGATCCTTCACCCATGCAGCTGAACCGAGCAGCCCGAGTTCTTCTCCCGCGAAGTCCATGAAGAGGATGCTGCGCTTCAGTTGGCCGCGTTGCGGAGCGAGCAGGCGTGCCAGTTCCAGCACTCCCGCAGTACCGCTCGCGTTGTCGTCGGCTCCGGGATGAATCTGACCAATCTGCGATGGCGCCAGCGAATCGAAATTGCCGCGTCCAAGGTGGTCGTAATGCGCACCGATGATGACGTATTCGTCCGTCTGTCCGGGAAGCCACGCCAGCACATTGTTGACCGTGGCGCGCGTGGTTTCGATGTCGATGTGCAGCGAAAGGCGCAGCGTGGCAGGGAAGTCAAACGATCCTGGCTTCGTGGACGAGTTGATCTGTTCCTGTACGTCCTTCAGCGATTTGCCCGCGGCCTGAAACCATGATTCGGCGATCGCGTTCTTCACCTGCACCATGACGATGCCGACATTCTCCGGACCACTGACGCTGCCAAATCTCGTGAGCAGGTCTTCTTCTCCGTCGCCCAGTTTGCCGTTGATCACGACTACGGCCTTCGCTCCGTGATTGCGGGCGTTGATGGCCTTGGTGATCAGTTGCGAGTGCTGCGTGAGCCCATGGTTCCCGCTCTTCTCCGCGAAGCCCGCCGGCTCGTAGCGCAGCACGGCCACGACTTTGTCTTTCACGTCGAGGCCGGCGTAGTCGTCGTAGTGAAACTCGTCGGCGGTCGCGCCGTAACCGGCGAACACAAGTGGCGCGCCAACCTGACCAGAGGCAGAAAAGCTGAACGGCACGAAATCCTGATCGATCTTCAGATCACTCTTGGACTCGCCGGCCTGCGCCGCAAAGTGGTTGTCGGATTTGAGGCGAGCTCCGGTGACGACGGTGAAAGGCTGCGCGTAGCCCTTCACTCCGGCGGGTTCCAGGCCGAGTTCCTTGTAGCGTTTCTCGATCAGATGTTCAGCGCGCGTCAGGCCTTTGGTTCCAGCGCCGCGGCCTTCCATGTCAGGGGCTGCCAGCGTCTTGATGTCATTCAGATAGCGCGTAGGATCCGCCTGCTGCATCGGAGTGGAAGCGGCGGCAAGCAGTACGGCAGCAACGAAAACAAGCAGAGCACGATGCAAGGGTAGACGATTCATGATGAAGGTCACTCCGTGAACCGAGAATCGTATGGCGTGAGGCGAGGAGTGTCAATGACGCGGCCCTAGCTGCGAGTGGCGTCAGGATAGAGTACCCGACGGCAATCCGGGCAGATGCCGTGGCTGAAGTCCGCTTCGCTGTGGTTCCGGACGTAAGCCTCCAGGTTGTGCCACGCGCCTTCCTTATCGCGGATCCTCCGGCAGGACGCGCAGATGGGCAGCAGGCCGCTCAGAGACTTCACTCGTCCCAGGGCCTCTTGCAGTTCCTTGATCAGGCGCTCGCGTTCGGCTTCCTCGGCCGTTCGCTCGGTGATGTCGCGAATGATCATGCAGGTCCGGGAATTTCCCTCGGGGCTCTGGAACACCACGGACGAAAACTCAATGGGAAAAAGTGTGCCGTCTTTGCGTCGGGCCTTGAGTTGGCCCTGAGTTCGGCCCGTTCGTTGCCGCTCCGCGATCAGAACTGCGAGTTGGGGATCGGAGGCATCGATCAGCCCATTCCGCCCCTCCAGCAAAATCTCTTCCCGGGTGCGGCCCATGATTCGGCAGGCAGCGGGATTCGCGTCGAGGACGGAACCATCCGGTGCAGTCAGCATAAAACCGTCAAGGCTGTTCTGGAATAGCAAGTGGTAAAGCGCTTCCCCAGTCGCGATTTCGCGTGTGGATGCTTCCGTCGTGTGGTCGAGTGTCATGGTCCCGAATCTTGCACATGATCCCGCGAGTGCAAACGTCGCAGGAGATTAGCCGAAAGTTAGCGGAATTCTATGCGAGATCGCAGGCAACAGCAAATGACGAAGGTGCAGAACTATTCTTATGTGGCGCGGGCGCCCTCGCACCCGCAAAGCCGAAAATGATCCAGAGATTCTCTAAAGAAGCTGGGCCGCTGACATCTGCAGCAAGGACCAAGTCACAACGTTAGTGCCACACAACCGCAACTCATCGGGAAGTTTAACGCCCGCCCCGACTCGACCTGAGCCGAATCGGGCACTCGATCCACGCCGGCACGGGAGCGTCCTCCCCCAGCGGCATCTCCTACTCCATTTCCCGCCGCAGCTTCTTGGAGAGTTTTTCCATTTTTTTCAGGTTTTCGGGTAAATCCTTGGCCAGCAGGCCTTGCTGAACCTTTCGCAGATCGGACTGTACGGACGCACTCAAAACCGACAACTCGTTCGCGTCCTTGTAGATCGCGTGAATCCGTGCCGCTCGAACATCCACCCCAGCGGTTGCAGGCACCTCAGAGATCTTTTGCTGGTGTTGGTCGACGGTCTCGTTGATTCGCTGTTGAATGCCGGCGCGCTGGCTGGTAGCCGGGACCACGAGAAGCAGCAAAAGCGCACAAAACAGGCGTATGGGCATACGCGCCTCCTGCAGGGGCAGGTTGTAGGGGAGAATTGTACTAGGTTCGTCGAGCCGGATGCTCCACTTTTTGCGTTCTTGCAAAGCGATTCCACGAACGACCGACATCGCAATGGCGCGATGTCATGACCGCATCCTGCCCGCCGGGTTCCTCGGTACGCCGTCTGATTTCGTAACTGCTACAGTCTTTTACAGGCCCGAACCCATGCCTCACCCCATCCTCCTTTACGACGGCGTTTGCGGCCTCTGCAACCGGCTGGTGCAATTCATTCTGCGGCGCGATCCGGATGGGCTCTTTCGATTTGCCGCGCTGCAGAGTGAGCTGGCGGGGCGGATTCTGGCGCGGCACGGGGTGGATGCTCAGGATCTCGATACTGTGTATGTGGTCGTTGACTATGGGCTTCGCGACGAAGAGCTGCTGGCTCGGTCGGATGCTGTCGTCTTCATCCTCCGGCACCTGGGAGCCGCCGAGCTGCGCTCGGCCCGTCCGGGTCTGAGACCCGGACCCACACAACCAAAACCAACACTCGGACCTAGACAAACCACACATCGACCCACACTCTGGCGGCTGGCTGGACTGCTGCTGCAACTCCTGCCTCGCCCGGTCCGCGACTGGGGATACCGCGTCATCGCCTGCAACCGTTACCGTGTCTTCGGCCGCTACGACACCTGCCCCCTCCCGACCGCAGAAACCCGCAGCCGATTCCTGGACGGGTAAGCCTTCCTTAACTCCTCCGTGTCCTCCGCGCCCTCGGTGTTGAAGCTTTTGACGCCGGTGTGATCCTAATCACATCCCGCTCTGCGCTGTGTAGAATACACTCCTGCGATCTCGTGCCCCGTTTTCGGCACGAAAAATATTCCTCCGCGTCGAGGTTCTCATCATGGCCGATAAAGCCGTTGTCGATACCCAGGG
>OBLW0100003693.1_pt1 | contig 11867 bp, 12 predicted proteins | sample 1520161 | NCBI WGS metagenome assembly OBLW01 (sample SAMEA3539309, study PRJEB22396) | soil metagenome | biome: tundra; feature: field; material: soil | place: USA | collected 2010-05 | depth 0.15 m
GGAAGGTTTTCAGACTCTTCATCACCGATCTCCTCCGACGGGACAGCCCGATCCGCCACGCAGTTGGCACGAATACTCATAGGCGCCGCGTCGGGCCGCCAGTATCGGGTCGTCCGAACACTCGAATCCCGCGACTACGCGCGTCGGATTGAAACTCAGACGTTCGCAGTCCTCACGCTGATCCACCACGGTGTTCGTGAGGACCAGTTCACCCATGACGACGCGCTGACGCGTTGTGTCCCATAGTTGCGTGGGGTCGTCGAGCGCGTCGCCCTGGCCGGCGATCACCATCCGGAGCACGTAGGTGATCGGTCCCCGCGAGAGTCGCTCGCGCAGCTCCGTCTGTAAGTAATCCGGGGCCGGCTTCTTCGCCTGTTCCGGTCGCACCCCCGAGACCGGTTCCCAGCTGAATCGCGCATAGCGCACCGCGTCGTCGGGGCCGGTGAGTTTGAACGTGTGCAGAGCGTGATACGTCGCACGTGCGTAGCTCGTCGGCGTCACGAGCATCAGCGCCGCAACGGTGCCCGGTCGCGCGGACACGTGGCGATTCGCGTACTGCAGTACCCCGGCGGCCCCGCTCTCGGGGTTGTTGGGATCGGGGGGCGGAGAAGGTGCTCGAAGCTCGAGCTGATCCACGAGACGCCCCCACCAGGACTCCTTCTTCACCGGCTTGGGTACTCCCGCTTTGGCGAATCCCACGAACTCCTCGGGCGAGGACGCGAAGAACACGGGCAAGGTGATCATGATGAGATCGGCGTCGCCCTGAGACAGATGAAACTTTACGGCGAAGCCCCGAACGTCGAGCGCGTCGTCGCGCTCAACCGGGGAACCCGAGCCGTTCGAGAATCGAACCGTGACGGGCGTGCGCGCGGTGCCGAACTGTTCGGCCACGCTGAAGGAACGCGCGACGTCCGAAGGCACGAAGTAGCCGGACGCTCCAATACCGACGGCGTGGACCGGTCGGGTGCCGGACTCGTGATCCGGGTAGTCGCTCAACAGCGCGTCGTAGAGATCTTTGCTCGTCGGTTCGACACGTCTTTGTACTGACACCGCTCTCCCCTCGCTGCATCGCACACTATTACCGAAGCGGTACGGAATTTCAGGTTCGCGCGACGAGGGCTTCTCGCCCGACGTCGAGCCTTACGGCTGTCTCGGGGCGCGGCGACCCCGACGATCAAAATCGCTCCGATGGTGTCGTGTCGGTTAGGTCGTCAGCGTGAACGTCACGAAGAGCGGGTTGCCCGAGGACGGCACCTGATTGGGCGCGAGCCACTCGCCGTTGCCGGTCTTCGCGCGGAACGTCGTAGCCCCCGAACACTGAATGTGGTGCATCTCCTTCGGGCAGGAAAACGCAAAGTCGTAGTCCCGACTTCGCTCGTCACGGTAGACCACCGAGCCTTGGGATCCGTGCGCCGAGAGAATGTGCGGAAAGTCCTGGAGCCAGAGCGTCGCGCTCGTCCCCGACCGGATTGACACCGGGAGGTTGATGAAGTGACCATGGTCCAGGTGGTGTCCGATCAGCGTGAGATCACTCGACGAGTCAGAGTTGTCGATGACGACGTAGCAGGAGTAGTCCTTGCCGGGATCGTCGACGACCGACGCGACGGGCGCCTCCAACGGTTGAATAGACGGCATTTCCGCGCCAACTTTCACGGCCTGGAACAGTGTGGTCTCGAGTGAGTCCATGGCGATGACGGCGAACGAGATCGTCTTCGTGTTGAGGTCGGCCACGGAAGGACATTCGAATCCCGAGTTGACGTAGTTGACGAATGATTCAGCGAGTCCCGAGATGGGAGCGTGCGTGTGACCCATGACGACCAGCTGCGCATGATCAGCGAACGCCTGTCGTTGAGCGAACCAGCCCATGAACGACGCGTTGTAGTCCGCGAGTCCCGCCTTGACGGCGACCAGCGCCCCCTCCTCGCCGCCACCATTCGCTTCGACCCACTGCGTGAAGAGATGACGGTACTGCGCTCGAACTTCGTTCAGCGTCGTGGTGGAACCATCATCGAGGGTGATCGGAAGCGTCTGGGCTACGTCCTCTTTTCCGGCGATGCCGTCGATCAAGACGTCCGCGATAGAAAACTCCAATGACCTCACGGCGTCTTCGACGACCGATTTCCAATTCAGTCCATTGGGATAGCCCTGATCCCCGAGCTCTGAGACGTTCTGACCGGGTGCCAGGTGCTGGTGCCAGTAGTCGGCCACGATGCGCGTGATGAAGTATCCGATCGGCAGGGGCGCGAATTTCGTCGTGATGTCCGGCGCGTTGAACATCGTGTACTCATTGCCGTGACGCAGCAGGACTCGCGGATCGTTGCCGGGGCTATAAAGGTCACCGGCGAACTTCACGCAGTGCCCACTGGAACTCGAAATCGACGTGACGTCGGATTCGGTGACCATCATGTCGTGATTGCCGCGCACGTACGTCACCGCGCCGTCGAGTGCATCGAGCACGCGGGCCAGTCCTCCGTCCGGTCCAAGTACCAGTTCGTTCTGTTCCACTATGTGTCGAAACGTCGGCGGCACGACATCAAACGGCGAGGTCCAGAAGTCGACGATGTCGCCGAGCAGTACGAGCTCGCTCACTTCATCCGAGTGTGAGACGACCCACTCGAAGATCGCGAGCAGATACTCCTGATGAATAACTTTTTGATACCAGGAAGTCGGCGAGTTGTCACTTAAGTGGATGTCACTGAGCACCACGACCTTGTTTTTCATGGTTCCCCTTCGACGGTCCCGAACATCTGTCCGTGAGGCGGATGGTTGGTTTATTAGATTAGGCCCTTCCAAACGCCGCACGACTTTGCTCTTGAGCGAAATACATCAGTAATTATGTACGCCGACCGTCGAACCAACTGCAATTCGACGTCGGTACAGAGATCCCGCCTGAACCGGGTAGTCTCCCACTAAGGACGTCAAGACCCCGCATCCTTTCGACCTGACACGCAGTCAGGCGTGGAGATGTGAAATGGGTCTTCCCGGAATGGTGCTCAGCGCTATCGCGGCCGCCGCAGGTGCAATTATGTATTGGGCCGTCACCTATCAAGGCACTGGCTTTCGCCTGTCGACCGCGGGGCTGATCCTCATGATCGCGGGGGCGTTCGGTTTTGTCGTATCCGCGATCGTCTTCGCGGTATCGAGGGGCCCCGAGCGCACGCCCCGGCACTCGTTGGACCGACAAGTTGTGGACTCGGCGGGCAATTCAGTTCGGTTCACGAAGACACGAAGTAGCCACGCTGACCCAATGAACGCGCGCACTCGCACATCTGAATTCAGCAATGCTGAATCCTCCGCGACAGTCCTCACGTCAAAAAATGTCAATCACTTTGGAAAGGAGTACTTGCTATGTATATAGGAGGCGGAGCAGTTGTATTGATTCTCATCATCATTCTCGTTGTCGTTCTTATGAGGCGTTGACGCGTCAGCGACTTGCAGTGAGTTTCGAAACATCAACTTGAGTCAGATGCGCTGAGCGTCGTGCACTCAAAGAGGAATAGTTGACTTCCAGAACTATTCGCAAGCGCCACGCGGGGCAATTGAGGACGTGACACGATAGTGAACATTCACTCGGAATTTCCCATCTATGTAAGACGTCCTGCAATGGTAGCTATTGCGCCGACTCCGATCAGGACGCCGTAAGTCTGGAGCCACGTCGACCAACCACCGGGTCGCGCGCGAGAGATAAGTCCCGCGAAGGTCAGTGCGATGACACAAGAGACCACCGCGGCGGTGTTGCCCGACGAGAAGATCCACGGCACCGCGGGCACGATGATCGTAATTGACGTCGCTACGCCCATGATCATCGCCTGTCGGAGATTGCGCTTCGGATCGGAGAGGAATTGGCTCGCCGCCATGCCGAGCCCTTCGGCGATGAACAGGCCGATCACGGCGGCAACAACGACCCTTCTTCCATGGGTCATGGTCGCGAGTATCAACGCGATACTCGCGACAACTCCGTCCGACGCCCCGAAGATGGTGGTCGTAAGAGTTACCGAATCAGCATCGTCCAAAGACTTTCGCTTCGTCACAATGAAGAGTCTTCTCCTTTCGATATGTCAATTGCGGAGAGGACTTCAGGAGGTAACGGTCTCTTCGGCGGTCTTCGCGGGGGCGCCGAACCGTAATTGATAGCCTCCGAAGGCGATCGAACAGAGGGCGAACCACGCCCACCCCAGCGCCAACCCGCCGAGCACGTCGGTGAGCCAGTGCACGCCAAGCATCACCCGACAGCAGGCGATGCCGGTAGCGAGACCGACCGCGAGACCGGCGAGAATTGCCCGCACCTTAATGGAGCGCCTCCGTCCGATTACCAGAGCGAATGCAGCCAAACACGCTGCGGTGGCTACGGCGTGGCCAGACGGAAATGACGGCCCGGAGAATCCGGTCAATTGGTCGAAATTAGGTCGAGCCCGGTCCACGATGGCTTTGATGACGTTGGCGACGAGGAACTGACCTCCTACGACCAGGGTGAGGAACGCGACGATGGCGACGGAACGCTGGCGTATCGCTTCCGCGATCGCCACGATGACCCCGAGGGGGACGATGACCAGTGCGCCTCCCAGCTGGGTGTAGAACCGTAAGAACCGAGTCGAAAGTGCCGTCGCGTGGTGCGCTCCGAACAAACTGACGCTGCGATCGAGTCGCGCGAATCCAGTGTTGGTGTGAATCATGACGAGCACGATCGCCATCAATGCGGTTCCAACGACGAACGCGACGATCGCGGCGCTCAGGAGCAGGCCAGTGGCGGAGCCGGGATCAAGTCGTGACCGGGTGAATGCGACGAGTCGTGGGTGTCGGCGAGCTTCATGTTCGACCTTCTGGACACTTATTTTGGGGGCCGTGGGAGCGGCCTGGGGCCATCGGTACGCGAAGAATCCGGCAGCGACGCCCGGAATGAGGACCGTCAGCAGGGTGATCGAAATAATGAGCATCGCGTGACTCCCTACGAAACGCCGCGCAACGGCGCGACGAGTTTCTCTTTGACGCGTTGCAGCACCGAGCGCCGCTTCCAGCGGCTCGGATCGATCCGGACACTTCGTTCGAGATCATCATCGAAGTGACGATCGAGGATGCGCACGATCGAGTGATCGAAAATCACCATGTTGATCTCTTCATCGCAGTTGAGGGATCGGGAGTTGAAATTCGCCGAGCCCACGTTCGCCACCTGTCCGTCCACGGTCATGGTCTTCGCGTGCATCATCGATGGCTGAAAGTTCCAAAGTTCGACCCCGGACTCGATGAGACCCTCGTAGTTCACCTCAGCCGCCAGTTGCACGAAGCGTTTATCGGCGAAGGGGCCGGGAAGGAGGATCTGTACCTTCACCCCGCGCGCTGACGCATCGCAGAGACGCTTCGTCAGATCATCGTCGGGAACGAAGTAGGCGGTCGTCACGCGTAGTTGTCGTTGGGTCAACTGCAAGAGGGTCCGAAAGACACTTGCCAGATCGCTCCCGCCCATCGCCGAAGCGCCGCGTACGCACTGTATGACGCTCTGACCGGGCGTGGGCTGACTGGGAAAGCGGTCACGCGCCATGTCAAAGATCGGTGCGTCAGTCTCGGCCCAATTGTCTAGGAAGGCAGCGCGTAGCCCATCGACGGCCGGGCCTTCGACTTTGAAATGGGTGTCGCGCCACTCGTGTTCGTTGCGCGCGTCGCCCATCCAGAGATCTGAAATGCCCACGCCCCCGGTGAAGGCCACCGACTCGTCGACCACGAGCACCTTGCGATGTGTGCGGTGGTTGACCTCGCCAAGGCGAACCCGACTAAGTGGACGGAACCAGCGCAACTGGACCCCCGACTTGACCATTTCGTCGATCAGATGACCTTCGATCGGTTTCGACCCCCAGGAGTCCAAGAGCACCCGAACGCGGACCCCGGCCTTGGCTCGACGACCGAGAGCCTCGGCCATTTCGATGCCAATCTCGCCCTTCCAGTAAACAAAAGTGAGAAAGTCGATCGTGTGTTCGGCGCCACGAATGGCGTCCAGCATGGCCGGAAAGATCTCACATCCGTTGTGCAGCACCGCGACACGATTGCCCTCGGTCGCGGGAACCCCGATGACACCTTCGAGCGTGCGTCTCGCCCAGCCAATCAATTCGATCGGAGCCGGCGCCGATCCGGGCGTGTCTTCATTGTTCACGCGCTAATTCCTCTTGTCGAGTTGGATCACTCGCTGGATCTGACTCGGCCACCTTTTCGGCGTCCTGCGGCGCGGGTTCGCCGGTTCGCTGTGCCTCGAGCTGGGCCGCCACCGCGGCACCGTAAAACAAGGAGAAGCTCGACAACAAACTCCATACGAGCAACGCCACGACGCCAGCGAGTGGGCCGTACGTTGCCCCGAACGACGAACTCGACCCGTAGAACAGACCGAGGCCGATCGTCGACAATCCCCACAAGAAGACCGAGATCCCAGAGCCGAAGGCGAGCCATGACAATCTTGGCTGGCAACGTCGCGGCGACCAGCGAAAGAGCACGGTGACCGCAATGGCCGCTAATCCCACGCCGATCGGCCAGCGCGCCACTGACCAAATCGACGTGAGCGCGTCATTGTGAATGGAGATGAAGAGGTCCCGGCCAAAGGCGAGGCACACGAAGGCTGCGGCACCGAGCGTGCCGACGCTGAGCGCGAAGAACAGCGCGAGTCCGTACTTCTTCCAAGTGGGGCGGTCCTGTTCGACTCCGTAAATGCGATTGAGTCCGCGTTCGAGTTGACCCATTGCCGTGGTCGCTACCACCAGTGCACCAAAGACGCCGAAGAGAAGAGCTGAGTAGTGATGTCCCGCCGCGACGCGGTGGGCCTGGGTCACGGCGGTGGTCAATACGTGGCCCGCTGGTCCGGGAACCGTTCGACGGACGGTCTCATCGATCATGTTGCTGATTTCACCCTTATGCAAGACACTCGCGAGTCCCACAATGCCGATCAAGCCTTCGATGGCGACCAGCGAGATCAAGAAGGCCAACGAACGGACGTGACTGAAACCGTCCGCCACGCGCAACCTCTTAAAGGCGTCTTTGGCGATGCGACCCCAGCCGGTGCGCTTTAGGACCGCCCACGCGTCGTCGCCAGTGAGACCACGAGTCTCGGGGACCAGTGTGGCGCTGCTCATTCTTCCTCTTTCTTTGGCACGCAGACGCTGATCGCCCCGCGATCGACGCTGGCTCGGAACTTCTTTCTCGCTTTCCGAGCGCCGCCGTCGAGTTCGAAGGTTGTGGGCCGGTCAACTCTGATTTTCACCTTGCTCCCTCGACCCATTTGAGCCAGCGGCGAGTGTTGGGCGTCCTTGACCACCAATCGACTCAACACGCGAGTCCACTGCAGCGCGTTTTTCGCCGTGACCACTCCGACCTCGAGCAGTCCGTCATCGGGTTGCGCATCGGGAAATGCACAGATTCCGGCCGCGAGCATTCCCATCTGGCCGAGCAAGACACAACTGGCCTTACCGTTGAACCACGATTTTCCGTCGATCTCAATGCGGACGTTGCGACTCGTCATGTGCGTGGCGCGCACCCCGGTCCACACGTACGCCAAGCGGCCCAAGTGTCCTTTCAACTCACCGTCGGCGTCGCGCATCATGATCGCGTCAAAACCGACACCGGCAATCACGGCGAAACGCTCGCCGTTCAAGACCCCGACATCCAATCGTCGCCGGTCGCCGTGCAGACCGACGTCAACCGCCTCCTTCAGATTGATCGGAATGCCCAAATTGTGCGCCAATAAGTTAGAGGTGCCGGCTGGCAGGATCGCGAGGTTCACGACTTCTCCGGCCACGGCGTCGACGCAACGCTGAATGGTGCCGTCGCCGCCCCAAATGAAGAGCAGGTCCGCCCCGTCGGCCACCGCCTGACGGGCCCGTTTGGGCGCCTCGCGACTCTTGAGTACTTCGTACCAGAGAGGATCGCGAACTCCCCGGTCGGCTAAGACCTGTCGTAATTCCACGAGACCGCCATCGAGGGTCTTGTTCTTGTGGGCGATAACGGCGACCGACGTCATTCCAGCGCTCGGTCTCGTGGGCTTACGTCGTTGGCCGAAATCTGGTTCTGCGCCGAATGAGGTTTGGTGGAACGATTGACGCCGGTCACCCGAATGATGAACACTCCTGCCGCGAGAGACCCAATACCCAACACCAATCCGGCCAGCACGTCCGTCGGGTAGTGCTCGCCCCGGTAGACCCGGGACAACCCAACGGCGATAACGAGGACTACCGCGAGGCTCCACATCACGATGCGGGGCCACCACCGTGTGGTCGCCACCATAACTATCACCGCGATACCGCCGTAGAGAACGACGGTTGCCGCCGTATGACCCGAAGGAAAGCTAAACGTCGAGGGCGTTCCTCCCAAATGACTCACGGCCGGACGGGGTCGGGCGACGATCTTGTTCGCCGCAAGGAAGACAGAAAGTTCGATGGCCAGACCGGCGACGAGCAGGAAAGCTTGTCGCCCCCATCGTCGGAACAGCAGCACGATCGTAACGATCGCGGCAACTCCGGCGACTTCGAATGTGTCAGCCATGTCGGTCACGTCGCCCGTGATCCGGTTCCAGCCAGCGGAGCGACGCCGGTCGAACCACTGGCTGACGTGGTGGTCCCACACGCCGATCGATCCGTGCTCGAGGACGTGGGTAATCAGGAGTCCCAGTGCGACGAGCACTATTCCCATCACGGCGAATGAGCAAACCACTGCGATCACGATCGCGATGTTGCCATGCCCTCGAGCCAGACCTCTTACCAAGCGATTCGCCGAGCCTTCGGCCGAAGGGGCGAGAATGGTGTGCGCTCGGTCGCCAACGCTGCCGTCCACGAGGGCTTTCGTAGCTACGGAGTTACCGCCGAAGTCATTTTCCATGGTACCCACGATTGGTGCTTCTCTCCTGTCGACTTGGCCACCGGCCAAGACAGAAGGGAACGGGGTCTAGGTGCCTTCAAGTTCACTATAAGGTCCTGTTCACTGTTCGATCACGCAATGATCAATCTGAGGTGTTTTAGCCCTCAGACGCAGTCGCGTGACCAAACTGCATCCCATACCGTTCGACTTGTCCTTTGGCAGACTGGGTTTCGCGTACCACCGGTACAAAAATTGTTGACGATTGACAAAGAAACTGAGTTCTGTGGTCGGTCTTGGACCACGAGGTTGATGATCTCGTGATGTGTCAACTTGAATTCGAAGGGCGACTCGATCGCGACGAGGTCACGGTTCGCTAGAAGCCCCGACGTAGTCGAAGTTTGAGCGGGCGACCATCGGGATCGAAAATCAACCGGTAAGCAGGGGCGGCCCATCGCCGACTGCCACTTGGAACGGGTTCGATGACGTGCGTTCGAATCCGACTCGGTGGTCGGATTTCTTCGCCGGGATTCTCTCGCCATTCTTCGAATACGTTGGCGGTCTTTCGCCAAAGAACAGAACCTTGGGACACATGCAAGAGTTCTGGGTCTTCGGGCGATCTTCCGAGGTGTTCCGCCCAGAGCGATAGTCGCAATTCGCGAGCGAACTTGCGGCTTCCGTCACCGAGGCCGCCCGGATCAAGTGGATTCCGATCATCGAGTTCGCTATCAATCACGGCGCAAGAAAGTTCCGAGTCATGAGTCCACGAGCGGCGGTTCAGATTGTCCGATCCGACGGTCGCCCAAACGTCATCGATAACACAAACCTTGGCGTGGACGTAAATGGGGGCGTCGACTTCGTTCTCGATGTCGTAGATCCCGACGCGATCGCCGCCAGCCGTTTGCACGATGGCGAGGGCGCGCGCTTGGGCGAGCCTGCTCGGAGGGCCCGACCACTTGCTGTCCTTGTCGGGATAACGCGGAACGACGCCGATCACTTGCAGTTGCGGCTGCTGACGTAACGCCTCGGCCAGTAGTCGCGCAATTTCGACAGACCAGAAATACTGGTCTTCGATGTAGATCAAGGTGCGCGCTCTCTTAACCGCCTTGGCAAACGCTCGTGCGACGCTTCGCTCGCCCTCGGGTGCGAACGAATACTTGGGATTGCGAGATGGATAGGTCCGAAGTACCTGGACGACGTGTCCGCCCTGCGTCGATGGGTCGCCCAGTCGCGCGGGGAGAGGGCGGGTCACACGATCGCGCGACATCGCTTGAGAGAGCAACGCTCGAAGTCGGCCCGCGTGATTAAGCGGAGTCGGATCTTCCCATCGTTCCCGAAAGGTGAGATCGAGTTCGGTAACCGTTGGTCCGCGGATTTCAAGTTGGACATCGTGCCAAGGAGGACGATGACCATACCGCGGGTCTAACTTGATGACTTGAATGTCCCCGCCGTGGCTGGTGTCATCTCGGCGACCGTGACTGAGATCGATTCCCCCGATGAATGCAACGTCACGATCAAGATGGGAGGGATGACGAATGAGGACCATCTTTTGATGGTGCGATCCTCCTCGGCGCACTCGCTCATCGAGAAGAACTTCACCGCCTGCCTTGGTCACCTCAACGGCGAGGCGTCGATTCTGTTGTGAATTGAAACCGAATCGATCACTGTGCGAACGCCAGAGCAACCCTCGGACGTCGACGCCTCGTCGACATGAACTGGCTAAGAGAGCTGCAATCGATGTTCCGTCTCCCGATACACGTTCGTCCGCGTCTCCGCGCCAATCGGCGAAGCGGACTTCGTCGTGGGGCTCGAGGTTCGAGATGACTTCAGCCAGACGCGTGAAATACGAGACCCCATCAATCAGGAAGTCAACGTGGTTTCCTTCGGTCCACGCAGCAACCCCGGAACGATGCGAGTCGATCTCGGTCGAAGGGTTGCCCCGTTCTTTCGAGGTGAGAAACCAGTCGTCATAGCGCATCACGAGCCAACGTACTATGAGTGTCGCGACCGCCCCGAACCTCCTCGCCCTCACAAACGAGGTCCACTAGTCGGGGTCAAGGCCTAGCGGAGCGGAGAATGGGGTCAAGACCAATTGGTGCGGCGGGAGGTATCTGATTCCAGCTCATCGCGGACAGATCGGTCAGGTCATCGGGGACACTTTCTTCAGGGGGTGTCCAGATAGTGGTGCGGCTGGAGGGATTTGAACCCCCGACACTCGGTTCCGAAGACCGATGCTCTATCCGCTGAGCTACAGCCGCCTTTGCATCAATTCGCGCCGAACGACTTGGCGCTCATCGTCGACTACAGAGTCTACTTCGACGAAAAGTAACTTCTCATTGGGTCGATATAACTCTTCTGCCACCCGCCGTTCTCGTAACCAAGATGATCGTCGGGAACATTCGAGTGACGAATTGTTATGAACGTTCCAGTGTCGGATGGATCGAAGGTGACTTCTATCTTCGAATCGGAGTCGTCGTCATTGAACTGAGTCGTCCGCCATGACTGGACTATGCGGTGGAAGGGTTCGAGCTCGATTGTCATGCCCACTATGTAGTCACCCCACGCACTGAACCGTCCGCCGACAACTGGGTCCACGACGGCCTCGCCTCCCGTCATAGCGGTATGTAGTTCGCTCGATAACCACGCGAGATAGACGTCCTCGCACGGGGCAGGAATCTCACCCGTCACCTCGAATGCGTGTGCCATGGTCCCCCCTTGGAGCCGGTGGATTGAGCGAGTTCACGCTGCGGCCAATGATGAAATCCTACGGGCGGTCGCTCGATCTGGTCCCAGGAGACGCGACGCACATTGTGACGCGGCCGAACCGGACGTTTTTGTCCGCGAACCGCAGTATCCGTCCAACGGGGTCTCGAGAGAATGGTGAGGTGCTAGTTGAGCTCGCTTGCAACGCCGCCCACGACTGACTCGTATCGCTTTCCGACGAATGGCCCCGTGACGGTACCATCAGGCTATGGGCCAGACTTTCACCACCATTATCGAACCATTCAGAATTCACTCGGTCGAACCGTTACGTATGACCACGG
>OBLW0100003694.1_pt1 | contig 11862 bp, 10 predicted proteins | sample 1520161 | NCBI WGS metagenome assembly OBLW01 (sample SAMEA3539309, study PRJEB22396) | soil metagenome | biome: tundra; feature: field; material: soil | place: USA | collected 2010-05 | depth 0.15 m
GGCTTCGACTTCATCGCCGTGATGGATCACTTCTTCCAGATCGGCGTGATCGGGCCGCCCGAGCGCGAAATGCTTGAGGCCTACACCACCCTCGGGTACCTGGCCGCCTGCACGTCACGGGCCACGCTGGTGACGCTGGTGACCGGCGTGGTCTACCGGCATCCCGGGATCCTCGCGAAGATCGTGACCACCCTCGACGTGCTCTCTGGCGGCCGGGCCTGGCTCGGCATCGGGGCGGCATGGAACGAGGAGGAGTCCAGGGGCCTGGGCATCCCGTTCCCGCCGGTCGCGGAGCGGTTCGAGCGGCTGGAAGAGACGCTGCAGATCTGCCTGCAGATGTGGCGCGGGGACGAGAAGCCCTACCAGGGCAAGCACTATCAGCTTGAGCGGCCGCTCAACTCGCCGCAGGCGCTGTCCAAGCCGCATCCCCCGATCATGATCGGGGGATCGGGCGAGAAGAAGACGCTGCGGTTCGTGGCCAAGTACGCCCAGGCGTGCAACCTGTTCCCCGGACCGGACCTGGCCCGTAAGCTCGACGTGCTCCGCGCGCACTGCGACGCGGAAGGCCGGGACTACGACGAGATCGAGAAAACCTGCTATTTCAGCTTCGACACCGGGGAGAAGGGCGAGAAGGCGGCCGAGATGGTCGACCAGCTGGGGAACCTGGCCGGGATGGGCTTCCAGGCCGCGATCGGCGCGGTCGCCAACGTCTGGCAGGTCACCCCGCTGGAAGTCATCGGCAGCCAGGTAATCCCCGCCGTCGCCAATCTGTAAGCACCCCGCATTAGTCCGGCGGCCACCGCTGGCTCGAGAGATCAAGCTCTGAGGACTGGGAGCTTGGCACCTAGCGTGTACAGCAGGTGGGCTATGTCGTCCGGATCCGAGGTGACGACGGCGGCGCTGGCTTTCAGGGCCGTGAGGGCCACGAAGCCGTCCACCACGTCGGATGTGCCGGAGCTGGCCAGCAGCTTGCCCACGGGGAAAATGTCATCCTCCTCGAAGGGGACGATGTCGCAGCCCCGGAGGGCGAGCATCAGCCGGGCCTGGCGCCGCGGATCACGGACCACCTGGGCGGCCACCGGCGCTGGCACAATGATGTGATTGCCCCGAGCGAGCCGTTTCTTGTGGTCGCTGACTTCCGCGATGTCGCGGCTGCCATCGATGGTGATCAATGCCCCGCTGTCATACACGAATTCCCTCAAGCGACACCCCAGTCGTCAGCGCGAAATCCGCCACGGGCCGCGTTGCGTGCGCGGGCCTCGTCGATGAGGCGCTCTTCCTCCGCTACCCGGGCCTCCGAGGCTGCCTCCTGCTCTGCGGTCGGGTATCCGTGCTCCTGGTAGTAAGCATCGATGGCGGCCAAGGCGTCGAGCCGCTTGAGTTCCCAGGACACCTGCTTGGCCAGCGCGCGCTCGACCACACTGGAGATCGTGGTGTGCTCCAGCGCCGCCGCCCTGCGCACCTCGGCGGCGAGCGACTCGCTGATGGTGACGTTGAGGACCGCCTTCTTCTCTGACATGTTAATAACATAACATGGCGCGGGCGGCTGGCACGCGGTAATTTAGCGCTCGCACCCGGCAGCAGCGGCAGGCTGCCGTCATCGACTGGAGGCCGCCCATGTCCGTGCTTGAGGCCCTGACCGAGGCCATCCGCAGTGGCAGTGTCGAGATCATCGATCTCACCGCCCCACTCTCAGAATCGACGCCAGTGATCATGCTGCCGGAGCCGTTCGGCAACACGGTGCCCTTCTCGCTGACCGAGATCAGCCGGTATGACGACCGGGGGCCGGCCTGGTACTGGAATGACATCAGCACCGGCGAGCACACCGGGACGCATTTCGACGCGCCGGTGCACTGGGTAAGCGGCCGGGACGGGGCGGACGTATCGCAAGTGCCGGTGGATCGGCTCATCGCGCCCGCCGTCGTCCTCGACTTCAGCGCGCAGGCGGCCGCCGATCCCGATTTCCTGCTCGAGATCGCGCACGTGAAGCAGTGGGAAGGTGAATACGGCCCGCTGCCGGACGGCGGCTGGCTTTTCTACCGGACCGGCTGGGACTCCCGTTCGGCTGATCAGAAGCAGTTCCTGAACGCGGATGCCAGTGGGCCGCATACACCAGGGGTCTCGATCGAGTGCGCCCGGTGGCTGGCGGACGACGCGCCGGTCATCGGGCTCGGGGTGGAGACGGTGGGTACGGATGCGGGCGCCGCGCATTCGTTCGACCCGCCGTTCCCCTGCCACTCGGCACTGCTCGGCGCGGGCAAGTACGGCCTCACCCAGCTGCAGAATCTGGCCCTGCTGCCACCACGGGGCGCGGTGGTGATCGCCGGGCCGCTGCCCATTACCGGCGGGTCGGGCAGCCCGTGCCGGGCGCTGGGCCTGGCGGAGCGGGCCTGATGCTGGTCAGCGACGCGGTCGGGGCCACGCTCGCCAGCCTCGGCGCGGACACCGTGTTCGGCGTCGTCGGCAGCGGGAACTTCCACGTGACCAATGCGCTGACCGCCCGGGGCGCCCGGTTCTACGCCGCCCGGCACGAGGGCGGGGCGGCCTGCATGGCCGACGGCTGGGCGCGGACAGCAGGACGGCCAGGCCTGCTCTCCGTCCACCAGGGGCCGGGGCTGACCAATGCGCTCACCGGCATCACCGAGGCGGCCAAGAGCCGCACACCGCTGGTCGTGCTGGCCGCCGACGTGGCCGGCGCGGCGGTGCGGTCCAACTTCCGCATCGATGTGGCCTCGATCGCCACGGCGGTGGGCGCGGTCGCGGAGCGGCTGCACTCCCCCGCCTCGGCGGCCGCCGACACGGCCCGGGCCTACCAGACCGCGCAGCGGGAGCGGCGGACGGTCGTGCTGGCCATGCCGCTCGACGTGCAGACGGCATCGTGCGACTTGCCTCCGGTCGCCGCGCTGCCTCCGCTGCGCCCCCCAGCCCCGGCCGCGGAGGCGTCCGCAGCGCTGGCCGACGCGCTGGCCGCGGCCAGGCGCCCGGTCTTCGTGGCCGGCCGCGGGGCGCGGGTCGCGCGGGCTGGCGCTGACCTCGGCCGGCTCGCGGATGCCTGCGGCGCCCTGCTCGCCACCTCGGCCGCGGCCAAGGGCCTGTTCCGGGGCAGCCCGTGGGACCTCGACGTCAGCGGCGGCTTCGCCTCCCCGCTCGCGGCCGAGCTGATCAGCGCGGCGGACCTGATCGTCGGCTGGGGCTGCTCGCTCAACATGTGGACGATGCGGCACGGCACCCTGGTCGGGCCGGAGGCCACGGTCGCGCAGGTGGACGACGATGCGGCGGCGATCGGCGCGAACCGGCCGGTCCAGCTCGGCGTCCTCGGCGACGTAGCCGAAACCGCCCGCGCCGTGCTGGATGCGCTGGGCGGCGCCGCGGTAGCCGGTTACCGCAGCGATGGAGTGCGGGCGCGGATCGGCCGGGAGGTGCGGTGGCGTGACGTGCCCTACACCGATGAGGGCGACGGTAGCCGCATCGACCCGCGCACGCTGACCATCGCGCTCGATGACATGCTGCCCGTGCAGCGGCTGGTCGCGGTCGACTCGGGGAACTTCATGGGTTACCCGAGCATGTACCTGTCGGTACCCGACTCCGACGGGTTCTGCTTCACGCAGGCCTACCAGTCCATCGGCCTCGGCCTGGCGTCCGCGATCGGCGCCGCGATCGCCCGCCCGGACCGGCTGGCGGTGGCCGCGCTCGGCGACGGCGGCGCGCTGATGAGCGTCAGCGAGCTGGAGACGGCCGTCAGGTTCGGCCTGCCGATGGTCATCGTCGTGTACGACGACGCGGCGTACGGCGCCGAAGTGCACCATTTCGCCCCGGGCGGGCACCCGCTGGACAGCGTCCGCTTCCCGCCCGCGGACATCGCCGCCATCGGGCGGGGGTTCGGCTGCGATGCGGTCACCGTCCGCGCCCCAGGCGATTTGCGGCCGCTCCAGGGCTGGCTGGACGGAGCGCGGGAGCGCCCCTTGGTGATCGACGCGAAGATCACCTCGGAGCACGGCTCCTGGTGGCTGGAGGAAGCCTTCCGGGGCCATTGAGGGCGCTCCCCCGGTCCTCTCCGGCCGGACCGCCGCCCTCGTCCAAGGGTGAACTCACCCTCGTGCGCCGGTGCCCCGACGGCGAGCTCATGATCGCGGAAGATTTTTGGCGTATAGGGCGATGCGCCAAAGGGGAAATCCCAGGCTCAACCAGCCCACCAGACCGACTGATCATCGAATGGACAGCCCAACTGTGACCCACCGGCCGAGCCCGCCAGCCGGTCGCTACTCGCACCGAGGTATACCCGAACTGCTGGTAACGGCTCATCAGCTTCCGCGCGACTGCGACTCGATTGCCGCTTGAGACGCACCTTGTGTTCTTGATGATCGCGCTAGCCTCGCGCACTGATCAACATCCAGCAGCGGTGAGTCTCGATGAGATTTACGACCTCAACCCCCGACGACCGGGAACCCGTCCGAGGTGATCAGCCAGTCGGCGTTCTGAGGGTGCGCACGTCTGCCAGCGCCCCAGCGAACTCCACACCCCGCACCACGGCCACACAGCCCGTCACACCGCGTGCGGCCACTATGTGGCCTATGACCGCAGAAATACTCCGTGATCATGGAAGGGGTGGGATCGTCCGCTGTCTCATACGGTCCACAGTGCTTCGGTGGGTGACATGCGGGCGGCCCGGAGGGCCGGGAGAAGCCCGGCGACGGCGCCGATGATCAGGGCGGCCCCGAAGCCGCCCGCCCAGGCCAGCGCAGGCACGACGATGGCCCAGTGTTTGGTCGTGGCGTAGACGGCCGTGGAGAGGACGCCCAGACCGACACCGACGGCACCGCCGAGGACAGCGAGGAGGATGGCTTCGGAGAGGAACTGGATACGGATGTGACCTTTGGTGGCTCCGAGGGCTCGGCGGAGCCCGATCTCCGAGCGTCGTTCGAGCACGGAAATGACCATGATGTTGGCCACCCCGACCGCCCCGACCAGCAGGGCGACCGCGCCGAGGCCCAGGAACAGGTCATCGAAGGCACCCTGGGCGTCGGCTTGGGCGACGAGGGCGGCCGAGGGCTGGCTCACGTCGACTTCGCTGGGGTTCTCCGGGTTGGCGGTGGCGGCCAGCACGGATTGGACGGCGGCGACCTGGCTGGTCTGGGCTTTGACGTAGATGGTGGACGGGTGGCCGTCGAAGCCGAGATAGGTCTCGGCGGCAGGGAACCCGACGAGCACTGAGCTGTCGATGTCGGGAACCAGCACGCAGGGCTTCAAGATGCCGGCCAGGTAGAACCACTGGTTGTCGAGCCAGATCCGTTCGCCTTGGTAGATGCGGTCGATCCCGAGGCGCTGGGCGGCGGCGGCCCCGAGCACGGCAACGGGTTCCTTCCCGGTGGCGGCGCTGAGGTAGCTGCCCTGGGCCACGGTGGTCCCCACGGTGCCCAGCAGCCCCAGGCTTGCTGCCTGGACGGTCAGGGCGTTGGTGTCGATGGTGGGGATGAGCGGGCTGCGGTAGACGTCAGCGGTGACCGAGCCAGTCTCCTGGACTTGGGTGACGGGGCCGATGCGGTCGATCATGCCCGGTGCCGACTCTGGCAGTTCGGCGGTCCCGCCCCCGATGCTTTGCCCGTTTTGGACAGTCAGCAGGTTGGTGCCGAGCTCGCTGATCTCATTCCGCAGCCCGGCGGACGAAGACTGTGACAGGCCCAGCACGGCCACGATGGCGGCCACGCCGATAGCGATGCCCAGAGCGGACAGCCCGGCGCGGAGCTTACGGGTGCGCAGTCCCACGCTGGCCAGGCGGGCCAGATCGGACGGCCGCAGTTTCCTGGGTGTGAGGGTGCTGGTGGTGTTCATGGCTCCTGCCCCGGCCGGGTGGTGTCGGCCACGATGCGGCCGTCGAGCATCTCGATCTGGCGGGGCAGGCGGTCGGCGATGCTCCGGTCATGAGTGATGACCACGATCGTGACGCCGTGGCCGTTGAGGTCGTGGAAGAGCGAGAGGATCGACTGGCCGGCCGCCTGGTCGAGGTTGCCGGTGGGCTCGTCGGCCAGCACGATAGCTGGCCGGCCCACCAGGGCCCGGGCGATGGCCACCCGCTGGCGCTGGCCGCCCGACAACTGGGTCGGGCGGGCGGTGGGGCGCTCAGCGAGGCCGACGAGGTCCAGGGCGGCGAGCGCCTGCTCGCGGCGCCCGGCCAGGCCAACCCCGGCATAGAGGAGCCCGTCGGCCACGTTGTCCAGCGCGCTTTGGTGCTCGGCCAGGAAGAATTGCTGGAACACGAAGCCGATCCGGTTGGCTCGCAGCGTAGCCAGCTCACGGTCGGTCATCGTGGCCACGTTCAGCCCGGTGATCCGCACGGTGCCGGTGCTCGGGCGGTCGAGGGTTCCCATCAGGTGCAACAAGGTGGTCTTGCCCGATCCCGAGGGGCCGACGATGGCGGTCAGCTCGCCTTCGGCCAGGGCGAAGCTCACCCCTCGAAGGGCGGTGACCGGTGGCTCGCTGGGGTAGACCTTGGTTACCCCCTCGACCTCCAGGACCGGCCGGCCGCCGCCTGGCGCCGGGAAAGGCCCGGTGTGACCGGTCAGGGTGCTGCCGTGCGTTCCGGGGATCATGACGCGGGGACCACAACATGCTGGCCGGCCGCCAACCCCGAGCCCGTGACCTGGACCAGCCCATCGGCGTCGTCGAACAGCCCCAACGACACCGGCACCAGATGGTGCACGCCGTTGCGTCCGGCGACCTCAACGGCGTAGCCACCGCTGGCCAGGGCCACCAGAGCGTCAACCGGCACCACCAAGGCGTTGCTGACGGTGCTGGTGGTGATGGTCACGTTGACCGGGGCCTGGTCCCAGGCGCCCGTCGCTGCGGGGTCGGTTGGAGTCACCAAGACGGTGATGGTCGGTGTCCCCGAGCCCGAGGACCCCGAGCCGCTGGTCGCCCCCGACGAAGCCGACGACCCCGAGGAACCCGACGAGGCGGTGGTGGCGACGGTGCCGACCGAGGAAATCACGCCGGGGGTGGTCTGGTTGCTGGGCAGGGTGATGGTCACCTTGTCGCCGGCCTTCACCTCCGCCTGCTGGGAGGCATCCAGGTCGATGCTCACCTGACGGGTGGTCGACGTCGCGGCCAGGACGGTCGCGCCGGATTCCGCCGGGCCGCCGAGCGTGGCCGACAGCGAGGTGACCAGGACCGCCGTGGGCAAGAACACGGCCTGACCCAAGGCGAGCGTGCCGGTCTCGGTCACGCCCAGCGCGACTTGGAGCTTCTCCAGGGCGTACGCCGTCTCGTAGCTGAAGTAGTTCGAGGCTGGATCGAGCTCGCTGCTGGTCGCGTAGCCGAGCGCTACCAGGTCGGCGTTCAACTCCGCCACGTCCAGGCCGGTCATCCCCTCCGAGAGGGAGCGATAGGCCGGGGTCGAGCCGTAAAGCAATACCACCGGAACGCCGTTCACCTGGTAGAGCACATGACCCTGGCTGATCACCTGACCCACCGCCGGAAGCGAGGTGAACGTCCCCGACGACGCGGAACTGCCCGACTGGCCGGAACTGCCCGACTGGCCGGAACTGCCCGACTGGCCGGAACTGCCCGACTGGCCGGAACTGCCCGACTGGCCGGAACTGCCCGACTGGCCGGTGGCGCCGGCCTGGTTGACGACCGTGTAGCTGCCCGCGTTACCCAACGTGGCGCTCACCTGGGTCTGCGACGTGAGGTCTTCGCGGGTCACCGTCGCCAGTGACGCCGGAGCGGCGTTGTCTGTCACACCGGCTTTCGAGGAAGCTTCCTTCCCGAACGGGCCGGTGATAACGACCACCACGACAGCCGCTACGACCACCACGACCACCACGACCGCCACGACCGCCAGTCGCCGCCGACGGCGGAGCCGAGGCCGCCGGCCGCCGTGGGGCACGAGCGAGTCCGTCCCGGTGTGGCTGATCCTCGATGACGGAGGAGGAGCAGGGTTGGTCATGGCGCCGAAGTACCTTTGCCCGGCAAGCTGGATAGGACAGATCGGCAGGTCTTCATGGCCGCCTGGAACTGCGGCGTGTTGCCATCGATGCTCTCGTTGCCCCCCAAGTTGATCCCGGGGTCGTTGGGGTTGGGGTCGGGGAAGTTCAGTACCCCGTGGGCGCGCATGCACTGGGAATACTTCAAAGCCGTGGCCTCGACCTGCTGTTGCTGCGCTTTGGTGGGCTGGCCGTCATTGGGCAGCAGGTGCTGGCAGGCCTTGTTCGCCGAGGAGTACGCAGGAGAATGGGAGGGGTTGGCACTTCCGCTTCCTTTGATAATGAATCCGCCGTTGCTGGTCGGATCGGGGAAGTTCCCGACGCCGTGGGCCCGCATGCACTTGGCGTAGGCGACCGCGTCCGCGTAGTCCGTGGCGCTGCTCCCGCCCGGTGCGGCCGCCGCGCCGGTCGTCGCCGAGGTCGCCTGGCCGACGCTGGCAACGCCCGGCGACGCCGACCCGCCGCAGGCGGCGACGCAGACGGCGACGCCACCGAGGAGGGCCAGCACCGCAGCGCCCCGGCGCGGCCGGAGTCTGCGCCCGGTGCTATCGGACAGTGCTGTGGTGGTGGGCGGGCCAGCCATGATGTCGTCCTCTCCCTCGGGATCTGTGGTCGGAAGTAGTTGTACGACATCGGGGGTAACACGGCTCAAACACCCTCTGTTGTCACCCTGTTACCTCCGATGAGGCATCCTGGGACCCCGGACGCTGGGCAGACGGCGTGTTTGCCGCCCAGCGGGCATCCGGGTCAGGGAAGGAGGGGGGGATGGCAGTATCTATGTCGGGTCACCCCCGGGCGGGGCTGGCTGGCCGCCTGGCCCGTCGTGGCCTGCCGCGGCGCACCGTGCGGCTGCGCCTCTCGGTTCTCTATGGCGGGCTGTTCCTGGTCTCGGGCGCGGGCTTGCTTGGCGTCACCTACCTGCTCGTAGCCGACCTCCCGCCGTACTCCCGCATTTCGTCGTCGCCAGACTTGCCACGCCCGGGGGGGCTGCGGGGCTTCCGCGTGTATAACCAGCATTTGGCGGACGGGCTGGCCGCCCGGGTCTCCTTCCAGCGCGCCGCTGACCTGCACGAGCTCTTGGTCCGTTCTGGCATCGCCCTGGTCATCATGGTGGCCGTCTCCATCTGGCTGGGATGGCTGATGGCCGGCCGCGTGCTGCGGCCCCTGCGGGTGATCACGGCGGCGGCCCGTCAGATCTCCGAGGACAACCTGCACCAGCGGCTCGCGCTGCAAGGGCCGGACGACGAACTCAAGGAACTGGGCGACACCGTCGATGGGCTGCTCGGCCGGCTGGAGGGCGCGTTCGACGCCCAGCGGAGTTTCGTGGCCAACGCTTCCCACGAACTACGCACGCCGCTCGCCATGATGCGCACTTCGCTGGACGTCGCTGAGGGCAAATCCCCACCGGTGTCCAAGGACGCGTCCGTGCTGGCCGGGAAGGTCCGCGAGGGCCTTGACCAGGCCGACCGTCTCGTTGAGAGCTTTCTCGTGCTCGCCCGCGCACAACGAGGGGTCATGACCGACCTCGCGACGGTCTCGCTGCCCGGGATCGCTTCCAGCGCACTGGATTCCCGGCGGTCCGCCGTCGCCGATCTGGGCCTGGCGGTGCATCAGCATCTGGGCGACGCCGAGGTCATCGGCAGCGAGACGCTGCTCGCCCGCATGGTGGCCAATGTCGTCGACAACGCGGTCGGCCACAACGAGCGAGGAGGCTTCGTCGACGTGACCACCGAAGCCGACGGCCGCACCGCCCGCGTCATCGTGGAAAGCGGAGGCCCGCACCTGGACCAGGACAAGCTCCCGCAACTCGGGCAACCGTTCCGGCGCCTCACCGCTGACCGGACTGCGCCCGGCAATGGTGTCGGGTTGGGGCTTTCGATCGTTGCCGCTATCGCGACCGCGCATCGTGGAACGCTCGCTGTCCGGGCGCGACCCCAGGGAGGCCTTCGAGTGGTCATCGAACTGCCGCACGCCACACCGCCGGCCGGACCAGCCGGAAATGGCGTCCGGCGGTGAGAGTGCTCGTAGTCGAGGATGTACGGCGCCTCGCAGATGACATCGCGGAGGGCCTGCGAGACCAGGCCATGGCCGTCGACGTCGCCTACGACGGCCTGGAAGCCGCGGCCAAGCTCGACGTGAACCGCTACGACGTCGTTGTCCTCGACCGTGACCTTCCGGGACTCCACGGCGACACAATCTGCCGGATGATCACCGAAGGCGCCGATCCGGCGATGGTCCTCATGCTGACCGCCGCTCATGCCCCACAAGACCGGGTGACCGGCCTCGGCCTCGGGGCCGATGACTACCTGTCCAAGCCGTTCCACTTCCCAGAGCTCGTCCTCCGGGTCCGCGGCCTGGCCCGGCGCAAGCCCACCGCGCATGCCCGCATCCTGCGCGCGGCGGGCGTCGAGCTCGACCCCCTCCGCCGGCAGGTAACCCGAGACGGAGGCCAGCGCGAACTGTCGGCCAAAGAGTTCGCCGTGCTTGAGGCGCTCATGAGAGGCGCGCCGGCGACGCTCAGCGCAGAAGACCTCCTGGAACAAGTCTGGGACGAGCACACCGACCCATTCACGAAGACCGTGCAAGTCACCATGGGACGGCTGCGGCGAAAGCTCGGGGAGCCAGACATAATCGAGACCATCCCCGGGACCGGATACCGCATCGCGGAGCCATAACCAGCGATCATGAAACTGGGACGGCATAAGCCTCTTCCATGATCACGGAGTATTCCGGGCGCATATGACCAAAAACTTTCCGTGATCACGGAAAGCAGGCTGTCCTGCCCCACCCCCCGGCCGGCTCCGGCCGGGGGGTGGGGCAGGACAGGTGCCCGGCGGCCTCCCCTTTGGGTGGCGCGGGAAGGCCGCCGGGCGAACTACCTGTTCTGGCTGAACAGAAGGTCAGGCTTCCTCGTGGGCGATTCTCTCCGGTGGACTGGAACTCTCGCCAGCGATATGAGCGTTCGCAGCTAGCTCGGCAGCCCGGGCGGCCCCGACGCTAGCGAGGTGCATTTCGTCGTGGGGATAGACCTCCTCGCCATGGACCGCCACGTCGCCGATCTCCAGCTCCTCGTCGGTCATCCGCAGCTTCATGAACAGGCCGATGCCCTTGAGGAGGAGGAACGTGACGAGCCCGTCCCAGATGATGATGGTGAGCCCGGCCTCCGCCTGGACCAGCAACTGATGCGCGTTGCCGTAGAACAGCCCGGCGCCGGAGAAGCCGGCGATCTTGCCGACCCCGAGATACTCAATCATCTTGGGATCGGCGAGCAGCCCGACCATCAGGCCGCCGCCGAGCCCGGCGATGCCGTGCGTGTAGACCACCCCGAGAGCGTCATCGACCTTGTTGAAGGGCGGGACCTTGCTCAGGTAGTTCCATGCGAACCAGACGATGGCCGAGTCCACCAGCCCGATGATGATCGCGCCGACGCCGTTGACGTAGCCGGCCGCCGGGGTGATGCCCACCAGCCCGCAGATCATGCCGTTGAGCCCGCCGAGGAAGGTCGCCTTCTTACCCGGGCCGCCGATCATGTCCATGATGATCCAGGTCATCATGGCGACCGCCGTCGCCAGGTTCGTGTTGATCACGGCTGCCGAGGCGTCCGCGCCGGCGAAGTACGGGTCACCGCCGTTGAACCCGTTCCAGCCGAGCCACAGGATCCCGGCGCCTACGGCGACGAAGAGCAGGTTGTTCGGCACGGCATGCTCGCGGTCCCGCTGGAGCCGCGGCCCGACGACCCACGCCGCAACGAAGCCAGAGACCCCCGCGGCCAGGTGAATGACGTAGCCGCCACTGAAGTCCAGCGCGCCATGCCCCGCCCAGTAGCCACCGCCCCAGAGCAGGAACGCGTTGACCGCGTAGGCAAACGTGATCCACAGCGGCA
>OBLW0100003697.1_pt1 | contig 11861 bp, 8 predicted proteins | sample 1520161 | NCBI WGS metagenome assembly OBLW01 (sample SAMEA3539309, study PRJEB22396) | soil metagenome | biome: tundra; feature: field; material: soil | place: USA | collected 2010-05 | depth 0.15 m
CCATCTCCTCGGAATAGGCCTCGAGGATCACCCGGACCTCATCGTTAATGCGGTCCTCAAGCGCGAGCTCGTCGAGCAGGGCGGCGTGTACCTTCTCGTTGAGAGCAGGCATTGCCTTGGTCTCAATGAGGCCGCTCGCCACCAGTTTTTTGGAAACTTCGCGGGCTAGATAGCCCACGTATTCTTTAGAAAAGAGCATGTCAAGAGCGCTTGGTTTTGCGAACAAAAAGTTTAACACAGTTGAGACTAGTCGTTGGTCGTTCGTCGCTGGTCGTTCGCAACTCGCTGGCCGCGTCAACGGTTATGCGGGGAATTAGGTTTCGCGAACGACTAACCACTAACGACGAACGACCAACGACTGTCTCCACCCACTGGCGGCTGCTCCGCGCAAGCCGTACAATATCAAAATCCCAATGTCTCCCCATCCAGACGACCTGACGGGCATGAAAGAAGATATGACCGCCTTCATCGAAGGCTTGGGCATGCGCCGGTTCTTTGGATACATCGATTGCGAAGAAGTTCCGAGCGTGCTCTGGGACACCGAGCACAATCCAGACGGCTGGAAAGATTTTGTGGAACTAGCCAAATCCACCGGCGCTGCCTTCCTGACCATGCACTCCTGGAGCCTTGAACGAGAGGAACTGGATCGGCTGTACCAGCAACTCGCCGAGAGCGATTTCAAGAACGACGAAGATGTGGAAGAGAGCCGCTGGCTGAAGACCTACGTTGGCAAGACGGGCTTCGTCCAGCTCGGGTGGGCGTATCAAGGGTGCCTCTTTGTTTTCGAAGCCGGCACCGAATGGTACGAGCACTATCAACAGCTCCGCGAAATGGCCGACGAATCCGCTGGATTCATGTTCGATGAGCCCGACCAGGACGACGAACGCTAGAAGCCGGGTGGTACCAAGTCGCCGATTTCTCAACCGCCGAAATCCGCATGGTTCAAGTTCGACTCTGAGCGATAGCCCACCCACCCCACGTTGGTTCCGGGAGAAGCCATGAATTTTTCCTCTCTGCTGATGGTTCTGGTCATCACTGCGACGGCATTCGCTAAGCAGTCTGGCATTGGCCAGGCACAACGTTCGCTTCCCAAGGTCAAAGGCATTCTGGTGCTGGACGTGGGACAGGCGAAGTGGGAGATTCGGACCAACGGTCATGAAACACAATTACGAGCGATGGGCCGGACCGACAAACTTCTCGTCACCGCCTTCCTCCAGAAAGTGGATTTTCCCGCCAGCGCCGAAGCCTGCCGGGCGAGGTGGTGGCCGATGACGGAAAAAAGCTCCCCGATGAAACGCGACGACCTCCGGCAGTACGAGAAGAACGGAATAATGGTCGTGGATTATCTCGTTCCGGAGTTTCGCGGAGACCCAGTACGCGCGAAGAGTTTGCATGCCTATCTTGGAAGTCGGGACCTTTGTGCGGAAGTTCACCTCTCGAAAGTGCAGTTTGTGCTGGACGACGAGAAACTCTTCAATGACGTGCTTGCAACCGTGCAACTTCTACCCGAGGGCTCGGCCGAAGAGGCCTCTGCCAACCCGGTTCGCGAACATCTCGCCGCTGGCAGCCAAGCCTACCTCAAGCATGACTACTCCGCAGCGAAGAAACACTACCAAAAAGTGCTCGACCTGGAGAAACAACATCGGACCCTTGATAAAAGCCTATTCCGCGTATTAGTCGACAACCTCGGCATGTCGTATGGAATCACGAAAGACTTTAGCAAGGCCCAGGAGACCTTTGAATACGGGATTGCGCAGGACCCGGAATATCCTATGTTCTACTATCTTCTCGCCTGTACTTATGGAGAAATGGGCAGAATGGACGAAAGTCTGGACCAATTGCGTCGAGCCTATAAATATAGAACGAATGTGATTCCCGGGGAATCCTTGCCGGATCCCTTGAGGGATGATTCGTTTCGAAAGTTCGCGAAAGACGAGAAATTTGCCGCCGCGGTTCGCGACATGCAGCGCGAGTAGTTCAATCTAAACCGAATCGATCAGCTTGATCTCGTTTGCGATATCGGCGGCAAATTCATCGCCTTCGCCAGGGAAGCGCCCCCGGGCCCGCGCCGGGAATTCGGCGACAATCTCGCCGTAGCTGCGCGTCGACCGGCATTGAACGACCGTAAACCCGAGTGCATCCGCCATCGCACAACTGGGCGCCACCAATGAAGCCGCGCCCGGCAGCCGCATGTCTGGGATGTGATGGCAGCCGGTGATATCGAGGAACGGTTCAGGAAGATTCCATGCGGTCACCAGCGAGCGCCCCGCCCGGCAGTGATCGATTCCGCACAATTCAATTTCACTCTGCAGAACATCCAGAGGCCAGTCAGCGCCGCGTTCGACGACCCGAGCGTACGGATCGGGCATGACCGTGGCCAGCGCCACTCTACCGATGTCATGCAGAATTCCACCCGTGTAGGCAAACTCCTTATCCAACAAGCTCCAGTCGGCGCTTCGTTCCGCGATAATCGCGCACGCGATGCTATGCCTCCAGCACGCACTGAGCAGCGGTGTGAACGTATTGTTGAAATATGCTTTTAGACCTACCGTGATGACCACTCTCCGAAGTTGATAAAAGCCGAGCAACATCGATGCCTGGAGCACGCTGGTAACATTCTTCGAAAAAGCAACCAGCGGAGAATTCGCAATTCTGAGAATCGCGCTTGAAAATGCTTGATCGGAACGAATCAGGTTACAGAGTTGGAGTAGGGCCGTGTCCGTGCCCGCCATCAGCTTCAGCGCTTTCAGCGCGACGACTGGGAATGGAGGAATACTGTCTGGATCCCAACTGAACTCTGCCGCTGCCGTTTTAGTTCGGCTCAACGCCACCGCGTTTTGCACAACTTGGTCCCCCCTGTCTCGGTATCCATCGGCCAAGCAGGACGGATTCGTGAATCGATTAGGGAAAAAAGATTGCAGAGGTCAGAGGTTAGATTGCAGAGGTGAAAGCACGCCAGGTTCACACCTCTGCAATCTGACCTCTAACCTCTGACCTTAGTCGCCTGCTAATCTTCTTGTTCGACATGCGATGGATTTCTAATCCGTTGAACTCTCCCGCGGCCTTGGGGTTGGCCGCCGCGCTCCAGGATTCCGCTGTGCGCATCGCTCCATCCGCCTTGCCCGTACTCGCCGATTTGCTCGTCCGGCGGGGGATCGTTGAACCCGAGGCGGCCGCCCATTTTCTTTCTCCCCAATTGAGCGACCTCCACGACCCGCTCCAGATGTCCGGCATGAAGTCCGCGCTCGATCGTCTGGAAGCGGCTTTGGAGCGCCAGGAAAAAATTCTGATTTACGGCGACTACGACGTCGACGGCACGACGGCCATCGTCATTCTTAAGACGGCCATCGAACTCTGCGGCGGCCAGGCCGAGTTTCACGTGCCTCATCGCATCCGCGAAGGCTATGGCATGCGCGACGAAGTCATAGAGCGCGCGGCCGCCGAAGGTGTGCGGCTCATCATCAGCGTCGATACCGGAATCCGGGCCTTCGCCGCCGCCGAAACCGCCCGCCGCACGGGCGTGGATCTGATCGTCACCGATCATCACCTGCCCGGCGTTGACGGCGTGCCGCACGCGCTGGCCGTTGTGAATCCAAATCAAGAGGGTTGCGACTATCCCTGCAAGTATCTCTGCGGAGCGGGCGTCGCCTTCAAACTCGCCCAGGGACTGATGCAGCGCCGGCTCGACGCAAAAGATCAGTCGCGGCTGCTGATGTCATTCATGAAGGTCGTGGCCATCGCGACCATTGCAGATTCCGTTCCGTTGCTCGGAGAAAATCGCGTGTTCGCGAAATTGGGATTACAGGGGCTGCGTTCTCCAGTCAATGTGGGCCTCAAGGCCCTGCTGGAAGTCGCTAAACTCGGCGACGGACGGGCGCTTACGGCGACAGAAGTTGCCTTCCGCATCGCTCCGCGCCTCAATGCCGCAGGACGCATGGACGTCGCCCGCGATGTTGTCGATCTCTTCAACGAAAAAGACATAGAGCAAGCCCGCAAAATCGCCGCGCGCCTCGATCAGCTCAACGCCGGGCGTCAGGAAGAAGAGCGGCGCATCATGGATGGCATTTTTCTTCGCCTCGAACAAGAGCCCGCCTTGCGCGAAGCCTACTGCGTGGTGGTCGATGGCGAAGGCTGGCATCGCGGCGTAATCGGCATCACCGCCTCCAGAGTGCTCGAGCGCTATGGACGTCCGACCCTGGTCATCACGCACGAAGACGGCGAGGCGCACGGCTCCGGGCGATCGATCCCGGCATTTCATCTGTTGCAGGCGCTCGAATCGTGTCCCGAGCTTTTCTTCCGCTATGGAGGACACGCCCATGCCGTCGGTTTCGCTCTGCCCAGCGCCAACGTCGAGAAACTGCGCGCGCATCTCGATACCTACGCGCGCTCGCGGCTCACTCTCGCCGACTTCGAACCCCAACTGCAATGCGACCGCGATCTTCCCCTCGCGGAAGTGACGCCCGAACTGCAACAGGCGCTGCTTTTCCTGGAACCCTTTGGCATGGACAACCGGGAACCCATCTTCGCGGCGCGGCAGGTCCGGTTGATGGCGCCTCCGCAAGCGGTAAAAGACAAGCATGTCAGGTTGCGCGTCGCAGCGGCAGTAGCATCGGCCGCCGCCGCTGCGCAAGACTTCACTCCGCGCTGCCATCCGGACGCGGCGGCTATTCCCAAACGCCAGCCTGGCCCTACACCTCCGGCGTCGTCGTGGCGCGACAACATTTCGTTTCAGGCAATGGGCTGGGGCCTTAAAGAGTCCTGCGACCGCCTGCAGCTATTAGCCGGAGACCGCCTCGACATTGCCTACTCAATCGGCATGAACGACCATCCAGAATTCGGCGGCCTGGAACTGACCTTGCGCGACGTTATGCGCAGCAGTTGAGTTTCGATATCACTGAACGCCGGCCAACTGCGATGCTATACTCCCTGTCCATTCAAGAAGAAGGTGCGTTTATGTCCCGACTCGCGCGCGTTTCCCTCCTTGTGATTTTTCTCGTTATTCCATGTTTTTGCCAGAAGAAACCCGCAAAGGCGAACGCTGGGGCGGCGGGTCTGCCAAGCGTGAGCTCGGAGAAATCCTCCGACGCAGCTGCCCGCTTGCCGGTAAAACGCGTCGTTCTCTACAAGAATGGTATTGGTTATTTCGAACACACCACCCGGGTACATGGCACCCAGGATCTTAGAATTGATTTCACGAGTGGCCAGCTCAACGATGTGCTGAAATCGCTGACTGCCGTGGATATGGGAGAAGGGCGCATAAGTTCTGTCCGCTACAACTCGACCGCGCCCCTTAGCGAACGCCTCAAGTCTCTACGATTGCCTTTCGGACTGCAGACAACCAACGCCGATTTTCTGAACGCACTACGAGGAGCGCGTGTCGAAGTGCGTAGCGGAACCGCCTCGGCAACGGGGCGGCTGTTGAGCGTCGAAAAAAGCAGGAAGACGGACGCTCGCGGGAACTTCAGCGATGTTACGGAGTTTTCCGTAGTGGGTGATGCTGGCGAAATGCGGTCCTTCGAACTGACTCCCGCCACCAGCGTGCGCCTGGCCGAGCGCGATCTGAATGAAGAAGTGGGCCGGTATATGAATCTCATCGGATCGTCGCGGGCCGCCGACGTCCGCCGCATGACTCTGACCGCGACGGGTTCCGGGGAGCGCGAGATTTTCGTCAGCTACATCAGCGAGGTTCCGGTCTGGAAGAGCACCTACCGGATTTTGATGCCCGAGAAGCCGGGCGACAAACCGCTTCTGCAAGGCTGGGCGATCGTCGACAATACCATTGGCGAGGACTGGACCGACGTGCAGCTATCGCTGGTTGCGGGAGCGCCGCAATCGTTTGTCCAGAATATTTCTCAGCCCTACTACGTGCGGCGGCCGGAGGTCGCGCTGCCAGAATCGGTGCAGTTGACACCGCAAACGCATGAAGCGGCGATCAATGGCCGGACCTCTTCCGATCTCGTCGCCCTCGGGTCCGGAGCTGCGGGCGGAGCGGGCGTCCTTACGGGACTACAGGGATTCGTCCGCGATCCTTCCGGTGCGGCCGTCTCCAACGCGCGGATCACGGTTCGCAACGAGGAGACCGGAGCTTCGCAAAGTACCACCACGAATGCGCAAGGTCTCTATCGCTTTGACAATATTCAAGCTGGAAATTCGGCGCTTTTTGTCGATTCTCAGGGTTTCAAGCGCTTTCAGCTCACGAGTTTCTACCTCGGAGTTGATCGCATGAACGAGATTGACGCGCGGCTGGAATTGGGGGCCTCATCGCAAACGGTTGAGGTCACGGCGCAGTTGCAGACGTTAAACACAGAGAGTTCGACTGTCTCCTCGACAAGAAGCTACGCCGAAGCCGAAGAGCCCGAAGCTGAGGCCAAGGGACTCGGCGATAATTTCGAGTACAAACTCAAACAGAAGATCACCATCGGCAAGAACCAGTCGGCTCTGGTTCCGATCTTGCAGTCGAAGATCGAGGCAGAAAAAGTCACGCTCTGGACCTCCGGCTCCGAAAACGTGCTCCGCGCCCTTTGGATCAAGAACACGAGCGGCCTTACGCTCGACGGTGGCTCCTTCAATCTGATCGACTCCGACGCCTTTGCCGGTGAAGGTATTCTCGAAACCATTCATCCGGATGAGCGCCGGCTGATCTCCTACGCTGCCGATCCAGCCGTGCATATCGTGGACCGCGCCCAGGAAGAAGAAAAGCCAGTGAGCCGCGTCAAAATGACGAAGGGCATCCTGATCGCCACCCAGGAAATGCGTTCGACCCACAAATTTGTAATTCACGATGCCGATTCCACTCCGCGAGACGTAGTTGTGGAGTACCCGGTGCGTCCTGGCTGGAAGCTCGTCGAAGGCCTCAAGCCGGACGAGACAACGTCCAGTTTCTACCGCTTCCGTTTGCCCGTAGACGCAGGGAAATCTGGCGAGCTTACCGTCGAGGAATACAGTCCGCAAGACACACGCTACGAACTTGCCAACCTGGAGGACGAACAAGTCACGCGGCTGAGCCTTTTGATCGCAGATAACCGGATCACGCCCGCGCTCAAAGAAGCGATGCAGCGAGTGCTGCAAAAGAAAAACGAGATCGGCCAGCTCGAAGCCCAGTCGGCGGAGCGCCAGCGCCAGATAGACGCCATCGAAAAAGACCAGATGCGCCTGCGAGAGAATATGAAGGCGCTGAAGGGGAGTGCCGAGGAGCGCGCTCTCATCCAGCGTTATACCCACGAACTCAACTCGCAGGAAGACACGCTGGCCGCTCTTCGACAGGAGAAAGATCAACTTGACAGTAAGCAGGAACAGGCGCAGAAGGATTTGGAGACGATCTCAACGCAGATCGTCGTGGACGAGCGTTTTTGAGCAAGTTCTTCAAACAATGACAAGCGACGAACGAACAGCGGCCAAACGCCTGGGTCGCGCTTTACACTTGCCCGCGAAACCCTTATAGTGCCCGTTCATGAACGGAATTTTCTTCTGCAACAAGTGCGGCGCGCAAAATACCGCGGGAGCCCAATTCTGTAGTCGTTGTGGAACGCCCACGGTTGCCGCGACCGGTGCAGTTCCGCCGCCAGTTCCCGGCGCCGCTCCATACTACGTCGCGCCCTCGTATCCGGGCACTGTGCCGGTGCCGGGCGTCGGCTATGCAGGATTCTGGATTCGGGTCGTTGCCGCCATCATCGACTGGTTCGTGGTTCGGGTGGTAGTGTCGCCGTTGCACCTTTTGTTCGGCGGCCTCAGCCTTGCCGGAGCACTCGGCGGCATGCCTACCCTGGGGCTCAGAATTCTCGGCAGCGGCGTCACCATCATCGCCGTGCTTTTCGGGTCTTGGTTGTATGAGGCTTTCTTGGAGAGTTCGTCGTTTCAGGCCACGCTCGGCAAGATGATCTTCGGAATGAAAGTTACCGACCTCAACGGGAATCGCATCTCATTCGAACGCGCTACCGGACGTCATTTTGCCAAGTGGCTCTCCCTGTTCGTCCTCTGCATCGGCTACATCATGGTCGGCTTTACGGAGCGCAAGCAGGGTTTGCACGATTTGCTGGCTGGAACGTTGGTTCGGCGAGCGTAGCCCATTAAGTTCTCAGTAGGTTTGTTCTGAGAACTGAGAACCGAGAACTGAGCACTGATCCAGCGTTACACTAAGCCTAGATGACCTCCTCAGTTTCACGGCTGCGCCGCTGGTTCGCGCTCGGCGCAGTTCTCATGATTGCGCTCGTCGCGGGCATGTATTTCTATGCGCAATGGCGTCTGCGTCAGTTTGTCCACACCATTCCCGCGAAACTTGGCCTCGATATTCAGCAAACCGCAGAGGGCTTCTCCATCTCCAAATCCGAAGCAGGACGCACCCAGTTCACGGTCAGCGCCTCAAAAGCGGTTCAATTCAAACAGGGAGGCCACGCAGAACTCCACAACGTGAAGATCGTCGTCTACGGCAAGGATGCCAGCCGCTTCGACCGCATTACCGGCGACGATTTCGAATACGATCCCGGTACCGGCGACGTGAGCGCCAAGGGCAGAGTGCTCATCGATCTGGAGGCGAATCCCGAAGGCCTGCGCCATTCCGACCAGTCGCCTCCCGCACAGGCGAAAGAACCGCTTCGCCTCGAAACCGATGGCTTGGTCTTCAATAAAAATACGGGGAATGCTTCCGCTACGGGCAAGGTGGAATTTCAAACGCCGCAGGCATCCGGTTCCGCCCAGGGGATCCAGTATGTGGCCAAGTCGGGAACGCTAAATCTGCTGTCGGCGATTGTCATGACTGTGAATCGTCCCCAGTCCGTGCACGTGAACGCGGATCGTGGCGTCATTACAAAAGAGCCGCGGATGGTGGTGCTCAGCGGAGTACAGATGACGCGTGCGCTGCAACAGACGAAAGCGGACCAGGCAACTTTCTTTCTTCGCGCCGACAACACGGTGGATCACATTCTGGCCGAGGGCGACGTGGAAACGAAACTGGAAGGCCGGACATCGTCTTCCCACGCAAAAGCTTCCAATGCAGAGACCGTGGCGCGCTCCGACCGAGCCGAGCTGTTTCTGACCGGGACGCGGAATCTGCTGACCACGGCGGTTCTCACCGGCAAGGTGCATGTGATGAGCAGTCAGCGTTTTGAGACTCCGAATCCCGCCGTGCAGCCCGTCGAGGCCTCCGCCGGGCGGGCAACTTTTCGTTTTGGTGAAAGGCAAGCCTTGCGGACGGTTCATGCCGAAGACGGCGTCCGGTTGACGCAGAAAAACGGTCAGCATGGGACCTTGGTCGCAAGGGAGGCGTCCAGCAAGGGAGAACTGGGGGATCAGGATATTGAGATGACCGCCCCGGCAATGGATTTCATCGTGAAGGATGGCCGCATTTTGGAGCGTGCGGAGACCAGCGGACCGCCCCAGATCACGATCACGCAGCCGGCGGAAAATCAGAAAACCGTGGCCACCGCCGACAAATTCACGGCGAAGTTTACGAAAAAAAATCGACTGGCGGCCTTACATGGCGAACCGAACGCCCGCATTGTCAGCAGCACTACATCGGATGCGAGCAAATCCACGGCTCAATCGGCGGATCGCGTATCGACCAGCAAAATGCTGGATGTCAACTTTTTGCCCGAAGGCGGCGTCCATTCAATCGCCCAAACCGGCAACCTCTCCTATGTGGACGGCGCGGAGAAAGCCTGGGCGCAGCGCGGCGAGTACTCCACCTCCGACCAGTCGGTGGTGTTGACCGGCTCGCCCAGGGTTCAGGACGGCGGCATGACCACGACCGCCCAGTCGGTTCGTATCAGCCGTGCCACCGGTGACGCCTTCGCCGAAGGCAACGTCAAGAGCACCTACTCCGATCTGAAGGCTCAGCCGGACGGCGCCCTGCTCGCTTCGTCCGATCCGATCCACGTGACCAGCCGCAACATGACCGCCCATCGTTCCCCCGCCGTGGCCCTGTATACCGGCGACGCCCGCTTATGGCAGAACGCCAATGTGGTGGAGGCGCCAAGACTGCAATTCGATCGTGATCGTCGCTCGATCGTCGCCGAGCGGGAGGCATCGAGTTCTACTCAGCAAGCTGCCGCGACACAAGACCAACCGGTTTCGACCGTGCTGGTTCAGGTGGACAAGACGGGGAAGGCAACGCCCGTCCATATCACGTCGGCCCGCCTGAACTACTCCGATGTAGCGCGGAAGATTTTTCTGGATGGCGGCGTAACGGTAAAAGCGACCGACGTGACTATGACCGGACGGCAGATGACCGTCTTTCTGTTGCCGCAGAGCCAGTCCAAAGCCCCGGCAAACTCCGCTACCCCGGGGCTGATCGAGCGAATTATCGCGGAAAACAAGGTCGTAATAATCCAGCCCCAGCGCCACGCCACCTGCGACCGCCTGGTCTACACCTCAGCAGACGACAAGTTCGTCCTAACCGGCGGACCTCCCAGCATTTTTGATGCCGAACGGGGCAAAACCACCGGCGATTCGTTGACTTTCTTTAGACACGATGATAGGGTGCTCGTGGAAGGAAGGGAAACGTCCCCCGCCGTTACGCGGACGCAAGTGGCACGATAAATGCATACGCTGGCCACCGACGAGATTGGCAAATCTTATCGTCGCCGACGCGTAGTTAACGGAGTAAGCCTTCAGGTTCTGCAGGGAGAAGTGGTTGGCCTTCTCGGACCGAATGGGGCCGGAAAAACCACCACCTTCTACGCCATCGTAGGTCTCGTTCCCCCCGACACCGGCAGGGTATTGTACGACGACGAAGATATCACTAGCGTTCCTATGTACTTACGGGCGCGCCAGTTTGGTATCAGCTATCTCCCGCAGGAAGCTTCGGTCTTTCGGAAGCTCACGGTCGAGGAAAATATCCTGGCCGTGCTCGAAGTTCAGCCTATTTCGTGGCACGAACGCCGGGAGCGGGCGGAGAAGCTGATCGACCAGCTTGGGCTGGAACATATCCGGCAAAATAAGGGGTATGCGCTTTCTGGCGGCGAGCGGCGTCGCGTGGAAATCGCGCGTTCGCTGTGCATCAGTCCAACTTTTATTTTGCTCGATGAACCGTTTTCGGGGATCGATCCAATCGCCGTTCTGGATTTGCAAAAAATCATTTCCGATCTGCGCGCCAGCGGCATAGGCATCCTGATCACGGACCACAATGTACGCGAGACTTTGTCGGTGACGGATCGCGCATACATCATTAACGAGGGCAGAATTTTTCGTTCGGGCACCCCCGAAGAATTGGGAAGTGACCCGGAGGTACGTAGGGTCTATTTGGGAGAAAGCTTCTCTTTGGTATGAGGAAAGTAGCTGCCAGTTGCCAGTTCCCAGTTGCCAGTCAAACAAAAGAGCAACTGGAAACTGAGAACTGGCAACTGGCAACTGCTTTCAAGTTACCAAGGCGTGGTCACATTGTCCTTTCGTGTCCATACGATCTACCTCGGTGCATGAGAAGCTAAATTTTCACGCTGTGAGTGATTGACGAGTAAGGTGTTGGGGTTAACTGGCAACCGGCAGCTGGCAACTGAGAACTGGTTTAGGAGAGATGGTGCTTCTTCAGCACAAATTGAACGTTAAATTATCCCAGCGTCAAATTCTGACGCCGGGACTCGTGCAGATGGTGTCGGTGCTCGCGCTCAACAAGCTCGAGCTCAAGGACATGATCAACGCCGAGATGGTCGAGAATCCAGTGCTGGAAGAACTCGAAGATTCCATCCCTCTGCTCGACGATGTCGGGCGCCAGGAAGAAGAACGCGATCGCATCGCCGCCAAGGCGACATCCGAAGAAGCCGCGCCCATTGCGGATGAGAAGAAAGATCCATTCGAAGAGATTGATTTTGGCTCATTTTTCCAGGAATACCTCGATCCCGGCTATCGCAGTTCGGGTGAGATGGAAGAAA